>PDWI01002811.1_pt1 | contig 25646 bp, 24 predicted proteins | sample 1430891 | NCBI WGS metagenome assembly PDWI01 (sample SAMN01162508, study PRJNA174530) | Oral metagenome, whole genome shotgun sequencing project. | biome: Marine environment; feature: Marine mammal; material: Swab sample of the gingival sulcus; isolation source: swab sample of gingival sulcus...
CTTACACTATTCAATTTTCAATGTCCAGCTCGTCGCCCATCAGCGGCGACTCATTAATAATAACACGGACTATATATCCTCGTCAACACTTTTTTTGAAATTTTTTTTATTATTTTACGATTTTTTTTTATAATTTCTTATACATAATTCTTGCTAAGTAAATATACACTTAAAGCCTACTTATATATACATCTTATTCATTTAATAATTTTCAAAAAACTAATAATACAACCAACACCTTATTACTATATATAATAATAATAATTCATCAACCAATCTTTACACTTTATTATACATACATTAACTCACTTCTCAACTAAATACATTTGACCTATTAATCTTTATATCTTAATATTTACACACATCTATCCACTTAGAAAATTTAACCACTTTTTCAATTTCATCTATACTTAGTTCTATTGCACTATTTGAACTTCCACAAGCAGGAAAGACAGTTTCAAATCTTTTTAATGAATCATCTAGGTATATATCTATTCCATCGTTAATACCAAATGGACAAACTCCACCAACTCTATGTCCTATCAATTCTTCTACATCTTCTTTAGGTATCATCTTTGCCTTTGTTTGAAATTCAGCTTTAAATTTTTTGTTATCTATCTTTGTATCGCCTGCACAAACAATTAAAATAGCTCTATCTTGTAACTTAAAAGATAGTGTTTTGGCGATTCTTTCTTCTTCTGTTCCAAGTGCTTTTGCTGCAAGTTCAACAGTTGCACTTGATACATCAAACTCTTGTATCTTGCTATCTAAGCCAAATTGTTTTAAGTATTCTTTTGCTTTTTCTATTGCCATATAAAACTCCTTATCAATTTTTTACCATTCATATTGTAAGTTCTATTATTTATGTATCTGTTTTATTATACTATCAATATTAATTTTACTCAATCAACACTTAATTATTACTATAATTCAAAAAAACGCCAAAGCAATTGCCTCAGCGTTTTATAGTTCGCACCACTAAAAATCTATTAATTTAAACTTTTAACTGCATTATCTAACTTCTTCATAGCTTCTTCTAACATAGCACGAGGACAAGCAACATTTAATCTCATATAGCCTATACCATCCTCACCAAACCAATATCCACTATCAAGCGCTATCTTAGCTTTATCTACAAACAAACTATCAAGTTCCTCTTTAGACAATCCAAGCTCTCTACAATCTAAAAATACTAAATAAGTACCTTCAGTCTTAATAGGCTTTATCGCTTTAATATTTTTAGCACAGTATTCACTTACAAAATCAATATTGCCTTTTAAGTGTACTAACAGTTCATCAACCCATCTTTCACCTTGATTATATGCACATTCTGTAACTTCACGACTAAATACATTCGACCTATTAATATCTAAAGCACCTAAATTAGCTCTATATTCATCTATCTTTTTAGAATCTTCACAAATTATAAATGAACTATATAATCCAGCTATATTAAATGTTTTACTAGGTGATGTACAAATTATACAATTATCTCTAATCTCTTTAGACAAATTCATTAGCATTGTGTGCTTATTAGGCGGATATACTAAATCATAATGAATTTCGTCAGAAATTATAAATACATTATTCTTTAAGCATATTTCTCCTATCTTTTGAATCTCATCTTTTGTCCATACTCTGCCAACTGGGTTATGAGGAGAGCACAAAATCATAAGTGTACATTCAGGGTCTTTAGTTTTTTGGTCTAAATCATCATAATCTATAACAAATGTATCATCTTTTCTAATCAGTGCATTAGTGAGTAATCTCCTACCATTATTTTTTATAACATTATAAAATGGATAATAAACTGGTGTTTGAATAATAACTTTATCATTAGGCTCACTTAACTGTTTAATAAGCATATTCAGCGAAAAAACTACTCCTAATGAATATTCTATATTCTCCCTTTTTATCTCCAAACCATGTCTTTTTTTAAGCCAATTCATTATAGATTCATAATACGACGCACTTCTCTTAGTATATCCAAATATACCATGTTTAGCTCTATTCACTAGACAATCAATCATAAAATCTGGAGCTTTTATCTCCATATCAGCTACCCAAAATGGCATTATATCATCACGACCGAAATTATCGACTAATTCATCATATTTCACAGAATTGGTATTCTCTCTATATATTTTCTCATTAAAATTATACATATTTTTTCTCCCTTATGCTGAAATAATATTATCAAACATTATCTCACACTATTTTAACTATATAGTTACATTTCCCTCTTCAATTTGTTTTTTAAGCCAATCTTTTGAATCAACTTTTTTACTTACCATCATACACGAAACAGCATCGCCAGTAGCATTAATCATAGTAGCTATTGGGTCAGTAAGCATTCCGATAGTTACTAATATAGGAATTATCTCTGGTGAGAAACCATAATATCCAACTATTATTAAAGAACCCATCATTCCACCACCAGGAATACCACTCATTACTACACCTGCCATAACCGAAAGTATAACAGCGGGAACCCAAACACCTAAGCCTTGGAACTTTAGTCCGAACACTCCAAATGCAAACGCAATTTTTAATAGAGTTGTAAGAACAGTACCATCCATATGGATAGTTGCTCCCATCGGTAATATAATCGCCGCTATATCCTCTTTAACACCCATTTTCTCTGTAACCTGTAAATTAGTAGGTAAAGTTGCAATTGAACTTTGAGTAGCTAAAGATGTAACAACTGATGGGAATATATTTTTATAAAAAACTTTTACTCCATCACTACCACCAGCATAAAATGCATATAGAGTAAAAAATATTAAGAAGTAAACTATACATATAGGGAAAAACATAATAACAGCCTTACTATACGCACCTATGAGTTCTTGTCCATACTGACCAACTAAAGCGGCAAAATAAGCACCTAAACCGATTGGTGCATAAACCATGATTAAGTTAACTAATCTCATTAGCGCTTCTGCCATTGTATCAAAGAATCCAACAACTACATTTACATACTCTTTACGTTTGTTTAATTCAAGTCTTATACAATATCCAAGTAATAACGAGAATATAATTAAAGGTAACATTGCATTTCTTGATAAAATTAAATTAAAATCACTTACTGTAATAGCTTCAGCAAATTTAGTTAAAAAGCTAAACGACTCTGGAGCTTGATACTCTGGTAAAGCAATAGTTACACCCTCTGCTGGTGGAACAATTGTCATAATAATTATAATAAATATAGACGATATAATTCCTGTAACCACAAATACTAAAATTGTTCTTCTTAAAATCGCACCAAGTCTTTGCATATTCGACATTTTAATAATAGATGTCACTAATGAAAAGAATACTAATGGCACAACCGTTGTAAACATAAGATTTAAAAAAATCTGTCCAAGTGGCTTTAGTACAACTGCTTTTTCTTTAAAAACAGCACCAATTATACATCCTACTACAATACCGATAACCAAAAATATCAGCATCTTATAACTTGATAAAACACTCTTTTTAGAAATTTTTTCGCTCATAAATACGCCCCCTTTTAAATAAAATTTAATAGAATAAAGAAAAATATACCAATTGTAAATTTTATACCCATATTCATTTAAAATAAACACTCACCACAAAAAATAAACACATAAAAAAGACATCTAAGAAATCTCTTAAATGCCTTTACTTATAACTATTTTAAACCTATGCCATCAACTCTGATGTTTTAGAATAAAAATATTCTTTGTTCTCAATAAAATACACACTATATCCACCTAAGAATACACTCTTATGAACAAATAATTCTTCGCCTTCTTTTTCAAAGACATATCCATTTCCATATCTTTCAACAAAATACCAATCTAGTCTATTCATTTCATCAATAAACATCTCATCATCCATTTCATTTCTCTTAGAAATAAACAACAAATCCTTATATCTAACTCTTACTACTGCTTTTTTACCAGTTTCTAGTTTTAATACAGCCTCTAACATCGAACAGAATTTTAACTGAACAAAAATCTTAATCATAATTAATATAAATATAACGCTTAAAACAATTTTTGCAATTCTTATTCTCTTTTCACGTCTAATTCTAGCTGCACGTCTTTCCCTATAAGTTAATATACTTTGTAACATAACACCACTCCCTCACGTTCATTATACCATATTGCTTTGGATTAAAATCAAGTATTTTATATTTTATAATATAATATTATTTAGTTCTATAGTCTATAACTTCAAACACATCAAGAGCTTCTCCAGACATAGGTAGTTTATTAATTCTAAACCTTTCAACTTCATTGAGCATAGCATCCTCTGCAAAAATAACCCTAGCCATAACACTACCTTTTCTAATTCTAAACGCCTGTACTCCTCTAGTATTCTTTGTTGACTTTTCTGGTACTAAATCAGTTGAAAGTAAACAAGCTCTAACTTCTTCAACATATTCCCTAAATATCATAATATCCTTAGGTTCATCAATAAATAGTTGTCCAACTAAATGACTATGGTCAGAATATGCCTTAACTAACTTTTTCCTATTGGTTTTAGTTTCATAACTTTTCATAGGAACTTTTGCAAGTTTACCGTTTTCAAATGCAAATAACATATGTCCTGAGTAATCGGAAGTGATAACTGCACAAAGTACATTCTCCCCATCTTCCATATCTAAAATATTAGGTAAATAACTACCCAAGCTACTCGCTTTATGGTCGTCCATTTCATAAAGTTTCATTTTATATACATTACACCTATCAGTAAAGAACAATATGTCATCTTTATTTGAACCATCAATTTCTTGAACGATTTTATCGTCATCTTTTAACTTATGCTCACCACTTGCTCTAAGCGATACCAACGATATTTTCTTAAAATAATTATGTTCAGTTAAAAATACTTTAAGATTGTAATCTTCGATATGTTCCTCTTGCGTATGAATCTTAATATCATCGGCTGCTTTTATAACAGTTTTTCTCTCTTTAGAGTATTTTTTAGCAACATTTTCAAGTTCTTCTACGATTCTACTTTTAATTTTTAAATCACTATTTAAAATAGAAATCATATCATTTTTAGCATCTTCTAAACTATTAATTTCTTTTGTCTTATTAATAATATACTCTTTATTGATATTTCTAAGCTTAATATCAGCTACATATTCAGCCTGACGTTTTTCAATCTCAAATGCCCCCATAAGATTTAAAATAACTAAACTATCTTTTTCAGTATTTCTAATAATATCAATAGCTCTATCAATATCTAGCAATACTTTTTCAAGACCTCTAAGAAGATATAATTTTTCGTCTATATTAGCAATATCATATTTAAGTTGCCTTTTTATACAATCTATTCTAAATTCAATCCAATTATTGAGTATCCCCTTTATACCAAGCGTTTGCGGTCTACCATTAATAAGCAAATTAAAATTACAAGAAAATGTATCTTCAAGAGAAGTAAATTTAAAAAGTTTAAGCATTAATTTCTCATAATCAGTACCCCTTTTTAAATCAAGAGTTATTTTAAGTCCACTAAGGTCAGTTTCATCTCTTATATCAGATATTTCTTTTATTTTATTCGCTTTAACAAGTTCAACTATTTTATCAATAATCTGCTCTATGGTGGTAGTATACGGAATTTCTGTTATTTCAACACAATTGTCAGCCTTATTATAATGCCATTTAGCTCTAACTTTAAAACTACCTACACCCGTATCATAAATCTTTTTCATCTGCTCTTTACTATAGAGTAAAATACCCCCAGTTGAAAAATCAGGCGCTTTAATAATGCTTAATAAATCTATATCGCTATCCATTATATACTTTGCAGTAGCACTACAAACTTCAGCTAAGTTAAAACTACATATGTTACTAGCCATACCTACAGCTATCCCTTTATTAGGATTTACTAATATATTGGGATAAGTTGTAGGAAGTAGTCTAGGCTCTTTCAGAGTACCGTCATAATTATCTATAAATTCTACGGTATCCTTGTCAATATCCTTAAAAATTTCATTACAAATAGAGTCTAACTTAACTTCCGTGTATCTCGAAGCAGCAGGCATCATATCTCTTGATGTTACTTTACCAAAATTCCCTTTTGAATCTACATAAGGATGTAATAAAGCATCATGACCTCTAGTAAGTCTAACCATGGTAGCATAAATAGACTGCTCACCATGTGGGTTTAACTTCATAGTCTGTCCAGCCACATTTGCTGATTTTGTTCGAACCCCACTCAATAATTTCATCTTATACATCATGTATAATAATTTTCTATGCGATGGCTTAAAACCATCTATCTCAGGTATAGCTCTCGAAACTATAACGCTCATAGCATATGGCATATAGTTACTTTCTAATGTATCAGTTATACCCGTCTTATAAACATATGACATTTTGCACCCCATATTCTTCTTGTTCGTAATAAAACACGAATGCAAATGACAAAATGTTTAAAATCGTTGAAAGTTTACTTTCAAAAGATTTTAATATTGCTGTCATTTATTTGAGTGTCAAAACGATGAGTAAATCAAAGCGAAGCGATGATTTACGAATTCGTTGGCACTCGCAGGCGTGTTTTATATACTTACTTTTTATTCCTGTGTCAAAACGATAAGTAAATGCTTTGCATTTACGAATTGATTTTGTTACTCGCAATCATAATTATTACTAACTTAAATCTAAATCCTCTAAAAATCTTTCCCCATGCTCAATAATATACTCTTTTCGACCAGCTAAATCATCCCCAAGTAAAGTATCAAACATTTGCTTAGTATGAGCCATATCATCAGGCAAAATTTGAACAAGCCTTCTCGTTTCAGGATTCATAGTAGTATGCCACATCATGTCAGGCTCATTCTCACCAAGACCCTTAGACCTTTGAATAGTATATTTAGTATCTATTCTGTCTAACATATCATTTTTTTCTTTTTCATTATAAGCAAAATGAGTGTCCTTACCTACATTTATCTCATATAATGGAGATTCTGCAATGAATATTTTTTGCTTTTCAATAAGAGTTGGCATAAGTCTATAAAATAAAGTTAAAATCAATGTTCTAATCTGAAAACCATCAACATCGGCATCCGTACAAATAATAACTTTATCCCAAACTAAACTATCTAAATCAAAACTTGCAAAATTCTTATTATGCTTAGTTTTAATTTCAACTCCACAACCAAGGACTTTTATAATATCAACTATAATATCACTTTGAAATATTTTTTCATAATCAGCTTTAAGGCAATTAAGAATTTTACCTCTAACAGGAATAATCGCTTGAAACTCAGCATCTCTAGCAAGTTTACAAGCACCAAGAGCCGAATCCCCCTCAACTATATAAAGCTCTCTTTTGGCAATATCCTTACTTCTACAATCAACAAATTTTTTAACTCTATTATTTATATCTAATTTTCCGCCAAGCTTAGTTTTTAAATTTAAACGAGTTTTTTCAGCCTTTTCTCTACTTCTCTTATTAATTAAAATCTGTTCAACAATTTTCTCGCTAAGAGTTTTATTCTCTATAAAATATACTTCAAGCTGTCTTTTTACAAAATCATTTATAAACTCTTGAATATATTTATTAGTTATCGCTTTTTTAGTTTGATTTTCATAACTCGTCATAGTTGAAAATGAGTTAACAACCAAGACTAAACTATCTTGAATATCTACAAAAGATATTTTCTTCTCACCTTTATTATACTTACCTAATTTTTTAATAAATTTATCTATCTCATAGACAAAAGCTTGTTTTATAGCTTTATCTGGAGAACCGCCATGCTCTAAAAAACTAGAATTATGATAATACTCAAGTAAATTCACTTCATTGTTAAAGCAAAATGCAACTCTTGCCTTCACCTTATATTCAGGTTTGTCTTCCCTATCCTTCCCTAAGCCTTCTTCTTCAAAATAAACTGGGTCAGTAAAATTTTTACCATCATTAACCTCATCTAAGTAATCCATAATACCATTTTGATAATAGTATTCGTGAAAAACTTTAGATTCTTCATCTTCTAATATAAATCTTAGTCCTTTATTTACTATAGCCTGCTTTTTTAAAGTATCTTGAAAAAATTCTAAAGGGATATTAATATCTGTAAAAACATCTAAATCTGGTCGCCACTTAATATGAGTTCCAGTAGTTTTATAGTTTTTCTTTTCTTTATGTAATCCGCCTTTAACGTTTTTTCCTTTTTCAAAATATAGTTTATACTCATAATTATCCCTATGAACAATTACATCCATATACTCAGAGCTGTACTGTGTAGCACAACTTCCAAGACCATTAAGCCCCAAACTATATTCATAATTTCCGCCCGAATTATTTTCATATTTTCCACCAGCATATAATTCACAAAAAACTAATTCCCAATTATAGCGATTTTCTTTTTGATTATATTCAACTGGACAACCTCTACCTTTATCTATTATAGATATAGACTTATCCGCATGTCTTATTATTTTTATTTCATCGCCATAACCCTGTCTAGCTTCATCTATTGAATTAGAAAGTATCTCAAAAAAAGAATGCTGACAACCCTCTAATCCATCAGAACCAAATATAACCGAAGGCCTTTTTCTTACTCTATCTTCACCCTTTAAAGACGATATACTTTCATTATCGTAATTATTAATTTTTTGGGACAATTTAATCTCTCCTCATTTTTTATTCATCTTATTTTAACATATATCGCACATATGTTCTATATATTATAATCATTTTATACAAAACAATGAGAAAATCAAAAGATTTTCCCATAATTTTATCAATCAATATAAATATCAATTGCTTATATAATTATTTACATCAAATAAGATACTATTATTCCACCATCATAAGCATAGACAGTTGCAACGCCTCTTGTTTCATTAACTATTACTTCTTTGAAATTATATTTTTCTTCTATACTTTTCTTTAAATCCTCTGCTCTTTTAGCACAATTACAATGTGAAATTGCACATCTTAACTCACTAATATTTTGAGCTTCTTCACCTATTCGCTCGACTAATTTTTTAAGCGATTTTTTAATCCCTCTATTAGTTTCTAATTTCATAATCATACCAGAACCATCATCACCCATAAGCGGTTTTAAAGATAAAAGATTTGCTAACATTCCTTTAAGATTACTAAGTCTACCCGCTTTAATAAGATTTTCTAATGACTCTAATACAAATCTAGTTTTTAATCTTTCAACATATGATTTCATTTTATCAACAATATCAGAAACATCTAATCCTAATTTCATATAATCATTTAATTTATATACCATCAGAACTTGAGCTGGTGCAGCTCCTTGTGAATCAAATACATAAACTTTTTTATTAGGATTTTCCAATTCAATCATTTCTTTTGCTAGCATAGCTGAATTGTATGAACCACTCAATTTACTTGTTAAAGTAATTACAAAAATAATATCTGCATCTGTAGATAAATAACTTTGATAATAATCATTAGGTGACGGACAAGAAGTTTTTACTGCAACATCTGAAGATTTCATAGCATTAAGCAATTCTAAAGTGTTTATATTTAAATCATCAACAAATTCTAAATCCCCTATTTTTATTTTTAAAGGAACTAAATCTACATCAAATTTTTTTAACTCATAATCTGACAAATCACAACAACTATCCACAATAATCTTATAATTCATTATATCCTCCTGAATACGCAAAATATGTATATAATAAAAACGCGTTCATAATTCATACTTACATATAATTAAGTATGAATTATGAACGCAATATTGTCAACAATTTTAACGTTCTTCTCTAAAATATGGAACACTTAACGCACTTGGACCCGTATTAAAGTTTTTCCTAACTGAATTATATATTAAAACCAATATAGTAACAGCATAAGGCAACATATCTATAACATATTGTGAAATGGATATATCAAACTCTTGAAGTCTAAATCCTATTATATCCAGTCCACCAAATACAAAAGCACCTATAATCGCTCTTGACGGATGCCACATACTAAAAATAACTAGGGCAACCGCTATCCAACCTCTACCCGCAACTATATTCTCTTGCCATGCTGGTATATAAACAAGTGATAAATACGCTCCACCAAGTCCGCAAAGAGCACTTCCTAATAATATATGAATATATTTATACTTTGCAACATCTATACCATTTGCATCTGCGGAATAAGGATTTTCACCTATTGATTTTGCATTAAGTCCAGCTCTAGTGTATTTAAAATATAGCGATAATAAAATAGTTACTCCAAGTCCTAAATAAACAAAAATATTTTGATTGAAAAATATTTCACCTATAAAAGGTATTTTACTTAAAACAGGAATATTAATCTCCCTAAATACATTTGTAAATGATTCTGGTAAAACTTCTCCTACTAAAGCTTGACCTAAAAAACCTGAAACTCCAGTACCAAATATAGTAATAGCAAGACCTGTAACAACTTGATTAGCCATAAGTGTAACCGTTAAAAATGAATATATAAGTCCACCTACCATAGCTGTTAAACAAGCGGAAAGCATTGCTATTGTAACCGAGCCAGTATTATATCCAGCCATAAATCCACCAACAGCACCCATAAGCATAAGTCCTTCAACACCAAGATTTAGATTACCAACTTTTTCTGTTACTATTTCACCAACTGTCGCAAATAAAAGAGGCGTACCAGCTTGAACTGCCGCATGTAAAAAAACTATTAAACTAAACATTTTTACCTCCTTTTTTAGCGTTTACCATAGAAACTTTATATCTTATAAAAAATTCTCCACTAAGTGCAAATATAAGTATCATTCCCTGAATAATTTGAGCGGCACTCTGCGGTATTTGAAAAGCAGTTTGAATAAATGAAGCTCCTTGAATAAGAACAGCAAACAAAAACGCAATAAACGGAACTATCATTGGATTCATATTGGATAACCAAGCGACAATAATCGCATCATACCCAATCCCCGCCGATACTTCATAAGTAAGCGTATTACTTACAGCAGAAGCTTGTATCATTCCAACTAAACCACATATTCCTCCAGAAATAAATACCGCTTTCATAATAACTCTACGAACTGTCATTCCAGCATATCGAGCTGTCTTTTCACTTTCTCCTATAACTGAAACTTCAAACCCAATCTTAGTATAGTGAAAAATAACATACATAATTAATGTAAAAATAATTAATATAATCCAACCAATATGAAGTCCAAACAACTTAGGAAGTATTGCGTTATCCGTAAAATTAGGTATCTTAGGAAATCCGAATGCCATAGGGTCCTTCCAAGGTCCATACTGCAAATATATTATAAATTTTAAAGCAATATAGTTTAACATAAGAGTAAAAACTGTTTCATTAGTACCAAACGAAACTTTAAAAATAGCTGGAATAAGCGACCATAAACCGCCTGCTATAATAGCACTAATTCCCATTATTAATAAAAGCACAGGCTTACTCATATCTCCAAAATTAAGTGCAAAATAAGTAGCAGCAAATGCTCCCATCAAAATTTGACCCTCACCGCCAATATTCCAAAATTTCATTTTAAAAGCCATCATGATACCAAGAGAAGCAAGAGCTAATGGAACTGTGAATTTTAAAGTTTCTATAAATCTATAACCCGAACCAAAACAACCATCTATCATAGCTTTATAAACCATTATAGGATTATGTCCTATTGCTACTATCCACCCAGCCATAGCGATTAAACTAATTAATATCGCCATTATTCTAATAGCTGCTTGATGTGTTTTTTTCATATCTGAACGCTTTGATATTCTAAACATTGCTAATTACCTCATCTATATGTCTTCCTGCCATCATATATCCAAGATCCTCCCTAGATACTTTATCAGCTTCAACAATCCCTGTAACTTTTCCATCACATAAAACCATTATTCTATCGCATAAAGCTCTAAGAACATCTAAATCTTCACCTACAAATATTACTCCACTACCTTTTTTCTTTTGCTCATTGACTAAATCATAAACTTTATGAGCTGAACCTACGTCCAATCCTCTAACGGGATAAGCAGTGATAATTAATTCAGGTTGAGTTTCTATCTCTCGTCCAAGTAAAACCTTTTGAATATTACCACCCGAAAGAAGTCCCACTCTTGTATCTATAGAAGGTGTATCTATACTTAATTTTTCAACTAAATCAAGAGCTTGCTCTCTAGCCTCTTTTCTTGATAAAAATATTCCACGTTGTCTATTATACTCTTTAAGAAGTACATTATCAGTAATATCCATAGACGACACAAGTCCCATGCCGAGTCTATCCTCTGGCACAAAACTCATACTTATACCCATATCTATAATTTTTCTTGGAGTCTTACCAACTATCTCATCACCTTTAAATTTAATACTGCCAGTTTCAACCTTTTGAAGTCCTGCAATCGACTCACATAACTCTTTTTGACCACTTCCAGCAACTCCCGCAACCCCAAGTATTTCACCTTTTCTAACTTTAAATTCTATACCTTTCAACGCATGAGAATTTTCATAATTATAAACTGTCAAATCTTTAACGTCTAATATAGTTTCTCCTATTTCTACATTTTCTCTAATAATTTCTAAATTTGTAGACTTTCCAACCATCTTATCAGTTAATGTTCTTGGCTCTAAATTTTCGTTAATTAAAGTATCAATATACTTGCCTTTTCTAAGAATCGTAATTCTATCGCTAATCTCTAAAACTTCATCTAATTTATGAGTGATAATTAAAATAGTACAATTATCTTCTCTCATCTTTCTAATTATTTTAAATAAATTTTGTGTTTCTTGAGGCGTTAAAACCGCAGTTGGTTCATCTAAAATTAAAATCTTAGCCCCTCTATATAAAACTTTTAAAATTTCAACCCTTTGTTTTTCTGCGATTGATAGGTTTTTAATCTTACTATTTGGGTCTACTTTAATATCATAATGTGCACAAAGTTCTTTAATTTGCTTTTCTAATTTATGTTTTTGAATAAAAAAATTACCCTTTTGTCCAGCTATCATATTTTCTAAAACAGTTTGTTCTTCAACTAATTTAAGATGTTGATGTATCATTCCAACACCATGTCTTATAGCATCACGAGGAGAGCGTACAATTGCACGCTCTCCTCTTATAATTACTTCTCCATCATCTGGTTGATAAATTCCGCATAGTATATTCATAAGCGTACTTTTACCAGCACCATTTTCTCCGAGTAGAGAATGAACCTCGCCGTAGTTAAAAGAAACAGTAATATTATCGCTAGCTCTTACTTGACCAAATAATTTAGTTATACCTTTTAGTTCTACAACTTTATCGCTCATTTAATCTCCTACTTCTGAATAGTTCCTATAACATTCTTAACAAAATAATTCATTCCTAATAAATCGCTATCTGGTAAAACTTCTCCTTCTTTACCAATAGTAGTTCCATCTTGAAGTTCAATCACTCCACCAAACACATGGAATGTTCCATCAATAATTTGCTTTTCATATTCTGCTACCTTTTCTGCTGCACCTTCTGGAGCATTCTTAGTAAGAGGAGCTAACTTAACAACTCCATCTGACATTCCACCCCAGTAATTTTCAGCTTTCCACTCACCACTCATAGCTTTTTCAATTTGGTCTTTGTAATAAACACCCCAATTCCAAATAGGAGCTGTCATATAAGCTTCAGGAGCTTTTTGCTCTGAAATAGAGTTATATCCTATAGCAAACGCTCCACTCTCTTCAGCAGCTTGTTGAGGTCCTGCTGTATCTTGATGTTGAGCTATAACATCAACGCCTGAATCTAATAAAGCTTTTGCAGCTTCTTTTTCTCTTGCAGGGTCATACCAAGTATGAGTCCATCTAACATCTACTGTAGCTTCTGGATTAACCGCTGCTACTCCTAATGCAAAAGCATTAATTCCTCTAATAACTTCTGGAATTTCAAAAGCAGCTACATATCCAACTTTATTAGTTTCTGTTTTCAAACCTGCAACTACACCAGATAAAAATCTTGGTTCATACATTCTACCAAAATAATTATTCATATTCTCTGTACTCTTATATCCTGAACAATGAAGGAATTTAACTTCTGGATATTCCTTTGAAATTTTTTCAACATAATCCATATAACCAAAGCTTGTTGCAAAAATAACACTAGCTCCTTGGTCGATCATATCTTTCATAACTTTTTCTACTTCTGGTCCTTCTGGAACAGACTCTTTATATAAAGTTTTTACTCCAAGCTCATTTTCCACATATAATCTTCCCTCATTATGAGCAAATGTCCAGCCGCCATCACCAACAGGGCCTATAAATACAAAACCAACAGTCATAGGCTTATCAGCCGACTCTTGATTAGCCTCAGTTTGTGAAGCTTGTTCCGATGGCTCAGAAGCTTCCTCAGAAGCACCACAGCCAGTTAAAATAGCACTAAGAACTAATACTAGTACCAACCATAAACTTAATCTTTTTTTCATTTTGCACTCTCCCTCATCACTTTTTCGAATTATTTATGATTTTTAAAACAAAATGTTCGTAATCACAAATAAATCATACCAAGATAATGAACGAAAATCAACAAAAATTTATAAAAAATTATAAATCATCATGAACTTCAACTGATATTTCTTCTTTTTTATTCGTATTATGATTTTTATTATCTAAAAACCCTACCTTGTCCGCAACAACTTCTGTTAAATAAATCATCTCTCCTTTTGAATTTTCAAAGTTTTCCGTTCTTATGCAACCACTAACACTAACTAAAGAGCCTTTAGATAAATACTCACAAACATTTTCCGCTACCTTCCCATAGGCTACTATTCTTGGAAAATCAGCAGTATTCTTATGTTTTTCTTCAAACTTTTCCCTTTGCTCTTTTGATAAAGCTCTATCCACCCCTATATTAAATTTTACAAATGATGCGCCATTAGATGTTTTTTTAACCTCAGGGTCAGATGTTAACCTACCTACTAAACCAACGAAATTCATAAAAACCTCCTTTTATTACTTTATTTGTAATTATAATACCATATTATGTTATTAATTTCAACTTTTTTACAATTATTTTTTTATTCCTTTATTGATTTTTTTTTGATACAATTTGTTTATAAAAAGGGAGGTTTTTTTATGCTATATATCAACCAAAAAAATATAACTGCGGCAACTAATTTTAACGATATTATGATTGCAGTAGAAAAAGCTTTATTACACTATAAAAATGATGATTACAACATGCCAGAGAGATTTCATTATACTCACGAAAATAAGACACTTCTATATATGCCTTGTTTTTCAAATAATACTCTCGGTACAAAAATACTAACAGTATTTCCTGAAAACGCTTCAAAAAACTATCCAGCTATAGATGGGCTTATGATGTTAAATGACTATGAAACTGGACGAGTTAAAGCTCTTATAGATGGCAAACTACTAACAGCACTTAGAACTGCAGCAGTTGGAAATATGGGAACAAAATACCTAACCAAAGATTCTGTAAACACGCTAGGTCTTATAGGTGCTGGAACACAAGGTTTTTATCAAATATTATTTGCATGCTCACTTAGAAATTTTAAAGATGTTTATATCCATACTAGGACTATGAGCAAGTTAGATAACTTTATAAAAAGATTACAAAATGAACTGCCAAATATTAATTTTCATAAATGTGAATCAGCAGAAGATGTTGTCAAGATGTCAGATGTAATAATTACAGCAACAAGTTCTTTCGAATCTGTACTACCAGAAAATGAAGAATTATATAAAGGTAAAAAATTTATAGCAATTGGCTCATATAAACCCGATATGAGAGAATTACCTAATGCTCTTATGAAGGTAGCTGATGAAGTTTATGTAGATATTATGTACGCTAAAGAAGAATCAGGCGACTTACATATACCATTACAAACTGGTGTAATATCAGAAGATAAAATATTCAGCATGGCGGATTTAATCTATAGTCAAAAAAATATATCGGACTTTAATAAAACTATTGTTTATAAATCTGTTGGTATGGCCTTATTTGATGTAATCGTAGGAGAAAAAATATTAGAATGTGCTGAGGTTAAAGGTATTGGAACAAGATTAGATTAATCTAATTCAATTAACGGTGATAAAATGAATTATAAATTTTTAAGCACGACAAAACTATTTCAAAATATAAATGATGAACAAATTAAAAACATATTAGAAAACTTAGGTTATTATACAAAAAGTTTTAAAAAAGGTGAATATATCTTTTTAGCGGGAGATAAAATAAATACAATAGGTATTATTCTTTCTGGAAAAGTGAATATTGAAAGAATTGACGCTTGGGGAAATAAAGTTATGCTATCACGTTTTAATAAGGGGCAAGTTTTTGGAGAAACTTATGCACTTTTACAAAATGAGACTCTGCGTATAAATGCACTATGTAGTGAAAATAGTGAAATCCTATTTATAAATATGGAAAAACTATTTTCTAAAAACCAAGTTGCGTACACAAGTACAGTAATAAATAATCTTTTAATGATTTCTTGCAAAAGAACATTAAAGCTTTCAAAAAAAATAGTACACACTTCTCCAAAGACAATTAGAGCTAAGCTATATTCATATTTTTCTGATGAAATACTAAAGCATGATTCACTCGAATTTGATATTCCATTTAATAGACAAGCTTTAGCTGACTATCTAAGTGTAGATAGAAGTGCATTGTCAAATGAGCTTTCTAAAATGAGGGATGAAGGTATACTCTATTATAAAAAAAATCATTTTCGACTAAATGAAAATCAAATAAATTTTAATCTATAAAAGAGTGCTAATGCACTCTTTTATAGATCTTAAACGATATAAATAGAATTATTACAACAGCAAATCGGCTTATTAAAATATAATGTTATACTTATAATATTTCTATTTATTTATATTTTAGATTAGTATTAAGCTAAACTCTCTTTTGTATATGTGTATATAAATACAAAAAATAATATCACAACAAGATTAATCAGCACTATTAAATTAGCACAGCCCAAAACTCCAAATATATCAAACATTTTTTGTTCAGAGATATATTTTTCTATTATAAAGCTAAAATTAAATATTGTAGATAAATTAAATATACTATGCATAATTATAGGATAAACAAAATTCTTAGTTTTTATATAAATCAAACACATAGCAACAGAAAATAAAAATGAATTAATAAATATTGTAATCTCATATCCTTTTTTATATCCCATTAAAATATGATATAAGCCAAATGCTATAGATGTATAGATTATAAATTTAAACTAATTAACGGAATCATAGTAAATAAAAAAATATTATGCCAATCATCAAATTCTTCTTTTATTATTTTTATATTAAATACTTTTTTTGATTTTCTCATATGATTATTCCTTTATATGCTTAATGTAAAATTTCTTTCCTAAAACAACTACAAAAAATAAAATCAATAATATGGCAAACCAATTCCCATATCTTGTATAAATAGTTTTGCCATTTCTAATTGTTATTTGAGAGTTTAAAGCCCCTTTTTCATTTATTTTGCTATATGCTTTTATTTTCCCATTTGAATCTACAATAATTGAAGATCCATTAGTGTTTGCACTTACTACTGCAACATTATTTTCTATCGCTCTAAATACTGCATCTGTTGAGTGATAATATGGAAATTTTTTATTTTTATTCATATCATCATCTCTGGGCATTAATATTAATTTAGCGTCGTTAAATGCTTGTGTTTTAATTATATCTTCAAAATGATAATCATAACACACTCCCAATCCAACATTTATATCATTAATATTAAATGTTTCTATTTCATCATCTGAAGAAATAAAACCAGCTTTCTTTTCATCAGAAAATAAATATTTTTTCTTAGCATAATATTTTATACCTTCACTATCGATTAATGTTGCAACATCATATAAATTTTTATTGTTAATATACGAATCAACAACCAAAATAGTATCTGTATCTTGAGAAAATTTCTTAAGTTTATTAATAATTTCTTTATCATTATAATTAAAAAATTCATTTTCTGACCAAACAATAAAATCACTATTTCTTGCTATTTTCTCACTTAAACCCAAATTAATATTTAATATTTTTTCACTAATATCTTTATCTTCAACATATAAACCTTCCTTAGATTGTCCACTTATATCATTTGCCATATCAGAAACAACACCAACAGTATAAGTTTGTTGTATCTCAGAATTATCAACATAATAAAATCCAAAACCCAAATACAATATAATCATAAACACACTTAGATATAGAAAATTCGATATTTTTTCTTTATTTAATAAATTTTGAATAATTTTAGCTATTACATTATTAGAAAAAATCATAATAAAAGTAACACCTGTTATTCCAAAAATACTAAGTCCCCATAACGCTTCGGGAAAACCCCAACTTGTTTTTGGATAAGCTATAAACCACCATTCTTTTACAAATGGTATATGCCTTTGTAAAAACTCAAATGACGAATAGAATATTGGTAAAATAAATATTTGCATTTTTTTTGAAAAAATTTTTTCTGATTTTATTCCTCTTAAAATTAAATTAGTATGCCAAAAAGCAACAGCAACTATAAGTATATATCCCCAAATAGATGAAAATACATCTATATACCAACTATAACAAATACTAGTATAAATTAATCCAAAAAATATAACTGGTATTAACCTATTTTTTGTTTGGTACAATCTTAATCCTAATATTATTGGAACTAACGCAATAAAACCCAAAATCGGAATATTATAAAATGGTGGCATAGAAATTGTTACCATTAACGCAGAGACTATATATAACATTATTTGAATATACATATTATATTTATTCTTTATTTCCATCAATAAATTCTCCTTATACAAATCTTTTCCTTTATCACCTTGTCAAAAGCACTATATTTTCAATATGATAACTGTGAGAGAACATATCAACTGGTTGAATATCCTTAACTTTATATTTATTTTTAACTAGATATTCTATATCTCTTTTTTGAGTATATGGATTACAAGAAATATATATTACTTTTTTAGGCGATAATTTTACAAGTGAATTTAAAAACCTCTCATCACTTCCCGCTCTTGCTGGGTCCATAATAACTACATCTGCCTTTTGATTTTTACAAGATAGTTTTTCCATAAATCTACCCGCATCATCGCATATAAATTCTACATTTTTTATATTATTCTCTTTTGCATTAAAAATAGCATCTTTTATAGCATCTGGATTTAACTCAACAGAAAGAACACGTTTCACTTTTTTAGACACTATCAGTGATATAGTTCCTATTCCCGAATAAGCATCTATAACCGTTTCATTTCCTTTAAACTCAGCCATATCAATCGCCGTATTATATAAAATTTGAGTTTGAGAATGATTAATTTGATAAAACGATTTAGCCGATATTAAAAATTTAATTTCACATAACTCATCTAATATTCTAGGCTTACCATATAAAGTTTTCTCTCTATCTCCTAATACCATACTAGTTTTTTTATTATTTATATTCATAATTATAGAGCTTATATTTGGGTGTTTTTGGAGTAAAGCTTTTATAAAATTATTTTTAGAATGAAATTTATGGTCAGCTACAACTAAAACCAACATTATTTCACCTGTAACCATACCTTTTCTAATTAATATATGACGTAAAAAACCACGTCCAGTATCTTCATCAAATGGCTGAATTTTAAAAGAACGCATTAGTTCTCTAATTGTTATAGCGATGTCATCAGCTTCTTTATCTTGAATAATACATCTATCAATATTAATTAATCTATGTGTATATTCTTTATAAAATCCAGAAATAATCTTTTTATTCCATTCTCCAAAAGTAAAATGAGCTTTATTTCTATAATCGTATGGCACGTCCATTGATAAAACATCTTTTACAGTTCCATATTTACCCATTAATTTAACAATAATCTCTTTTTTATATTTTAATTGAGCTTTATAACTCATATGCTGTAACTGACATCCACCACAATCAAAATAATACTCGCAAACAGGTTTTACCCTATCAGAAGATTTTTTTAATAATTTAATTATTTTGCCAGTATAAAATCCATTGCGACGAGTAAGTTCAATAATACCAACTTCACCCTTAATCATATTTGGTATAATTACCTCACTGCCACTATACTTAGCTACACCATTACCCTCAGCATTAATTTCAATACACTTTAATTCTACTACTTGTTTTTTCTTACTAAAATTTTTATTATGCCCAGTGTATCCAACTATTTTTTTATTATGTTTATTATTATTTTTATTTTTCATTTTATTCCTCAAAACAAATATTATATAAATAAAAAACCCTCCACACTCGTGAAGGGCTTTAAAATTCAACTTAATTAGATTATGTTGATATTCTCAGCTTGAGGTCCCTTAGGGCCTTCTGCGATTTCAAAAGAAACACTTTGTCCTTCTTCTAAAGTCTTAAATCCATCAACATTAATTTGAGAGAAGTGTGCAAATACATCTACTCCGTCTTCTCCTGTAATAAAACCAAATCCTTTGTCTGCGTTAAACCATTTTACTGTACCGTTCATAATAGTACCTCCTAATTTTTTTTGCTTAAATACTTCATAATACATAACATTTCTTTTCTGACTTAGGAGTATACAAATACAGTACCAATCAAAAAATTCCAATGTTTCTTCGTTTATGCAATTTAAGTTCCATAAACAGAATACCACCTATATCTACTAAAGTCAACTTATTTTTAATAAATTCACATAATAAATCTAACTAAAAATCTATATTTTATTCTTCCCAGTTATGATAAACGTTTTGGACATCATCATTATCTTCTAATAAGTCGATTAACTTATTCATATTTTTAATATCCTCATCAGATTCTAACTTTGTCATAGTTTGCGGTAAATATCTTAGTTCAGCCATAGAAAACTTATATCCCTCTGATAACAAATAATCGCTCACCGCTCCAAAATCTTCAACCTCAGTATATATCTCAAAATGAGTGTCTTCTATAACTATATCCTCTGCTCCTGCTTCTATTGCTGCCATTTCAAGAGATTCTGCATCAATCTCATCATCTTTATCAACAACAAAAACACCTTTACGGTCAAACATAAAACTAACACAACCATTTGTTCCTAAGTTGCCCTTTCCCTTTACAAAATAGCTTCTAACGTCAGCAGCAGTCCTATTTGTATTATCTGTAAGACATTCCACTAACACCGCAACTCCACTAGGACCATAGCCCTCATATGTAAGTTCCGTAAATACTACTCCATCATTATCTCCAGCACCTTTTTTAATAGCTCTATCTATATTATCATTAGGCATATTTGCAGCTTTCGCTTTTTCAATTGCCGATTTCAGTGCTGCATTATAAGTTGGGTCAGCCCCACCCTCTCTAGCAGCAACCATAATATATCTACCTAACTTAGTAAAAATCTTAGCTCTTTGAGCATCCATCTTTCCTTTTTTATTTATTATATTTCCTATTCTTCCCATACTTCACCTCTTAAAATATTTATTACTAGCAATCATAATTTTTATATAAAATATATTTTCTAATTATATAAAATTTGATGATAATAATTTTAATAATTTTTAATTAAACATTGATTTTAAAAATCCCACTTAGGAGATGCTGGCATATTTCTCTTATGCTCTGAACGTGCATTTAATCTCTCAATAATTTCTTTATCCTTAGTAGGAATTTCCTTACCCTCAATATAATCATCAATCATATCATAAGTAGTTCCCATTTCATTTTCATCAGTTTGACCTTCCCAAAGACCAGCAGAAGGCGACTTATTAATTATACTATTAGGAACTCCTAAATACTTTGCCCATTCATACACTTCTCGCTTAGTTATATTAGCAATAGGTAATATATCTACTCCACCATCACCGTATTTAGTAAAATAACCAGTAAGTATTTCAGCAGCATTATCAGTACCAGCAACTAAATATCCAAGCTTATTAGCTATGCCATAAAGCGTTGTCATTCTAAGTCTTGCTCTGATATTTGCATCACTCATTCGATTATTATCAACATAATTACCAAAATGTTTATCAATATCTTCCCACAACAATTCATGCGCAGTCGTTAAATTAATTTCCACATGCTCTATACCAACCGCCTTAGCAAGCTCATAAGCATGTTCAGCATCTTCGCCTTGACTTTTACAAGGTAAAATAACACCTAAAGAATTATCTGGAAAAGCTCTCTTTATAAGAAATGCAACTACAGAAGAATCTATCCCACCTGATAATCCAACTAAAATTCCATTAGTATGAGATTCATCAACTTTCTCTCTAAGCCAATCAACTACATAATCTATTTTTTTCTGTATATCTGACATATTCTCTCCTTAAAAAATATATTAATTATTTTCTAAACCCTCAAATCTATCAACTTCAACCAAAATACAATCATAAAAAACTATGTGTATTCCATTGCTTTCAGCTAATTCTAATACCTCTTCATCAAAAGCACCAGGTTGAAACCACATCATTTTTATTCCTAAGTCAATAGCATCCTTAACTGTTTGCATAGAATACTTTGGACTCACAACCACATTAACACAATCAGGAACATAATCCATGTCCTTTAATGTATTTGGTGCAAAATCCCCATCAACTTTTTCGTATTTAGGATTTATTGGAGTAACATTATAGCCTTTACTTTTAAGCTTTCTATAAATTTTATTTCCATACTTTAACTCGTCATTATTAGCACCTACAACTGCCCAATTTTTAAAAGTAAGCATTTTTTTCATTAATTTATCAGTGTCATCACATTGATCCATCTGCTCTCTTTTTTCAATTTTTTCATTCCAATCCATAATTCCCTCCATTATTTAATAAGCTAAAGTACATTAAACTACCTTACCCACTCTTTATCTGAAATTGATAAATATTCTTCATCTAAATATTCAAAAAAGTCAATTTCATTACATATATCTTTAATTTTCTGAATAAATGGCTCAATATCATCTGGTCTAATATAAACCAATATTTCAACTTTATCAGTGTATATTATATCATCAACTAAATATTCAGAATTTTTTTCAATAAAATATTTAACCTTTTCACTATTTGCATAGCTTAAATTCAATTTTAAATGCTGGTACTTCACCATTTGAATAACTTTAGCAACATCTAAAACTTCCTTTGCAGACTGAGTATAAGCTCTTACAAGTCCTCCAGTACCTAATTTTATTCCACCAAAATATCTTGTAACTACAATCGCTATATCTGTTATGCCTTCATTTTTAAGCATATTCAATATAGGAAGTCCAGCAGTCCCAGAAGGTTCGCCATCATCACTATATTTCTGTACAGAATGATTATTTCCAAGAATATATACAGGCACATTATGAGTAGCCATTCTATGCTCTTTTTTAATTTTTTCAATAAACTCTTGAGCCTCTGACTCTGATTTAATAGGACAAGCATATCCTATAAACCTAGATTTATTAATTACTATTTCAGCATCTGCTTCTCTAAATATAGTTTTATAACTCTGCACTTAATCACCTACACAAAATTTTATATATTTATTGTAATCCTTTTGGTGAAGTTCTATTTCAATCTTGGTTCCATTTTCAAGATATTCAGTATTTAAAACTTTTCCAACATCACAAATTTCTGATAATATTCTTCCATCACTAAAAGGAACAAAGAACACAGTTTTAATTATATCATTAAATATATGTTTTTTTATACCTTCTATTAAACTTTCTATACCAAATCCAGATTCAGCAGAAATATAATAATTTTTTTCTTTGTTCACTAAAGTATCTTCAACGTCTATAAAATCCCCATTATCAATCAAATCTACCTTATTAAACACCGTAAACATTTCTTTATTGCCAGCACCTATCTCCGATAGGACATTTTGAGTTATACTCATTTGCATATTGCTAAACTCACTAGATATATCAACCACATTTAATAAAATATCAGCATACTTAACTTCTTCTAAAGTAGCTTTAAAAGCCTCAACTAATCCATGCGGTAATTTAGAAACAAATCCTACTGTATCTATTAATATAAAGCTTCTATTTTCATCTAAAGTAATTCGCCTAGAATAAGTATCTAAAGTAGCAAATAACATATTTTTTACAAATACCTTTTTATCATCAATATCATCAACTGAACTCATTTCAAGAACTTTGTTCATTAGCGTAGATTTACCAGCATTTGTATAGCCTACAATCGCAACAATAGGAATATCATTTTTACTTCTTTTAGTTCTTTGTACTTCACGAGTTTTCTTAGCATCAGCTATTTGCCTTTTAACATCTGATATTCGCTCTCTAATAACCCTTTTATCAAGCTCTAACTTTTGCTCTCCAAGTCCCCTAGTACCAATTCCTGCTCCCGTTTTGGAAAGCGATGCACCTATTCCTTGTAAACGTGGAAGTCTATATCTAAGCTCTGCAAGTTCAACTTGTAATTTCGCAATTTTAGTCTTTGCGCGTATCGCAAAAATATCTAATATAAGTGCAGTTCTATCTATTACCTTTATATCAAGTGCATTTTCAAGATTTCTCATTTGTCCACCTGATAATTCATCATTAAATATAACTAAATTAGCTTCATTTATTTCACAAGCGTATTTTATTTCTTCTACTTTACCCTTTCCAATATAATAAGTTGGGTCAATTTTATCTTTATTTTGAATACTAATTGCCATAACTTCAACATCTACAGCTTTTGCGAGTTCTTTTAATTCCAGCATAGAACTTTGTATATCATATTCATTTGTAAAGTTAGATAGTCCAACCAAAATAGCCTTTCTATGAATATCATCTAAAATCACATTGTTATTTTCATCTATTAACATATTTCACCCCAAAAAATAAATAAAACTAGTTATCATTAAATTATTATATCATGATTTCATAAAACTTAAAAACCACAAAATCTCCAAACTCCAAAAATAACAAACAAGGTATCATCACTAACGACAATACCTTGTTTTCTTGGTGCCCAGAGGCGGAATCGAACCACCGACACGGGGATTTTCAGTCCCCTGCTCTACCGACTGAGCTATCTGGGCAAATGGCGGAGAAGGAGGGATTCGAACCCTCGTGGGCTTGCACCCTAACGGTTTTCAAGACCGCCCCGTTATGACCACTTCGGTACCTCTCCATTATATGGTGCACCCACAGGGATTCGAACCCCGGACACCCGCCTTAGAAGGGCGGTGCTCTATCCAGCTGAGCTATAGGTGCAAATTTGGAGCAGAAGACGGGATTTGAACCCGCGACCCTCGCCTTGGCAAGGCGATGCTCTACCACTGAGCCACTTCTGCATATGGTGCGGATAGAGGGACTTGAACCCCCACGAACTAGTCACTAGATCCTAAGTCTAGCGCGTCTGCCAATTCCGCCATATCCGCATGGTGGGAGTAATAGGGCTCGAACCTATGACCCCCTGCTTGTAAGGCAGGTGCTCTCCCAGCTGAGCTATACTCCCATTTTTTCTCATAAAATTATTTATTTTGTTGTTACTACAAAATTAAAATGGTGACCCCTAGGGGAATCGAACCCCTGTTACCGCCGTGAAAGGGCGGTGTCTTAACCGCTTGACCAAGGGGCCAGTTGGTAGCGACGAGTGGACTCGAACCACCGACCTTCCGGGTATGAACCGGACGCTCTAGCCAACTAAGCTACGTCGCCATGTCTGGTTGCGGAGACAGGATTTGAACCTGCGACCTTCGGGTTATGAGCCCGACGAGCTGCCACTGCTCCACTCCGCGTTATTTGGTGCCGGGGACCGGA
>PDWI01003432.1_pt1 | contig 25645 bp, 22 predicted proteins | sample 1430891 | NCBI WGS metagenome assembly PDWI01 (sample SAMN01162508, study PRJNA174530) | Oral metagenome, whole genome shotgun sequencing project. | biome: Marine environment; feature: Marine mammal; material: Swab sample of the gingival sulcus; isolation source: swab sample of gingival sulcus...
AGCCCTACAGCGCCGATGGTACTGCTATACCAAGTGGGAGAGTAGGTCGCCGCCGACTTTTTAACAGAAAAGCTCATCTTTATGATGGGCTTTTTTTTTTGCTTAAATTTAAGCTAAGGTTTTTGAAGTCCGAAGACCGAAGTCGGAAGACGGAAGTCCGAAGGTTGAAGTTGCGTAGTGGTAGAATGTTGTATTTAAAACTATTAGTTCCCAAAATGTTTTAATATTATCCTCCCCAAAAAATTGCATCTACTAATGGAACTTACGGTCTTTACCGGATAATACTACTTATCAATATACGATTTGATTCTTATTTTAAAGTAATTTAAGATGACAATATGCTTTGTTGATGAATATTTATAGTTTATCGATTTTTTTCAAAATCAAATTCTTTTCTTTTAGAAAAAAGTATTATTTTTACGATTATATTTTTTTCTATGGACAATATATTATTACTTTTAACGGTTTTCTTTGTTGTTTTGTTGTTTGTTCAGAGGAAACAAAAGCAAGCTAAACAATTGATTTTTTTGATAGCTCGATTATTTGTTGGGTTTGTATTTATATATTCCGGATTTGTTAAAGCGGTTGATCCTTTAGGTTTTACCTATAAATTAATGGATTATTTCTCAGCTTTTGGACTGCCAAGTTTACACGATTTGGCTTTTTATTTATCCATTGCTTTATCTTCTTTAGAATTTATGGTGGGAGTGAGCTTGTTTTTAGGAACTTTTCTCAACTTTGGAATTGTGATGTCATCCTTGTTTATGCTCTTTTTTACCCCATTAACTTTATATTTGGCGTTTAGTAATCCGGTAACCGATTGTGGTTGTTTTGGTGATGCTTTAGTATTGACCAATTGGCAGACTTTTTGGAAAAATATAGTTATAGATATTCCTCTTATTGTGTTGATAATGAATTTAAAAAGAGGGAACTCTTCTTCCTCTAAAGGTAAATCTTTTTTTGCTTTGGCTTTGATATTTATATTGGGTATTTCGATTTATGGATACCGTCACTTGCCTATTTTAGATTTCCGACCTTACAAAATAGGTAATAATATAGCAGAGGGAATGAAAATACCGGAAGGAGCTCTTTCTGATGTATATGAAAACACCTTTTATTATAAAAATAAGTCCACAGGCAAAGAGCAAGCTTTTTCAGAAAAAGAGATTAGCGATATTGTGAATCAACTTGAAGTATGGGAGTATGTTAGAACAGAGTCTGTCTTAATTCAAGAGGGATATCATCCACCTATTCACGATTTTAAAATCAGTAATGATGAGGATGGCGATATTACGGAAACTGTTTTATCTGATACCACTTTCTCGTATATGTTAGTCAGTTATGATTTGAAAAAAGCGGATTTAGACGGTTTTGTTGCTTTTGAAAAATTGGCTTCATCATCCAATAATCGTTGTATTTGCTTAACAGCGGCTTTATCAAAAGATATTGAAGCTTTAAAAAAGGATTTGTATAAGAAATTGAATTACGATTCCATAGAGGTGGTTAAAGAAGAAAAAAAGACCGTTTATTTATATGAAAAGGAAGGGAATGTGTATGAGTTTGAAGAAAACAATCTCCCTGATGAAATGGAATATACTTTGATAGATGTGGAGGAGCAGGTAAAAACTTCTGTTCAAAAACAGATTAAGCCTTTATCTTTTAAGTTTTATATTTGTGATCCGATTACTTTAAAAACGATTGTTCGAGCTAATCCCGGATTGGTATTGATAAAAGAAGGTACGATTATTAATAAGTGGCATTTTAATGATTTTCCCAAAAAAGAAGATTTAGAAAATGCAGGACAGTATATTTCGAAAAAGAATTTACAATAAAAATATTGACAAAATACATACATAATGAAATACAAAAGAATACTTTTAAAGTTGAGTGGAGAGTCTTTGATGGGAAGCAAAAATTATGGACTGGATGATGAAAGATTGAAAGTTTATGCTCAGCAAATTAAAGAGGCTCAAGCTATGGGTGTTGAAATAGCCGTGGTGATAGGAGGAGGTAATATCTTTCGCGGTTTAGCAGGAAGTACAGCCGGTTTCGATAGAGTAAAAGGAGATTCTATGGGAATGTTGGCTACGGTTATTAATGGTTTGGCTTTGAGTTCAGCTTTAGAACAAGAGGGCTGTAAAAATAAGGTCTTAACAGCTATTAGAATGGAGCCTATCGGTCAGTTTTACAGTAAAGCTACAGCTGTAGAATATTTAGAACAAGGCTATGTTACTATTTTGACAGCAGGTACGGGAAATCCTTATTTTACGACAGATACAGGTTCTTCTTTACGAGGAATAGAAGTAGAAGCTGATGTGATGTTAAAAGGTACTCGTGTGGATGGTATTTACACTGCTGACCCAGAAAAAGACCCTAATGCACAGAAATATAATCATATTACTTACGATGAGATTTATAATAAAAATTTAAGAGTAATGGATTTGACAGCTACTACTATGTGCAAAGAAAATAATTTACCTATTATTGTGTTCGATATGGATACAGAGGGTAATTTAAAAAAAGTATTAAACGGAGAAGAGATAGGAACTTTAGTTACAAATTAAAAAAACAAAAGCAATGACAGAAGAAATGAGTATTGTAATGGATGCCGCTGAAGATAGTATGAAATCAGCGATTGGTCATTTAGATAAAGAATTATTAGGCATAAGAGCAGGAAAGGCTGACCCTAAGATGTTGAACAGTGTATTGGTTGAGTATTATGGAACTGATACGCCTTTAGCGCAGGTGGCGAATGTAAATACGCCTGATGCAAGAACTATTGCCATTCAACCTTGGGAAAAGAATATGATAGAACCTATAGAAAGAGCTATTATTAATGCCAATTTAGGTTTTAATCCTGATAATAATGGGGAAATGATTCGTATTAATATCCCTCCATTAACAGCAGAAAGACGTAAAGAATTAACTAAACAAGTGCACGCTGAGGGAGAGAAAGCTAAAATAAGTATTCGTAATGCCAGACGTGAAGCTATTGATGAGTTTAAGCAGATGGTAAAAGATGGTTTATCAGAAGATTTGCAAAAAGATGGTGAGTCTGAAGTGCAAAAATTAACGGATAAATATTATAAAATAGTAGAATCCAGAATAGCAGACAAAGAAGAGGATATAATGACTATCTAATTCTTAAAATACCATAGAATATCCTCAAATTGCTGAAAATAGAAGTGGTGTTCTAAATTAGAACAATTGGTTTTTTAGTAATTTGAGGGTGTGATTCTTTTTAAAACGATATTTTTAAAGAATAAGAATTACTACTTATAATAATACCCCCCTCGCTAGCGCGAGCTTGTAGCTCGTGCTTAAATCTACCAATTCTTACATAATAAGATTTATACATTGTTAATATTTGTTACTACTCATAGTAATATTAAAATGTTGGACTGACTTTCTATTCCATTCTGTAACAAAAGAGTAGAGTATTCGTTTTAGTTAAGTTGTAAAAATAAAAAAAGAAGTATTTTTGTAGGGTGTGGTTTGGCTTGTTGAAGCGTAGTTATAAACAACGCTTAGGGGGGACTCCTTATTATTATAATCCAGTAACTTTTACCATTCCGTTTTAATAGAAACAATAATGAAAGTAAAAATATCAATACTAATAATAACAACATTTGTGTTTGGTTTAGTTTACTTTATAGCTGATAGTAAATTATTTTATTATGGGGAAAGTACTCATAATATTTTGGGAAAGTCCTTACCGTTAGAATTGCAACTTGATTTTTTAGACTCAAGGGTTAGTTACCCAATTATAGGATTTGTAATTAAAGACCAGTATGGAGTTATACAGATAGGAAGAAAGGTATCTATAAACATTGATACAACCACTGTAAAGATAAAAGAAGTAATAAAGTATGGTTTTAATGAAAACTTCTTAGTGGCTAATGTACTAACGGAAGAAGATAGAGTTTGTAATATTAAACTCATTTCTTATCCTAATAGCAGGTTGGTTTATAGATTATTACCTTCTGAAGAAAGCGATGTTATTGGTAATTTGAATTGGATAGTCTTAAAAGATGGAACTATAATAAAATCGTTAAGGTCAAATACAATTCTTCTATACATTGTGATTGTTATTTTGTTTTTTACAGGGAGCTTTATAATAAAAAAAATAAAATACTGAGTTCTGACTTTCTATTCCATTCTGCAACAAAAGAGTACGAATATTCCTTTTTAGTTAAGTTTTAAAAATAAAAAAAAGAAGTATTTTTGTAGGGTGTGGTTTGGCTTGTTGAAGCGTAGTTGCAAACTACGCTTAGGGGAGGGGAAAGACCTTACTTCTAATTGCTAATGGTGATAGTTTAATCTTAAAAAGGCAAGATACTACTATTTGTAATTTAAGTAAAATATTTATTAATTAAGAGTCCTTAAATAACTTTTCGATTGGAGTTTGCTAACGTATAAAGAAACTACGCTGACTTTCTATTCCTATTCTGCAACAAAATGATACGAATATTCGTTTTAGTTGAGTTGTAAAAATAAAAAAAGAAGGATTTTTGTAGGGTGTGGTTTGGCTTGTTGAAGCGTAGTTACAAACTACGCTTAGGGGGGGTAATAACAAAAATATTTCTCGTTTGTAACGACTGATTCTGACTTTCTATTTCATATCTACAACAAAAGAGTACGAATATTCGTTTTAGTTAAGTTGTAAAAATAAAAAAGAAGGATTTTTGTAGGGTGTGGTTTGGCTTGTTGAAGCGTAGTTACAAACTACGCTTAGGGGGGTGGTCCAATATATGATTTTTAAATAAGCTATCATGAAAATATTTGATTACCTATTTTATCGAATGTATGATTATTATCATAGGAACGAGAAGATTCCGTCGGCATTGTTGACAGCTTCTGGGTATTTATCCTTTCTTCAATTCTTAATGATTTATTGCGTTTTAATGCTTTATGCTATAATATTTGATAAAAAATTTGATGTAATAGAATGGCTTAGAAGAGATAAAGCACTAGGTAAAGTACTTGTTTTATCAGTATTTTTATCGTTAGAAGTATATAACTATTTAAGATATCGAAAGAAGGAAAGGCAGGAGGTTTTGCAGAAGCGATTTTATAGACACCCATTAAATAAAGTTATAAAACCTTGGATGTTTTTACTGTTAGGTGCATTGTTATTTAGTTTGCCAATATTTGTAGACTACTTAATTAAGTCCTGAGTTTCTATTTCATTCTGCAACAAAATGGTACGAATATTCGTTTTAGTTAAGTTGTAAAATAAAAAAAGAAGTATTTTTGTAGGGTGTGGTTTGGCTTGTTGAAGCGTAGTTACAAACTACGCTTAGGGGGGAGGAGATTGGAACAGGGTGGATGATTGTAGAACAGATAAGTAATGTAATCTCTACATCTGGCGGAATCTATGGAGCTGCTTGGGGTATCGGATGGGAACTTGGTAGAACATTCACAAATACAAATTGGTATCAAGAATTTAAGTTCAATTTTTGGTATAATCAGTTGGAAAATAAAATAGGACCTCCTTGTCCTTTAAATGAAGGTATGTGGTATGATTTCTTTAAAAACTACGGAAAATGATTAAGGTATTTTATTATTACTATTATCTTTTTTACAAGAAAATATTAAAGGATAATGAACCCCATCTATTAGCAACTTTGGTGTTGAATTTTTCAATGTCTTTATTGGTTAATGGTCTATTGGATATAACTTTAGCACACACTATAAAGTATGCTTTGGGAAAATGGGAAATGATTTCAGTTTTAGTGTTATTATTGGCATTCTTTTATTTTTCTTATCATAGAACAGGAAAAGCTGAAAAAATAATTAAGGAGAAACCTATGTTTTTTAATAGCAATAAACTTTCAATAATATTGACTATTGTATTTTTCATTGTAACAACTTCTTTTCTGTTTTGGGGATCTGGTTATGTGGGAAATGTATTAGGGACAAGGTAAAGTTGAGATAGGGGGGGTAAGAAATAATAGTTTCTGTTTTTAGTTTAGAGGAGGTAAAGGAGCATTTGTAATGCGAAATATAAAAGCTCGGAAAATACCGAGCTTTGATTTATTTTGTAAAAGCTTGTTTGGTTTTGTAGTTTTGTATTACGTTATCAATAAGGAAAAAAAGGTTGTCTTTTGTTTTGTTGTCTAATAGCTCAATATCTTCTATTCTTTTTAGAGTGTTTTTGTCGTATTGGGATAAAGCACCTTCTCCTAATAAGAAATCTACAGAAACATCAAATACTTTAGCGATTTTTAGAATCATTTCTAAAGAAGGTGTATTGGTGTTACGTTCGTAGTTTCCTATAATGGTTCTCGAAGCTCCAATTTTTTTATCCAAGTCTGATTGTGACCAATTGGCTTGTTTTCTTAATAGTGTTATTTTACCTCCGATATTCAACATATTTGCTATAAATCAAGTGTTTCTAATATTATTTTGCAAATATAGTTAAAAGAAACTTTGAGGGAATTATTTCGATTATCAAAATATTAAAGTTTTGTATATAGAAACTTTATTTTACTTTTGTAGTGGTTAAATTAATCACAAAATAATTTCAACAATGGAAAGACAAGACATACAGAGTACAGCACAAAATTACACTTATCAATTTAAATTCTTAGGTAAAGGTTCGGAATATTTTGCCATAATGATTGTTAATTGGTTATTAACTGTCGTTACCTTTGGTTTCTATTACCCTTGGGCAAGAGCTAAACGTTTACGTTATATTTATGGACAAACGACTTTAAATAATGAACGTTTTCATTTTTCAGGAACGGGTAAGGAAATGTTTATAGGCTTTATTAAAATTATGTTGTTTTATATCGCCATTTTGGTTTGTTACTCTTTACTTTTTACCATTTTGAAATCTCCTGCTTTAGCTCTTCTTTTTTTGTATCTTGCTATATTAGCTATTATTCCTTTTGCGATACATGGTTCTTTAAGGTATAGAATGAGCAGAACTTCATATAGAGGTATTCGTTTTGGTTACAGAGGTAATCGTAGTAAATTAATAGGTCGCTTTTTTAAAGATTTATTTTTCACTATTATAACCTTAGGTTTTTATAGCTCTTGGTTATTAATGAATATTCGTCGATATACGCATAAACATATTCGTTATGGAGATATGCAGTTTTCAAACGAAGCCTACGGTTTAGACTTCTTCATTCTTAATTTAAAAGGTTGGTTTTTAAGTCTTATTACATTAGGTATTTATATTTTTTGGTGGGAGCGAGACTTATTTAATTACTATATTGATAATATGAAAATGACTAAAGGAGATAAGGTGATAGAATGTTATTCAACGGCTTCCGGAGGTGATTTTTTTGAATTACTTGTAGTTAATTTCTTTATTGTTTTGTTTACGCTTGGCTTTGGAAAAGCATGGGCTGATATGCGTACTTATCGTTTCATTTTTAATCATATAAAAATGAAAGGAGATATTAATATTGAAGATATTCATCAAACAGAGGAAGAATATACTGACGCCTTTGGAGAAGATGCTATGGACTTCTTTGATATAGACTTAGCATAAATGATTGGCACAGTAAGGGCAAAATATTTTGATGGTAAAACATCTGTTGCAAAATCTACAGAAATTACTGTTGATGGTGTAGCAAATCAGTTGAGGTGGGTAACAGAGGACAAGACCTTAGTTGATTGGGATTTTCATAATTTGCAATTTGATAAATACGGAAACCAATTGGAAATAAGGTGTAAGGAAACTTGCGGAGTTATTCTAATGGTAGAAGATGAGGTCTTTATTGAAGATTTTTATCAGCTTATGAAACGCAAGAAGAAAGTTGATATTCATACTCGATTAATGAATATAGGCTTTTCTAAAATTGTAGCTATTGCCCTTGTCTTTTTTGCTCTTATTGTGCTTTCCTACTTATACCTGCTGCCTCCTATTGCTGAAAAATCAGTGACTTATATTCCTGATAGTTTTGATGATTACATAGGCGATACTTTTATAGAGACATTCTTTTCAGATAATAATATTGATTCTTTAAAGACTAAGTATTTGGAGGAATTTGCTTCAGAATTAGATTTAGGAAATCAAAAGCCATTGCGTTTTTGGGTTGTTGAATCTGATGAAGTGAATGCATTTGCTCTTCCTAATGGGCAAATTGTTGTGTTTACAGGTATTTTGGATAAAATAGAAACTCCCGAAGAGTTAGCTGCTTTATTAGGACATGAAGCTTCTCATATTAACTTTAGACATTCTACTAAAATGTTGTCTCGAAATTTAGCGGGATATATGTTAGTGTCTTTGTTATTGACCGATGTTAATGGTATTACCTCAGTGTTGGCGGATAATGTGCATCAACTTCATTCGCTTTCTTATTCACGTAAATTTGAGCAAGAAGCTGATGAAAAGGGCTTGGAAATTTTATTTAATAATCAGCTTAATCCTAAGGGAATGGTACGTTTATTTGAGCGACTGAATGAGGCAACAAAATTTTCTGTTCCTGAAATAATCAGTTCGCATCCTTTGACAACTGAACGTAAAAAACATATGGAAGATATTATATCTACAGTATCTTATAATGTAAAACCAAAAGAGCATTTGGTTGTTTTGTTTAATTTGATAAAGAATTAGTTACATCCTGTTTGTTGTTGAATAAAATTTATTACAGCAAATAACAAGCTTATAAATAAAAAAGAGCTATCCTAAAATTAAGGGTAGCTCTTTTTTTTATAGTTGTTAAAACAACAAGATGATGACTTGTTGAATGAGATTCCTTTAAGGATTAAAATAAATTCATAGAATCAAGTACGTTCATTACATCACGAACAGCTTTAGTAGAAGCATCAAAATCTGCTTTTTCTTTTTCATTAAGGTCTATTTCTATGATTTTCTCGATACCATTTCGTCCTAAGACAACAGGTACTCCTAAATAAGTTTCCTTAACGCCATATTCTCCGTTTAACCAAGCACAAACAGGGAATACTCTTTTTTGGTTTTTAAGAATAGCTTCAACCATTTGAGCAGCTGCTGCACCCGGTGCATACCAAGCAGAAGTACCTAATAATTGAACGATTTCTCCACCGCCTTTCTTAGTTCTTTCTATAATAGCATCTAATTTGTCTTTGTCAATTAATTGCTCTACAGGAATACCGGCTACAGTAGTGTATCGAGGAAGAGGAACCATAGTGTCTCCGTGTCCTCCTAACAATAATGCTTGTATATCGTTGTTGGATACCTGTAATTCTTCTGCCAAGAAGGCTTTGTAACGAGCGGTGTCTAAAACACCTGCCATACCAAATACCTTAGTAGAATCTTTTTTAGAAGTTAATAGAGCAGCGTAAGTCATTACATCTAATGGGTTTGCTACAACAATAATAATAGCATCAGGAGAATATTTGATAACATTCTCTGTTACTATTTTGATAATTTTAGCGTTGGTAGAGATTAAATCATCACGGCTCATTCCCGGTTTTCTTGGAATACCAGAAGTGATAACCACAACATCGGAATTGGCTGTTGCTTCATAATTATTGGTTACCCCTTTTATATTGGTGTTAGAACCAAATATAGGATTTGCCTCTTGCATATCTAATGCTTTACCGTCGGCAAAGTTGTCTTTAATATCAAGAAGAACTACGTCTTCGCATACTTCACGATTTACTAAACAATTGGCACAAGTTGCGCCCACATTACCTGCACCTATTACTGATACTTTCATTGTTGTTATTTATTATATGTTATTAATTTATATGTTTTGTAATATGTTGTAAAACAAAATCTTGTAAACAAAAACTTGTGAGTCTTTTTGTTTCAGTCAGACTGTTAAGAGAGTTTGTTTTTAAACTTTGTTTTCGGGCTCTAAATTAGACCTTATTTTTTTATTTCTGAAAAAAAAAAACATTTTATACAACATATTTTAATTGAAAAAACAAGGTTTTTAGGGCTTTAAAGTAGTGTTTTGTATCAGAGGAAGATTGTGAACAGAAAAATACTATTCTATATTCAATTTCTCTCCACATTTTTTACAGTATATTGCATCGAAATCGTGGGTGTCGTGCAAGCAACGCGGACAGACTTGAGTGTTGCCGTCGTGTGATTTACTTTTTGCCATAGCTACAGTGACTATGCCTGTAGGAACGGCTATAATAACATAACCCAAAATCATTACAAAGCTGGAAATCAGTCTGCCTATGTCTGTTTGTGGAGCAATGTCGCCGTAGCCAACTGTGGTAAGGGTTACGATAGCCCAGTAAATGCTTTCAGGAATACTTGTGAAGCCATTTTTTTCTCCCTCCACCAAGTACATTATGGTTCCCAATATGGTTACCATTGTTAATATAAAAAATAGGAAAACACTTAATTTGTGTCTATTGCTTTTTATTGCTTCTAATAAAGCTTTAGATTCAACGGTGTATCGGGTTAATTTTAGAATTCGGAATACCCGTAATAAACGCAAGGCTCTAATGACCATTAAACCCTCTGTACCCATAAAAAACAGTCCTAAATAAGTTGGAATTAAAGACAATAAATCAACAACACCATAAAAGCTGAAAATATAAGCTATGGGCTTTTTCAATACATAAATTCTAAGGAAATATTCAATAGTAAACAGAAAGGTAATTGTCCATTCTCCAATATTAAGAATGGTGCTGTATTGTTCCCCAATACTTTGAATGCTTTCTAACATTACTAAGGCGATGCTTACAACAATAGTCCAAAGAAGAACCACATCAAAAAGTTTCCCCATAGGGGTATCTGCTTCAAAAATAATCTCGTATAAGCGAGCACGCCTATTTTGTTTTTGACTTGTCATAAGCTATTTGTTTATATTAGTTTATTTTACCAATAAGCCATTTTCTTGCAAAAAGGCAGAAATAAACTGTTTTAAATAAGGGTTGATAGAATAATAGCCCGAATAATATTGCAATAGACCCGATTTCTTTAGGAAATGAATGCGGGTATAAATGTCTGCGCTTTGTTCTTTAAATATAAAGGCTAATTCTTCGAGTGTTAAATGCTGATAAATTAATAATTGTTTTAAGATTAATTGTTGGTCAATATTCAATAAATCTAAATATTCTAAATGAACTTTAGGCACGTTGACTTCTATGGTGTTATTTTCAAAAGACTGAATAGATGACAACCAAAGCAACAAGCCTGCTTGTATATTTCCTTTACTTAATTTATGTATTTTGTTGAAAAAATAAGCGGTACGCGACTCTATACTTCTATTGAAAAAAGTATGAGGTAATTTCAGATTAAAACCACTGGTTTTGTGACGGCTTAAAACAATGTCCTTTAGTGTCTTAGAATCTAATGGGCTTAAAGAAACAACACTGCTAAACATATCGTTATAGGCTTTGTTTTTCAGGATTTTATCTAATAAGTATTGGTGCATATTCACAATGAAAATAATTTGTGAACTGTACTTTTTCATTATATCAAGAAGCGTATAAAATGGATTATCATCGGTATTATGTTGAAACCAAATATCTAATTCATCTATTACAACAATACTGTTTTTGGGCAGTCCTGTTAAAATAGTGTCAATGCCATTTAAAGAGTCATTACTTGCTGTTTGAAAAGCGTTTAGGATGTCTTTTGAGCTTAAAGACGTGTAGTTTGTAGGGCTAATAAATAGTTCACGAGGGGCATTTTCTAAAGAGGATAAATAATGTGAGAAGAAAGATTTTCCGACTCCGGTTTGTCCTGTTATGGCAATAACTCCTTTAAATCCATCTTTATAACGAGCTATGGCTGTTCGGGCTATTTCTAATTCTTTTTCTCTGCCTTGCCAGAAGTCGTTATATAAAGCTTGACTGCTGTTAAATAGTTGCTTATAGTAAAATGGTAAGAGCTCTAAAGTGCTTTTAGAAGGCGTTAGTTCATAGTTTAAATCCAACAGAGATTCCGAAGGGGTTAAACGGATATTCTTATCATATTGCTTGCGGAATAAACTCCATTTATTAATTGTATAAATTAAAGAAGCATTGTAATTATTTAAACGATTCAGAGATTTCTTAAACCATAAAGATAAGTGCGACCAACGGCTCTCTTTTTTATGGTAAGATACGTAATGTTTTAAATTACAAGCGGTTTTTATAAAAGAATAATACGATAAAGATTGACTAATATCCTGAAATAAAGCTGTAATTTCTGAATTGATGTCTTGGACTAAATTTTCTACCATTAAGTATTCTTTATCCATTCTTTGACAAGTATCCACAGCTATTTCTTTCTGATGTTCTTGCTCTTCTTGGTTGGAGTTAAGATACTGTATTTTGCTAAATTCTAATAAGCGTTTGGTATCGTTTAATTTGGAAACACTGTCGTTTAGATGTTTTGAGACCTCATTAAATAAACGTAATAATGGTGCTTCCATTTTGTCTTTAAGTAAATAGTCTATCAATTGTTTTGCGGAAATCGTATTGGTTTCCATATTGTTAAACTGTAAACTTTCAAACTCGTTATACTGCGAATGGTCTAACACCTCTATCTTGTAAGGGAAAGATAAGAAGCTTTTATTCAGAGATTTGTTACTTTCTTCAAACAATAAAGATAATTTGTTATTGAGTTGAATAATGTCTGTATATTGCTCGTTTTTGGACGATTCTTGTTCTATGGAGAATTGTTCTTTAAAGCTGTTAAAAGGTTGTAGAACTTCTTTTTCTATTACCTCTTGACAATCTTGAGCTAGTTTGTAAACGACTGCTTTAACCCTTGATTTTAAAGATAATAAACGGATTTCTGTAGTGTGAGCATTTAAAAACAGAATTTGATTTCTGAACCAATAGCTTGGTATTTTGGCTATGGTAGATTTGGTTTCTGTTTGCTGTTTAAGGCTTTTTTTATGATTGGTAATTAAAGCGTTAGGGTGTACTTTATTAAATAAAATATTTAAATCCTTAAAATGATCTGAAATATAATGATTGATGTCGTCTAAGTTAGATTGATAGATTTTTTGGTTTAAGTGGTGTAATTCCTTAAAGCCTATCATTAATTCTTCTTGGTGCTCTTTTATCTCATTGATTTGTAGTGTTTTTTGAATGCTTTTTTCACTTAAAAGGCTATAGTATTTTTCAATATTCTGTGCTAATTTTAATAGCTCAATAGAAAAACGAGCCTGACTAACTCCAAATTTTTGGAAGTGTTCTAATAAGAAATCAGGCATTCCCGAAAAGAAACGTTTTTCCATTATAGATTGATAGGCAACACGATATTTTACGGTGGTTTTTAATCGTGAAGATTGACGTTTCTTAAATCGGATTTGGGCTTGGGTGTCCTCTTTTAGAATGGTTAAATCTTGCTTGTCATAGTCAATTTCTATGGTTTTGGGCAGGGTATTTTGTATGCCGTCTAAGGATTGTGTCAGAAGAGATAATTGACTGGAAAATAATGCTTTTTGTTCTTTTAGATATTCTTCGACATAATTTCCTATTGCCTTAGTGATGCGCATTAAGGTTTTACTGGCATTTTCATTAATTAATTGTATTCTACGACTTTGGTCGAATTTGGAAATGCGCAATTCCATTAATTTTACGGTAGAAACCAAATGTTGTTCTATCTGTTCTATAAACTGAGAGTGGTCAGACTCTATTTGCTTATAAAATACGTTTATACTTTGGTCAAAATGCTTCTTAAGATGTGTGTAAATGCGTATTTGCTCTTGTTCTATCGGGGCTTTTACACAGCTTATAGTATCTGCTTCTGTTAGAGAAGATACCTTTTCTTCTTCCAAGTGTTCTGCCGGTTTAGACCAATTGTTTTTGATTGAAGAACCGTCTGTTAGACCAATTTGTATTTCTTTGAACAAACTGGATGCTTTAACCAGTACCACAGATCCTAATTGATGCATTAAATCGTTGGTAGAGCGCACAAATTCTGCTTCAGCTCCTTTTTCGATAGGAGGAATGCCCAAAAATATTAAGTCGCTTTGTTTAGACTCTACTTTCATTAATTCATAAAGCGATTTTTGTTCTATCTCATTATTAATGACCAATAATTCTGCATCTATACGCATATTTTCAAGATAACGCCCGGCTCTTTGGCGTATCATTTCCATTTTCTTATTTTCTTGATTGACAATTAGTAAACGGATTTTAGCATGATTCCAATCGAAAGAACCCGATAAGAATTTGACTAGCGTTAAAGATAAATTACCTTGATTTCCTGTGTCTTTCCACCAAATATCTATCTGCTTTTTATCGCCAAAACCATTGGTTTTATCGTAATCTAATAGCAAAATGTTCAGGTCTAAATCGTTTAAAGTATTTAGCATCTGAACAAAGCGGACAGGGTCTTTAGTTTCTCTTCCCCAGCCCATTAAAACGGTATTAGGCTCTACACCTGAGAAGCCGTAAGTTTCAGAAATAACCTCTATTCCCTCGTAAATATTTCTACAAGATTGCTGTCTGGTAAATATACCTCTTTCTTTATTTTCTTTGGCTTTTACAGATTGTTTTTGTTTGGTAAATAGGGATTTGCGATTTTTGTTTTCTATCAAATCAAAATTAGATAATAGTCCGTATTTCCCGATTAAGGCTTTACCGAAATCCAATAGATGAGGTCTTTTGCTTGTTCCTCCACTAAATAAAATGATATTAGGTTTCCAGTTGCGTTCTTCCAGTTCTTTTTTGTCCATTCCGGCTAATGTACGGCGCATAATAGATGCCCAAACCGATTGCCATACATCGCCACTTTCCGATTTAATTTCTTTGCGTTTTAAGAAAAAATACAAGGCTCCCATTATGATAAAAGAGGCTATCATAGACAGCATATCCATTTTAAACATAATAGCAAATGAAGCGATAAAGCCAATGATTCCGAAACTAATATGGATTTTGAAAGTAGGGCGGAAATCTGTACTTGCCCACTTTTCTAAGACATACGAAAGGTTGATAAAACCATAAGATGCCAAGTAAAACATAGACACCACACCGGCTATAATATCCAATTCTCCTATTAAAATACCTCCCTCTGCTATGGCAAAAATTAATAACAAAGCACTTCGTGGTTCTTGTTCTTTGCCGTAACCTTTGGCAAATAATTTAGGCATCATTTTATCTCTGGAAATGGCTTGTAATATTCTGGGACCTCCTAATATACCGCCTAAAGCAGAGGATAAAGTCGCTCCCCAAATACCAGCAATCACTAAAGGACTAAAGAAAGCCACACTAACCAATATGTTATAATTGTTGATTAATTCTTCTTGAGAAACAAAGGAACTTAAACCAAAAGTTAAAGTAAGGTAAACCAAGAACCCAATGCCTATGGCTAAAATGGTTCCTTTAGGAATAGAAGCTTTAGGGTTCTTTAAATCTCCGGACATAGCAACTCCGGCCGTAAATCCGGTTGCCGCAGGAAAGAAAATGGCAAAAATGTATTCCAAAGGAATGTCGCCCTTAGGTAATAAAGGCACTGCAGTTGCACCTGCCGGCATAGTATGATTGAATAAGCCTACCCAGATAGAAACCAAAGATAAGGCAATGGTTATCATTATGAAAAACTGAATACGCATAGCAAAAGAAGTGCTTATAAAAGCAATGATAACCAGTAGTATAATAACGGCTGTACCTACTATTCTATAACCTGTCAAATCGGCTGATAGTCCCAAAAATTGTTGGACGGCTTCTACGGATAAAAAACTTTCGGCAAAACCAACTATGTATAAGGAGATACTTAAAGCGGTTCCTATGAATAAAGCAATACCAATAGCGCCCCCCATAGGTAAACCTAAGCTTCGCGAGAGCATATAATAGATACCTCCTGTTTTTATTTTTTTGTCGGTGGCTATGGAAGAAATACTTAATCCCGTTGTTATGGAAATAACGTGAGCCAAAAGAATAATAGCAATCGTCCCTAAAAGTCCGGCTTGTCCTACTACCCAAGGCTGTCGCATATACATTATAACGCCCAGAATAGTTAAAATAGAGGGCGTAAATACGCCTGAAAACGCATTGTATTTTTTTCCTTGTGCCATTATTATTGCGTATTAGTTTTTATTTCTGTTTTACTTTTACAAAAATAAACTAATAAATATATATGTCATCTGTTTTAGAATGAATTTATCTTAAAAATATTATTATTGGCATTTGAGAGGTTTTAAAGACGGTGTTGGGTTGTTAGCCTTTAGCCTTTAGCTGTTAGCTGTTAGCTGTTGGCTTTTGGCTGTTGGATCAGTGTTGTTATTGAGAATGTATGTTTTTTCCTAACGTTGGAATGTTGGTATTGGGTCAGGGCAAACTTACACTTTGTATTTGAAAAATATTCTAAAGCAGTAATAATCTTGTAATTAGTTTGTTATGGTAACTTAAAGAGGAGACCTCAAAGGTCTTTAAGACCTTTGAGGTCTGACTTTTAAATAGTTAAATATTTAAAAACAAGAGACTTATTTATTATAAAAGTGTGAGTTTGCTCTGTATCGGGGTATAATATTTTTTTTGTCAATTAAATTTAGTTTGGCATTAATTTTGTAAAAAACCAGTCGAATTGATAAATGAATGAATACTCACTCAATTTAAAAATATGGCAAGGCAATTAGATACTTCAAAAATGGAATCCATTAATAGGGCAGCTATACAATTGATTGTAAAAAAAGGGTATGGTAATGCTTCTATTGCAGAAATAGCGCGTATGGCAGGAGCGGCTGAGGGCTATTTGTATCGCTTTCATAAGTCCAAGCAGGATATGATAAATGCTTTGTTATATAGTAAAATAGGTTTTTTGATAGATAAGATGGAGTCTTTGCTTCAAACAGAAAGTAATATTGCTTCTTTGATAAAAACCTTGATAAAAGAAATCTTTTTGATGGCAGAAAAAGATACGGTAAGTATTCAGTTTTTGTATGTTTTAATGCACGACTATAATTTTCAGATAAGCGATGAACAGCGTTTGCAAATTAAGAGTATTATTTCTTCGGTTTTAGAACGAGGTTATTTGTCTAAAGAAATTAGTCATAAAACCACTTACGAAGAAGTATTTTATTTGGCAATAGAATATCCTATTGTATTTATTAATTTACGATTAAAGAATTTTTTTGGTCATAATCAGTGGAATGAGGCTGACCAAAATAGAGTGATAGAATTTTGTATTAAAGGTTTAAAAGAATAAAATAGATTTGTTATGTTAAAAAAAGTAACATTAGTATTACTGATTTTATTGTTAAATGCTACTTTGCTTTGGTCTCAGGAAACCAATAAGGAAGTAAAAAGCATTACTTATGAAGATGCTCTGAAGGTGTGTTTGGAAAACAATTTGGGGGTTAAAGCCGTTCAGAGTCAGGTGAAATCGAAGAAGCAGATGTTGCAGGCGCAGAGAGGTATGTTTTTGCCAAGGGTTTCCTTGTCTGCTACTTATGCGATGATGTCTGACGATATTAGTATGGATATGAATCCGCTTAAAGACGCTATTCTTCCTTTATATAATGCAGGGCAGTTTGCGGAGTATGGTGCTTATACAGATTTGATTCGTAAGAAGTTTGCGGAAGGAATGAAAAAAGTGAAGGCTCAAGATTGGAATCATGTGATTCAGAATAAGCAGTTTGGTTCGCTTAATGCTAATCTGATAATGCCGATTTATGCGGGAGGAAAAATACGTGCTTCCAATAAAGCAGCTTCTATTTATCATAAAGAAGCTCTTAATGAGCACGAAATTGTAAAATCAGAGTTAAGCAGTTCTTTGGTGGAGCGTTATTTTGGTTTGGTTTTGGCAAAAGAGGCCTTAAATGTTCGTTCTGAGGTTTTGGAAACGATGACCGAGCATATGGAAAATGCTCAAAAAATGAAAGATGAAGGGGTAATTCCTAATGCTGATTTCTTACATATAAAGGTCTATTATTCTCAGGCTAAAAGAGATTATAAGAAAGCAGAATATACCATAGATATTGCTGAAGAAGGCTTGTCTAATTTATTGTCAGTGACAGTGAAGGATTCTTTATTGCCGGTTTCAGCTTTGTTTATTAATACCGATTTACCGACTTTGGAATCGTTTACTTCTAAAGCTCAAACACAGAGTTTATTGTTGAAGAAAGTAGATTTTAAAAAGCAATTGCTTAAAACCAAGCATGGGGTAGAGGTACAGAGCTATTTGCCTAATGTTGCCGTAAGTGGAACTTACCGATTGGCTCATAAAGATTTGTCAGAAAATATGCCTAAATATTTTGTAGGGATAGGTTTGCAGTGGAATATTTTAGATGGTGCTTTACGATTTAAGAATTTACAAGCTTCTAAATTACAAAAACAACAGGTGGATTTGACTTATCATAAAGTAGAAGCCGATATTGTGGCAATGGTAACCAAATTGTATAATGAAGTGCAAATGTATATTGCAGAATATGAGGATTTAAAAACAGCAGAAGATTTTGCTGATGAATATTATAGAGTAAGACAGAAAGCTTTCTTACAGGGCTTTTCTACAGCTTCGGAAGTTTCTGATGCCAATTTGGCTAAGGCAAAAGTGCGCATAGAGCGTTTGCAAGCAATGTACCATTATGATGTGGCTTTGGCTAAACTGCTATATTATTCAGGTCAGATAGAGCAATTTGTATCGTATCAGAAAAAAGGAGAACAGTAATAGATTAAAAATAAGTATAAATTTATAAATAGAATAATAAACATTCGTTATGAAAAAGATAAACGTAGTTATCATTAGTGCATTAATTGTTGTGGTTGTGGTATTTGTGGTTATGGCTGTTATGGCTTTAAATAATAAAGTACCAATGGAAATACAAGGGCAGGTAGAGGCGCCTCAAATTAAAATGGGCTCTAAATTGCCGGGGCGTATTGACAGCTTAGTAGTGAAAAAGGGACAAACAGTTAAGAAAGGCGATTTCTTGTATAAGATAGTAAGTCCTGAAGTAGAAGCTAAATTGGCACAAGTAGAAGCGGCTAAGGCTGCCGCTCAAGCACAAGAGAATAAGGCGGCAACCGGAGCTAGAAAAGAGGATATACAAGCGGCTTATAACACTTGGCAAAAAGCGAAAGCAGCGGCTGAGTTTGCTCAAAAAAGCTTCGATAGAATTAACAATTTATTTAAAGACGGAGTGGTTTCTGAACAAAGAAAAGACGAGGTTGAAATGAAAATGAAAGCGGCTAAACAAACCGAAATGGCTGCGGCTTCTATTTATCAGAAAGCCAAAACCGGAGCTCGAAAAGAGGATAAAGCAGCGGCAGAAGCTTTAGTAGAGCGTGCCAAAGGGGCTTTGAAAGAGGTGAATTCTTATGTGAAAGAAATTAGAGTATTGGCAACTAGAGATGGCGAAGTGTCTAATATCTTAGCAGAGGAAGGCGAATTAGTTCCAACAGGATTTCCTGTGGTAACCTTAGTTGATTTGAAAGGCAGTTGGGTAAGCTTTCACGTTAGAGAAGATAGATTGCACAAGATTCAAAAAGACAAGCTCATAAAAGCTGATATTCCGGCTTTGGCATTAGAGAATGTGGAGATTAAAATTACGTTTATTAATGTAATGGCGGATTTTGCAACTTGGACAGCTACTAGAACTTCCGGCGATTTTGATATGAAAACCTTTGAGGTTCACGCTGAACCAACTAAGCCTATTAAAGGTTTAAGACCCGGAATGAGTGTGCTGATAGATTGGGATAATATTGAATAAATATATCCTAATAATTGGTTAGTTTGATAAAAAGACTTTGTTTTCTAAAGAAATAAAAAAGATATGAATATTGTCTTAATGAGTGCCGTTGCTAAAAGGGAATTAAATCGTTTGCTGAAACGTAAAGCTTTGTTTCTCTTTATATTGTTAGCACCTTTGTTTTCGTTTTTAACTATAGAATATCTGTTTTCGGCAGGTGCTATAAGGGAAATCCCTATCAATATTGTTGATTTGGATCAGTCCAATTTAAGCAGAAAGTTGGTGCAGAATATAGATGCTTCTCCTTTGGTAAAAGTGGTGGAGGAAATTCCGGACGTTACCGAAGCCAAAGAAGATGTTTTTTCCGGAGACGTTCAAGCGGTATTGGTTCTTCCTGCTTCTTTAGAAAAAAAAGTAATTAATGGTTCTTATGCTGAAGTAGAATTATTTGCGAATAATAGTAATTTGGTCTTAGGAGGAAATTTAAGTTCGGGAGTGTATAAGGCCATTTCTACAACTAATACACAGCTAAAAGTTAAACGCTATTTGCAAGAGGGAAAATGTTTTACAGAAGCTGTAAATCTTTCTAATCCTGTGCAATTAGATATTCATCAGTTGTTCAATCCTTTTAGTAATTATGCTTACTTCTTGGTTTTAGGCTTGTTACCTGTAATGTTAATTGTATTTACTTTTTTAATCAGTGTATATGCCTTAGGTAGCGAACTTAAAGAGGGAACCGCCGGTGAATTAATGAAAGTCGCCAACAATAAAGTGATTACTGCCATTTCTGGTAAATTGATGCCTTATACCATTTTGTTGTTTATTGATGCTCTTTTGATGGACTTGGTTTTGTTTAAAGTTTTAGGTGCGCCTTTTAGAGGTTCTTTAGAATCTTTGTTTATTTCAGAATTACTTTTGATAGTGTCTTATCAATCTATGGCTGTTTTATTTTTAGCTATTACCAACAATATGCGTTTGTCTTTATCTTTAGGAAGTGCTTATACTTTATTGTCATTTACCTTTTCTGGTTTGACTTTCCCATTGATGGCAATGCCTTTGATAGCGCAAATTTTTTCGTGGATATTCCCTTATACGTTTTGGATACGTATTTTTTTAGCAGAAAGTTTAAGAGGACAGCCTATTTATTCGGTTTATAATGAATATCTTATTTTGATGCTCTTTTTTATCTTGGGAATTTTGGCTTTCCCTTTTATAAAGAAGCAGTTTAATAATCCTAAAAAATGGGGTAAAATTTAATTTTAAAACCACTGTAATACTATGACAAAAACTATTTCGACTATAGCTAAAGTTTTATATTTATCGTTTGTAGAAGAATTTAATCTGATAATAAGAGATTTAGGTGCTTTGTTAATCTTGCTGATTGCAGTGCTTCTTTACCCTATTCTTTATTCTACAGCTTATTATCCTGCTGTTTTAGAGGATATTCCTGTGGCTGTAATAGATTTAGATCATAGCACGCTGAGTAGAAAAACAATAGAAATGGTTGATGCAACTGCTAAAATCAATGTTGTTTATACTTGCTCCAGTATGGAAGAAGCTAAAGACCTTTTTTGGAAAGACCAAGTGAAAGGTATTATTTATATTCCTCCTCGCTTTGAGAAGTCGGTTTACAGTGGTCAGCCCGAAAAAATAGGGGTTTACTGTGATGCTTCGTACTTTTTGGTTTATAAAGAAACATTGATTTCGGCTTTACGCTCTATAGGTACTTTGTCGGCAAGCATCGAAATAAAAAGATGGATGCTAAAAGGAGTTCCGCTCTCGCAGGGCTTAATAAGGCAGTCGCCTATAAAGCTTAAAATGTATAATTTATTCAACCCCGGTTCTAGTTATAGTATTTATGTTTTGGCGGGTTTGATATTGGTTATTATTCAGCAAACGCTATTAATAGGTGTAGGTTTGGTGACGGGAAGTAGGAGGGAGCGTAAAAAACAAAAGTTAAGTTTAGAACAACACACTCCAAAAGGATTTTTCTGGGCAGTAGTTTTAGGGCGTTCTTTGGTTTATTTACTTATTAGTTTATTCAATATTATGTTCAATTTTATTTTGATAAGCTATTGGTTTGACTTGCCTTTCCAAGGAGAATTTACAACTGTTTTGTATATCCTTATTCCTTTTGTTATGAGTACTGCCTTTTTGGGTACAGCCATATCACAAATATTTAAAGAACGAGAACATGCTATTATATTTTTAGCTTTTTCATCTCCTATTATTTTATTTCTAAGTGGTTTGTCTTGGCCTAGATTTATGATACCTCAAGCACTTAATATTTTATCTAATGTCTTGCCAAGTACTTATGTTGTTCCTGCTTATGTGCGTGTTAGAACGATGGGCGTACCATTTAAATATGTAAGTAGTGAGTTTTATTCTTTATTGATTTTATGCGTTATATACTTTGTATTAGCAACTCTGTTTTTAAGAATGAGAATGTCAAAAGATAATAAGTAGTTTTTGAATGATGCCGGTTGAAAAGTAAGTGTTTTCTCTGAAAAATTAAATTTTAAGAGGTTTGATGTAGCGGTGTAAAATGGGGGCTATTGTTTGTAGCATAGTTCCAGAATTTTCGCTTGCATCTCTATACTATACAGCCCGATTTCTCTCCGCCTTTTGTTAAGATTTTGGGCGTCCCAAATAGGAAAGTCGTAATGTTTATTATACATCGTTCCGTAGAATTGTTGTTTATGTTGAATGTAATAAATTCTATCAACTATCCGAGCATATCTATATGGACTCATTTGTCCATTTTTTACAAAAGGTAACAAATATTCAATTAATTCTTTGCGTGGGTTGTGCATAAACACCATATAGGCAGTTATTTCGGCATCACTATTATCTATATGTCCTCCTATTATTTTTTCGCTTGGATAACCATATTGAGTAATTATCTCCAATATTTTATTGTAATTGACTGAATCAATATGTGTTTGCTTGCGCCATTGTTTTCTGCTTACAAATATTCGTTTTCTGTATTTTTGGTCTGATTTATCTATTTTCTTTAGTTGATTTCTTAAATCTAAATTTAAACTTTTTAAATATATTTCCCTAATACTATTGTACTGTGCTTTTGTTGTTTTCCAGTTGCTTATGTTTTTTCTGATAATTTTACATCTGTTTGATTTTTTGATTAAATCTAACGGTATGCCTAATTGAAATGATTTTAATAAGTATTCATAAGCAGATGTGTCATTCGTGTGATAAGCACAAATAGTCGCTGTTAAAACATCTCTATTAAAAGGGATATGGTTATTGAAAGCTTTTTTGTAATACAATAATGCTGAGTCGTACTTTTGTTCGCCATACAATGAATCAGCAATATTAATGTAAGGATAATAATCCTTGATATAGTTACTTTGTGATACACTGAATTTGCTGAATACCATCAATAATATCAATAAACGAAGTGTAGGTTTTGAGCTCATAATCTTATCATTAATTTTTTAAAATATTGCTTGTTTTTTCAGGGTGTAGTGCTTTGTGGCACTTTATTGTTGCCTTTTCATTCCCAAAAATATAAAATAAATGCAAAAATGCGGAAAAAATAGGATTTTTAAAGCCTTTGTAAACATTATTTATTTTTCTATTTTTTGAAATAAAGAAATGTAATGTTAAGAATAACAAATAATATGACAATATTATTTGCTATTTTTGTAGCTATGAAAAAAGATCTTAATATTATAGATGCTGATTTGATAGAAAATATCAAACAAATTATTATTAAAGCACGGCAGAATGTCCGAAAATCAGTGAATCAAGAACTTCTTTTAACATATTGGCAGATAGGAAAAGAAATTGTAAGCACTGAACAAAAAAATAAGATTGATAAGCAGACATCTAGGCAAATTATATTACAGTTATCCAGACAATTAACGAAAGAAGTTGGACGAGGATTTTCTAGAAGTAATTTGTTTAATATGAGAAAGTTCTATATGGAATACCCCAATGTCCAGTCATTGTCTGGACACCTAAGTTGGACACATATTTGCGAGTTGTTGATTATTGAGGATAAAAATAAGCGTAGTTTTTATGAAAAAGAAAGTATCAATTCCTCTTGGTCTATTAGGGAGTTGAAACGACAAATCAATAGCTCTCTGTATGAACGCCTGTTGTTGTCAAAAGGTGATAATAATAAAGAAACCTTAATCAAATTATCAGAAAAGGGGCAGGAGTTACAAAGAGCAGAAGACATTCTGAAAAGTCCTTATGTTTTTGAATTTCTTGGTATTCCGGAAAATAAACCTATATTAGAAAAAGACTTAGAGTTCAAATTGATTAGGCATATCGAAGATTTTTTATTAGAACTTGGTAAAGGCTTTATGTTTGTTGGTTCACAGCAAAGAATTACAATAAACAATACCCATTATTATGTTGATATGGTCTTTTACAATAAAATTTTACGATGTTATATTTTGATAGAGTTAAAAACAACGAAACTTAACATTGCAGATGGTGGGCAGTTGAATACTTATTTGAATTACTATAAAACAGAAGTGAATGATGATGGTGATAATCCGCCAATAGGTATTATTTTATGTGCTGAAAAAGATGAAATTACTGCAGAATACATACTAGGAGGGTTTGATAATCATTTGTTTGCTTCAAAATATGTAACTATTTTACCTGATAAAGAAAAATTGATACAAGAGGTAGAAAATATAATAAGTACATAATACTACGCATAAATAATAGCGTTTTATTAGTATATTTAGGCTTGCTATTTTGCTAATTTATGAGGAAGTAAATGAAAATAGGGTTTGGAGGCTAAAATGTATAGAATTTTTTAACCCTCAATTTGAGTGCTGTTGTTTTTTATGTCAATTCTAAATCCTTTTTATTATATTCGTTTGAACCTCTTTTGGAACTTTTTAATTTCCAAAATTTCATAGCATCTTTACTTGATAAGTTCGGGTTATCTTTCAAAAAAGCCCTCATATATTTATTGTACTCAAATTGAGGTTTTATCTCACTAACATAATTGCGGTCTTTTTTCAAAGTTTCAATTCGCTTCCATTCTATTATTGCGTCATTGAGAGTTTTGCCCACATTTTCTTTCATCCATTTCATAAAAATGACATTGAATTTAAAATGAGACCCAATTTCTTGAATGAAGAAATTCCTTACGTTTTCTCCGTTTTTATAGCTGTCTGTAATTAATGTGTTTTTTGTTAAAACCTCATTCGCCCAATCAAACTTTGATGTAATTTTATGCGTGTTTTTGGCTTGTTTAACGATTTTGCCGGTTGACAAATAAGTGCGAATTCTATTAGATATTTCAATTTTCCCTCCGGTACTTGAAATGCCTATCGTTCGACAAAAGTGAACAAGCTCCTTTTTCAGCCAATAAAAATCGTTAAAACCTTCTAGTGAAATTTCCTTGTTTAAAATTGGTTTATCCATTTTTGTTGTCTGTATGTTTTTTTAATGATGATTGATTGGGGACTAAGTTAAATAAAAAAGTACAAAAAATCATTTTTTTGCTATAAAAAGTTCTTGCTTGTAAATTTTTTTAGTTGCTTGTTATATAGAGAATTGTGTATTGGTTTGTGTTTTTTTTATTCAAAAGCTTTTTTATTTACATTTTTTTTTGTATTTTTCGGAAAATTTATTGTTATTCTAATTTAAATTTCCTCATTTATTAATGGAACTTACGTTGTTTCTAAAATATTTTGAAGGGTAAAAAAATAAAAAAAGGTGCTGAAATTTTTAATAAATATAATCGAAAATTTGCATAATTCTTTGAATTATGGTATCTTTGTTGTGCGTTTAGCACAGCACAGCACAGCACAGCACAGCACAGCACAGCACAGCACAGCACAGCACAGCACAGCACATAAAGTAATATTAAACATTCTTATTTTTATAAAAAGCACCTTGTCGAACTTGGGTTCGGCAGGGTGTTTTTTGTTTAAATATATCCTAATAAAAACAGTAATAAAATGAAAAAGATTACATTATCTCTATTAATTTTGTTGGTAGGAGTATTTTCCTCCAACTTAAAAGCGCAAGCCGACATTGATTGGTTTATCACGGTATGGAATACGGCAGAAAATACACTTCGCCCAAATTCTGATAACTCTATTGCATTTCCTGCAATAGGAAGT
>PDWI01002812.1_pt1 | contig 25643 bp, 21 predicted proteins | sample 1430891 | NCBI WGS metagenome assembly PDWI01 (sample SAMN01162508, study PRJNA174530) | Oral metagenome, whole genome shotgun sequencing project. | biome: Marine environment; feature: Marine mammal; material: Swab sample of the gingival sulcus; isolation source: swab sample of gingival sulcus...
GTACTTAAGATTCCACGCTTTGAAACACTATACAATACAACAAGCTTTGTCACTCAGAGCCGAAGGCGTGGAGTCTTAAAGCTTGTAATGTATTGTAGTGTTTCATAAGCTCTGAATGACAAGTACATTTTTGTTGTCAAAATACCTATACAATTCTTAATAAATCCTTATAGTTAAATAGATTTCATCATTTTTTCTGGGAAAATTATATCACCTTATATAAATCATCAGAAACAGGTTCTGTTATAAGCTCCTTAGCATCATCATATTCTAAGTAAAGACCACTTTCTGTCACCCTACCAATAAGACTTAGTGTCATCTCATTTTCCTGAAAGCCTTTCATGAGTTCCTCTATCTTTTCTGCTGAAACAACAGCTATCATAGAACCACTACCTATTAATCTAAGTGGATTTATACCATAGAATTCAGAAAGTTCCCTTGTCTCTTCAGAAACAGGGATGTTATTCCCATCTAATTTACAACCAAGACCAGCACCATGCACCATCTCCCACACAGCACCCAATAAGCCGCCTTCAGTTACATCATGTATCGCTCTAACACCAATTTTACTAGCAAGTAAGCACTCCTCAAGTATCACCGTCTTATCAATGTATGCCTTTGCCCTAGCTAAGAAATCCTTGCCAAAGGTCTTTTCTACTTCATCCGATAATTCTGTAGCAATAATACCTGTTCCTTCTATACCAGCAGTATTTGTCATCACTATATAATCACCAACACTAATATTGGACAAATCATGTAGCGAAGTTTTCTCTTTTCTAGCTACTAATACAGCGATACCAATAGGACTATTGACAGCACTCGTAAACTCTGTATGACCACCCAAAAGGTCTATATCAAAACGTTCAAGCTCTGCTACTACATCATCCATTATCACTTCTATATCTGAAGTATCTGATGTAGTTGGCATAAGGAGCGTAGCTAGCATATACAGTGGTCTTGCACCACTTGTCGCAATATCATTGACATTGATTCGAACAAGTAGTTTCCCAAGTTCTTCCTTAGAAGCTGTTATTGGGTCCATCGTAAAGACCAAAAGTTCACTGCCAATATCCACTAAAGCGCAGTCCTTACCTAAACCTGCCTCAACTATAATATCGTCACTTTTGATATTTATTTTGTCTATAATTAACCTTTTTAGGTCACTGCTTGAAAGTTTTCCCTGCATTTTTATCCCTCATATCCAATCTCTTTCAAGAGATTGACAAATTCATCTTCTGTCATAGTCTCAACGCCAAGTTTGTTTGCCTTGTCAAGTTTTGAGCCCGCCTTTTCACCATAGATGACTAAACTCGTCTTTTTACTCACTGAAGAAGAAGTCTTTCCACCAAGTCCTTCAATAATACTAGAAGCCTCAGAACGGGTGAAATTTGTCAGACTTCCTGTCAGTACAACCGTCTTATCCTCAAATACCTTTTCAAAATCAAGACCATCATCAATATACTGAAAATTAAGTCCAGACTCTCTGAGCCTTTCTATCCTGTATCTAATTACAGGAGATGAGAAGAATTCCACTATGCTATTTGCCATCATTTCACCAACATCATCCACAGCTACTAATTCCTCTGCTCTCAGCTCAAAGAACACATCCAAATCCTTGTATTTCTTGGCTAATTTTTTTGAAACTTTTTCTCCGATAAGAGGGATGCCAAAAGCTGCCAAAAGCCTTGACAGACAGTTTTGCTTTGACGCATTAATAGATGAAATCAGGTTGTTATAACTCTTTTCACCAAAGCCATCCATTGCGATAATTTCTTCTCTATAATCTTCGATATGATAAATATCGGTATAGTCAGATAGTATTCCCTCCCGGACAAAAGTCTCAATTAATGCTTCTCCTAGTCCATCAATATTCATTTGTGATTTAGCGACAAAGTAAATAAGTCCTCTTAAATCCTTTGATGGACAGTCTGCATTTCCACACTTATAAGCTGCTTCACCATCCTTCTTCACAAGTTTAGAATTACAAACAGGACAATTACTAGGAAACTCAAACTTTACTTCTTTCCCTGTTCGCTCTTCCAGTATCACCCTTACAACCTTTGGAATGACATCGCCAGCTTTTTCAATTTCTACTGTATCACCTATTCGTATATCTCGCTCCTGTATATAGGCTGAGTTGTGAAGGGTCGAATAACTTATCGTTGAACCCATAAGTGCTACAGGTTCTAAGACAGCCCTAGGCGTTACAACACCAGTTCTTCCCACTTGAAGTACGATATCTAGAAGTTTTGTTGTCACTCTCTCTGCCTTAAACTTGTAGGCAACTGCCCACTTTGGACTTCTCGTTCTATATCCTAGCTCTTCTCTACGACTTAGAGAATTGACTTTTATCACCATGCCATCAATATCAAATGCCAAGTTATGCCTATCTGCCTCTGCCCTATCAATAACTGCAGTGATATCATCAATACTCTTTACAGTTTGATGTATCGACGTCTTAAACCCAAGTTTCTTTAAGTATTCTAGCCTTGCTGTATGTGTTTCAAAGTCATCATTCTCCATTCTGATGACATCAAAGACAAAGATGCTAAGTCCACGCCTAGCGGTAATCTTTGAATCAAGCTGCCTTAACGCTCCAGCAGCAGCATTTCTAGGGTTGGCAAAGAGTTTTTCCCCCTTGTTTTCCCTCCTTTGATTGATGTCTAAAAATACTTTTTTAGGCATGTACACTTCACCACGGACAGTGAGATTTACTGGCTCTGAGAGGACAAGTGGCACTTCTCGTATGGTCTTGACATTGGCAGTGACATCTTCTCCTACAAATCCATCACCCCTAGTAACTGCACTTACCAGTATGCCATTTTCATATGTTATGCCAACAGATAAACCATCTATCTTGTACTCTAATACATAGCCCACACCTAAATCAGGATGAACATCATCTAAGAATTTCATTATATCTGCTCTGTTATAAGTATTTTCAAGACTTAACATGGGTGATACATGGTTTTTCTTGACAAAGTCACTTCGGACTTCATAACCAACTCTAAAACTTGGACTATATGGTAGCACATCCTCAAGGTGCTCTTCTTCATATTGTATCAACTTCTCATAGAGCATGTCATAGTCATAGTCAGAAACAAGTGGACTGTTTTCACTATAATATGCTCTACTGTAGTCATTTAACTTAGCGACAAGCTCTCTATACTCTGTGTTGTTCATACTGCCCCCTAATGAATAATCTTAAGCCCTGCAAGCGACTGCCTTATCGTCTTTAGACCCCTACCTGTAAATGCTATCAACAAATCCAAATCATCATCTCCAACGATGGATTTTTTTATTACTGTTCCCTCGCCAAACAGTTTATGGCTTACCTTAGTACCAGGTTCAAAATCATCTATCGTCCAATCTTCTTGCAGTTTAGGACGCTCTTTAATCGCCTTAATCTTCCTAGAAAAATACTTTTTATTTGAAAGAAGTTCTAGCATATCATCAGGCATTTCATCTAAAAATCTTGATGGGTCATTTGCCTTTATCTTGCCAAACTTATAGCGCTGCTCAGCATGGGTAATAAAGAGTTTTTGCATTGCCCTTGTGATACCAACATAACATAGCCTTCTCTCCTCTTCTATTGCCTTTGGTTCATCATTATTATAAGAAGATGGAAAGATGTTTTCCTCAAGTCCAACCAAAAATACAGTGTTAAATTCAAGCCCCTTTGCTGTATGAAGTGTCATCATATACACGCTGTCAGACTGTTCTTCCTCTAACTGGTCTTGATCAGAGCTCAGGCTGATGTCTTCTAAATAACTACCCAGTGTAAGACTAGGATTTACCTTTTCTTCATTCATAATCTGGGATACCAGCTCATCAATATTTTCCACTCTCACCTTTGCTTCATGAGTGCCTTCTGCAATCAAAATATCTCGATATGAAGTCGTTAAAATAATGTTTTTTAATACATCCGACGCCTTTTCTGTTCTTGCAATTTCACGCGCATTTTCGATAATGCTGATAAAAGACTTTAGCGACTTTCCTGCCTTGCCTTTCAGCACAGCATGTTTATCCGCAAATTTTACGGCATCAAAAAATGATAGATTTTCTGACAAACTAACTTCTACCAATTTCTCAAAACTCTTGTTTCCTATCCCTCTAAGTGGCCTATTGATAATCCGCTGGTATGAAATAATATCAGAGCTATTGCTGACTGCTCTGAGGTAACTGATTAGGTCTTTTATTTCCTTTCTATCATAGAACTTCAGACCACCAATTAACTTATGAGGTATACCATACTTTTTAAAAGCCGACTCAAACTCTAGTGACTGTGCATTAGTACGATATAAGACAGCAATATCAGAATAGCTGTGACCACTCTCTATGAGTTTATATATGGTATTTACCACAAACTGTGCTTCTCTCTTCTCATTATCAGCACAGTAATAAAATGGCTTATAACCCTCACTACCAGATGTCCAAAGGTTTTTGTCCACACGATTGGAATTGTGCTTTATCACCTCATTGGCAAGGGATAGAATATTTTTGGTTGAACGATAGTTTTCTTCCAGTACTATGGTCTCTGCCCCTTCAAAATCACTTTCAAAATCTGTAATATTTCTTATATCAGCTCCACGCCACGAGTATATGGACTGGTCTTGGTCGCCAACCACAAAGATGTTCTTGTGATAAGAAGAAACCAGACTGATGAATATATACTGTATCATGTTGGTATCTTGGTACTCATCAACGTGAACATACTCATATCTCATACGGTAAATATCTAATACATCTTCATTTTTCTGAAATAGTTTGATAGTATTTAATATCAAATCATCAAAATCCATGGCATTGTACTCTTTGAGTCTCTTCTCATAGAGGGAGTAAATATTCATGATATCCTCTTTGTCAGCGTCATAAGAGTACTCTTCAATATAATTTTCAGCTGTTAGCATCCTATTCTTTGCATTTGATATCTCTGATAATACAGCCTTTGCATTGATATCATCATCATCGATATTAAGCTCTTTTATCGCATTTTTTACCAGACTGAGCTGGTCACTAGAATCATATATCAAAAAATCAGAAGTATAGCCAAGTTTTTCAGCGTGTACCCTCAGTATCTTTGAACAGATAGAGTGAAAGGTACCAGCATTGATATCTCTAGCATCAGCGCCACAAGTCTTGGCAAGTCGAAACTTCATCTCATTGGCAGCCTTGTTGGTAAAAGTAAGTGCTAGTATATGATAAGGTCTTACATCTTTTTCTGTAATGAGGTACTCTATCCTCTTTGTAAGCACCCTCGTCTTACCAGATCCTGCTCCTGCCATGACGAGAAGAGCACCCTCTGTGTGTAAAACCGCTTTTTTTTGCATTTCATTAAGTATCGATAAATCCATAAAACGTCCTTTCCTATTCAATATCAATCATAACATAAAAACACTTATTTTTATAGACATTAGACAAGACTGATAACTCTTATTAAAGAATACTACACTTTCTTTTCTCGCATTTCCAGCAATTTTACCACCTTCATTTGCTACTTTTAAATTTTCTTTCAACCCCATTGGATTATGCACATGAGTAAGTTCTGTTGTAGTTGCTTCTGCTAACATATTTAAAACAAGTTCAAGAGTGGTCATATTATCTCTTAAATTCTCATTTTTTAACCCTTTAATATTTTTATACTCACAAGTTCTAAGACCAGACCAAGCTCTAGTAATTTCATCTGTTAATAATGCATATTCCAAACCTTCCTCAACGCCATGAGCATCCTAAGCATCAGTAAGTTCTTTTCTAACATTAATCGCTTGAAGTCTTTGATTTATCCACTCACGAGAATACCCTTTTTTTACATATGTTTCAAGTGCCCTATCTATAGTTAACTCAGGGTCAACTATTTCATCAACTCTCTCCTTACCAACTTCTGCAAGCCACATTTTAAAAGGTTCCGCTTTAGGCGAAGGAATAGACTGTATTATTCTAAAAACTCCCTTTAAATCAGCAACATCAGTCATCCTCATCTTGCCATCTTTAGCTTTCATCTTCAAACCGTTACAATTTGTAACGGTTTCATTTCCTTCATCTTTTAGTCTCTTCTTTAATACTCTCCAGTACACTTGTGGATTTTCACTTTCAGTTAATATACTGATAACATCAACGATAGAAAAGTACCACTCTTCCTCTTCTTCACTCCAAACAGAACGAATTTCCATATTTTCATAAGTTTTAATTTGACTTTTACCCATAGTAATCTTCCTCCTTTAATACTAATCTCAGATAAAATCTTTAGTCTGTCATTCAGAGCCATTGAAACACTACAATACTTTACAATCTTTAAGACTCCACGCCTTCAGCTTTGTGTGACAAAACTTGTTGTATTGTATAGTATTTCAAGGCGTGGAATCTTAGACTAAATTTTTAAATATAGACTAGTATAAACTAGCAATTACTAAAATTATAACACATTATTGTTCACCAATAAAATATTCTATTCTAATTAAAAAACCACCCTGAGGTGGTTTTTTAAAATAGGTTTATATTCTATAGAGAAACGATGTTTTCTGCCTGAGGACCTTTAGGACCACTAGCAACATCAAAAGTTACTCTCTCGCCTTCTTTTAAAGACTTATATCCCTCTTTTTGAATTTGAGAGTAATGAGCGAAAATATCATTTCCGTCTTCTGCTGTAATAAATCCATAGCCCTTCTCAGAACTAAACCACTTTACGATTCCTTCCATTATGTATTACCTCCGTATTACTGTTCCTTCGTCATTCTCAAGTCTTACTGAACAATAACACGTAATTCTATTGTTACATTGTACTTATTCATTAACTTGTTCCTGCAAGGTTCTTCTATGATACACCAAAGCCAGTGATTTTTAAAGTGTTTTTTTGTAAAAATTTTGATTATTTATATCTACTAATTATATCAATTCTAATCCTAAGGTTCTCTCTGCTATTTAGAAACTAGAAAACACTAAATAATAAGCACTGAAACTTCTCCAACCACGCTGTCATCCAGAGAAGAGCCAAATTCGACCTCCCCACGCTGTCATCCAGAGGAGAGCCAAATTCGACCACCCCACGCTGTCATCCAGAGGAGAGCCAAAGGCTCGACGTAGGGATCTAGCGTGGGCGCAATGTATTTTACTGGACTTTTGAACTGATTTTTTCCAGTCCTTCTAGGACATCAGACATCATCTTGCTGTAATTTTCAAGTTTCTCTCTCTCTTTATCTACTACAGCTTTAGGTGCCTTATCTGTAAATGATGGATTAGATAGTTTGCCTTCAAGTCTAGAAATTTCTTTGTTTAACTTTTCCTTTTCCCTGCTTAGTCTATCAAACTCTTTCTTGTAGTCAATAATATCATCACTTGGTATGTAAATTTTTGCCTTAGAAGTCACTGCTACTACATGGTCAAAATCTGGCTCTATATCATTTTCAAGGATATTTACTTCACTTGATGAAGCCAAAAACATCATATAGTTCGCATTTTCTTTAAATACCTCTTTATAATCAGCTGAGTAAACATAAATAGTTGCCTTCTTTGATGGTGGCACATCAAGTTCACTTCGAACATTTCTAATACTGCGGATAGCATCCATTAATATTGTCATGTTTTCAACAGACTGCGTATCAAGGTATTTCTCATCTACCTTTTCAAATACCTTGTTCATGAGGATATCATCACCTATCATGCTGTAGATTTCCTCTGTAATAAACGGCATATATGGTTCTAATAGTTTCAAGATTTTCTTTAATACATAGATGAGGACTTTTTCAGCAGTTCTTTTTGCCTTTTCATCATCACCATACAGTCTAATCTTTGAAATTTCAATATACCAATCGCAGTATTCATTCCAAACAAAGTCATATAACACATCGCCACCTAGGCCAAAGTCGAGTTTTTCAGCAAAGTCAAATACTTTTTCTGATACTTCAGATAGTCTAGTGAGTATCCATTTGTCACTGAGGGTTAGCTCATCGTCTTCTTTAATCACATCATCAAAACTGCTAACACCCATGAGGACAAATCGCGATGCATTCCAGAGCTTGTTGGCAAAGTTTCTAGCTGCTTCTACTCTCTCAAACTGGAATCTCTGGTCATTACCAGCAGTATTACCAGTGATAAGCATAAATCGTAGGGCATCTGCTCCATACTTTTCTATCACTTCAAGTGGGTCAATACCATTTCCAAGTGACTTACTCATCTTTCTGCCCTGTTCATCTCTCACAAGTCCATGAATTAACACCCTGTCAAAAGGCGCTTTATCTGTCTGACTAAGAGCAGCAAACACCATCCTAGCTACCCAGAAGAATATAATATCATAGCCTGTCACAAGGACATCAGTAGGATAGAATGCCTTCATATCTTCTGTATTATTTGGATAACCCATTGTTGAAAATGGCCATAATGCTGATGAGAACCAAGTGTCTAGTACATCCTCATCCTGTGTAAATGCTGTACATCCACAAGCACATTTCTCTGGCATTACCTCTGCAACATAGGTCTTTCCACATGTATCACAGTAGTAAGCAGGTATTCTATGACCCCACCACAGCTGTCTTGATATACACCAATCCCTAATGTTTTCAAGCCAATTGATGTACACTTTTTCAAATCTCTTTGGCACAAATTTAAAGTCCTTGTTTAATATCTCAAGTCCCCTCTTTGCCACTTCATCCATGTTCATAAACCACTGCTCACTTACCATAGGTTCTATGACTTTATGACAGCGATAGCAAGTACCAACATTGTGCTTATGTGGTACTATCTTTACGAGAAGGTCAAATTCTTTTAGCTCTTTGACAATAGCTTTTCTACACTCTTCTCTTGTCATCTTGCTGTACTTGCCAGCTTCTTCATTCATGGTACCATCAAGACTTATCACACAGATTTCTTCTAGGTTGTGCCTGCCACCTATGGCATGGTCATTGACATCATGAGAAGGCGTAATCTTTAGTGCGCCTGTACCAGTTTCAAGGTCAACATAGTCATCTGCAATAACAGGAACTTCTCTGTTTACAACAGGTACAATAACCGTCTTTCCAATATAAGACGTAAAACGCTCATCATTTGGATTGACAGCAACAGCAGTATCACCAAGTAGTGTTTCTGGTCTAGTTGTCGCAATTTCAAGATAGTCGTCTGTACCCTTTACAAAGTACTTGATGTGATAGAAGTTGCCATCTTTTTCTTCGTGCTCAACCTCTGCATCAGATAAACTTGTGCCACAGCTTACACACCAGTTAATCATCCTAGAACCCTTATAGATTTTTCCCTTTTCGTAGTTCTCTATAAAGTACTTATTAACTGCCTTATTACAACCCTCATCCATTGTAAAACGAAGTCTAGACCAATCATTGGAGTTACCAAGTCTCTTCATTTGATTGGTAATTCTATCAACGTACTTTTCCTTCCACTCATAGGCTCTAGCCATAAACTCATCACGAGATACTGCCTTCACATCGACGCCTTCTTCTCTCATTGCATCCCAAACTTTTACTTCCGTAGCAATAGAAGCATGGTCTGTACCTGGAAGCCACAACACTTCATATCCCTGCATCCTCTTAAATCGGCAGAGTACATCAGCTAAAGACTGGTCAAGGGCGTGACCCATGTGTAGTTGACCTGTAATATTTGGTGGCGGAAGGACAATAGAAAATTTTTCCTTCTCACTCTTCGCATCTGCTACAAAGGAATTTGTCTCTTCCCACTTTTTATAAATTTTCTCTTCAAAATCCTTTGGACTATAGGTTTTGCCCATTTCAATAGTAGCCATGTTCCCTCCTCTACTTTCTATATAACATAATGATAGTTATTTCTCCGTAAAATAAAAAAAATCCCAAAACAAAGGGGCAAATTTCTTCGCGGTACCACCCTTTTCTGGAATCTCTATCAACTTATAACGGTAGTTACCCGCCCATGACTACTATGTTTCACCATGAGAGCTCAGGAGCGACTTCAGAAGTATAGGCAAGATGTTTACAGCAACCACATCCTCTCTGAGTACCTATAACAGACCTACTACTCTCCGTCAACGCTTTTCCTAATTCTACTATACGAAGCTAGCAGTGTCAAATGTTTTTTTACTTTATTACTTTCTGGCACTACCATAACTCTCATTCTCTTAACTATCTTTACAAACTATAAAATTAACACTCTGTCCCAAATATTATACAACATTTGGGACAGGGATATTATTAACTTAGCTTTTCACTCTCTCTGTACTCCCAATAAAGCGCAAGAGTACCATAGAAGGATAGAATACAATATATTAAAATCCCAACATTATTTTGAAAAATACCATCTTTTATTATGCCATTAAAACCCTCAAGATAAATATCTCTAATAATCCAAACGGTTAATAGTATATCAAATATAAAAAGTAACCACAAAGAAGTAAAGTTCTTTTTTGACACAAAGGACATCAGAGCACTTTGATTTGCCAAATTTGTAATATAGTAGATATATGGCACACATAAAACTACCATTGTCCTTGTAATAGGCTCAGCCCAGATGAAATATGCAGAAATTAAACTTTCCAATAAAACAAAGACAAAAACCATAATTAGTGTCGAATAGGCATATTTATTTCTAACGACTCGTTGACATTCATCATAAGGGGAATGTTCCAATTCTTCCTTCTCAGTATAGGCTTTTCTGCTGGCAAATACTGCCAAAAGAACAACAATACCTATCATTACCCAAGCCAATGTAAAAACCACAAACATTTTTACATTCAATAATTTAATGTATAGTAGTGGTAAAAATAATAAACTGTATACAACAAAGATAAATATACTCTTGCTATTTTCTTTTACGTTCATCTTAATTATCCTCCCAAAACAAATCATTTAGTGTAACATGAAGCACTTTACAAATTTTTATACAGAGATTAATCGTTGGATTATAATCTCCTTTTTCTATTGAGTTTATAGTCTGCCTTGATACATTAACTTTTTCCGCTAAGTCCTTTTGGGTCATGTTTAATTTTGCCCTAGCAGACTTTAAATCTAAATTCTTCCCCAATAAACTCCTCCTACGATATTGATAGCGATAAACACTTTTTCCCTTAACCAATCATGACAAAGTGATAGTAACATATAGTTGTCTTAAAGTCAAATATATTTTACTTAATTTAATAACAAAAATAAAACTGACCCTTTATTAAGTTGCCTTTTAGGCTAAACCTTTTGCAGGGGTCAGTTCTTTAAACTTAGTCTTATATAATTTATTTTTTTCTTACAAGTGCTATTTTGTAACCTTTCTTACATATTCTCCCTTTATATAGAGAGAGCCAAAACCATCAACTTTTGCACTTATATCGTGAACACCATCACTATCTAATTTAATATTTTTTATTTTAGTGCCAATTTTTAAGTCGCTTTTTGCACCCTTCACCTTCAAATCCTTTATAATAATGACTGTATCACCATTACAAAGTTCATTGCCATTTGCATCTTTTACAATATCAGCTAATTCCATCTGACTTTGCTCAAGTTTCGACCATTCAAAGGCACACTCAGGACAGACAAAGAGTTCTCCATCTTCATAAACATACTCTGAATTACACTTTAAACAATTTGGTATTACCATCTTTCTCTCCCATCTTCAACCACTCATTACACAACTATATTGAACGTCAGTATAAATGATTTTTGAAGATAAATAAAGTAATAATATATTAATTTACATTATTTTTTCTAAACTTTTTCTTATATCTAGCCTTATCTTCATACATCAATCGGTCAGAAATATGATATATGTCCATCACACTCAAATCTCCTAAATAGTCATAATAAGAATAACCTACAGCAAAACTTGGGGAAAATTCTTTCCCAAAATCATTGTATGAGCTATACTTCTCCTTACACTCATTGATTAGTTTTTCCACATCAAAGTCAATACTTGCCTTGATAAATATAAAGAATTCATCCCCGCCTATTCTAAAACAACTAATCCTCTCATCTGACTGAATTTTTTTTAAAACATCTGAAAATGTAATAATTAGCTTATCACCCATTATATGCCCATATCTGTCATTTATAAATTTAAGATTATTAATATCAGCAGATAATATCCAGCCACTCATTTTCATTTCCACAATCTCCCTAATAAATTCTTCATGAGATTGCCTATTTTTCAGTCCAGTAAGCGAATCTGTCATTGCAATTTTTCTGAGTATCCTCCCCTCAATCTTCTCTTTTTTGTATTCAGTATACCTTGAAGAAATTTCTATTAATTCAAGAATAATAAGTCCTATAACAGTAAGCAAACCCAAGTTTTTAAACATATGTTGCTTATATATTATGTAATAAATGATAGGAATAAGAGCCGTTAGATTGATACCAACTACAGGTAAAAATAAGGTCTTCTTTGAAGGATATTCATTGCTGTTCGTAAATATAAATGCTGAAAAAATACACAAAATATTTTGAATCATAAAGAAATGGGTTACATATATCATCTCTTTAAACTCAATTACTTTTGCAAAAGTCAATACACTTTGAATAACAACATTCAAAACAACAGAAATTATGCCAAAGTTAAACAATCGATAAAACTTAACATCTAGCTTATATTTAATATACTGTATCAGTGTTACAGTCGTTAAATTGAGCATTAAGTATTCAGTAATATATATAAAGTCCCTAAATCCACCAAAAAAATAATTTACACTTTGGGTCTGGGTCAAGAAATAAAGAGCACCCACAGCTCCTAATATCGATAAGTGAAGCAGGCTAAAGTGATTTTTCTGAAGAAACTCATTAAATCTTACATTGATGACCAACGCAAACAAGAAATTCAAAATAAGAACAAGCGAAATTATGATTGTCACCCCATCTTCTGATATCAAATGAACTATTATATCTGACCTTCTTCCCATAACCATTTCTTCAAATTTATAGGAACTAATATTTTTAAGTGTTGGTTCAATATGAATTCGTATGATTGAATCTCTTGCATCAGTAGGCACATCAAATATACAGGCTGTATATGCTCCACTTTTAACCAAAGAGTTATCCTGATTAATCACTTTAGTAATCAGTTTATCCCTGCAATAAATCTTAGCATTACAATAGGGAAACCAAACAAATATACTTGACTTATCAACATCATCATACTTTGTCAAATCAAAAAATGCATCAAATGCTTCTCTTGTTTTAACAGAATTAGGCAGTTTTATTATATCCCTTACACCATTTTCTTTTACTACTTCAACCTTATCAATAGTAGTAACAACATTATCCCCAAAGATAGTATAGCTATCATCATAGGATAAAAATAAAACACAACACAATATCAGCTCCAATAAAATAACTGAAGCAAGTATCATTCCTAACTCATTGTCAATAACTGATTTTTTAAACTTTTTAAACATAGTATTTTTCATTTTATCTCACATATTAAACAAACACACATTCCAAAACATAAAAAGTCTTGCCAATAATTGAAAGCTACTTTTCATAAAAGAGTTTTTTTACAACAAATAAATACATTTGTTATATATATCGGATTAATATATATGGGAGTTTAGTACTAATGTTAATAACAATTCAATAACATAAAAAAATCTGAGAAAACACTTGCTTTCTCAGATTTTTTTATTATGTACTTAACTTTTATTCTAACACTATTTCACCATTCTCGACATTTATTGTCATCACACTTTCATCATCGATTTGTCCACTTAATATCTCTCTAGCAAGTTTTGTCTCTAAAGTCTTTTGCAGATATCTCTTCAGTGGTCTAGCACCATAGTTTACATCATAGGCGTTCTCCACAATAAATTCAAGTGCTTTCTCTGAAATTTCAAGTTTTATCATCCTAGCAGATAGTCTGTTTTCAATCTCTTTTAGTAGTATTCTAAGGATTTTAAAAATAGCCTCCTTAGAAAGTGGTCTAAATAGAATGACTTCATCCAGTCTGTTCAAAAACTCTGGTCGAAAGAACTGCGACAGTTCATAGTCAATATCTGCCTTAATTTCATCGGAAATTTCTTCACCCTTGTTTTCAAGCAATTTAAATGCACCAATATTTGACGTCATGATGATAACCGTATTTTTAAAGTCTATCAGTCTACCCTTTGAGTCCTTTATAATTCCATCATCTAGTATCTGTAAGAGAATGTTAAAAACGTCTTTGTGCGCCTTTTCCACCTCGTCAAATAAGACGATAGAGTATGGTTTCTTCCGAATGACTTCTGTAAGGTTATTTCCATCATCATAGCCAATATATCCTGGAGGCGAGCCAATAATTTTTGATACACTGTGCTTCTCCATATACTCACTCATATCAACTCTGACTAGCGATTTTTCACTGTCAAAGAGAGCGTCACTAAGTGCTTTAGCAAGTTCTGTCTTACCAACACCAGTAGGTCCTAAGAAGAGAAAGGAACCCAGTGGCCTATCAGGGTCATTGACACCTGCCCTACTTCTTAAAACTGCATCTACAACTTTTTCTACTGCTTCATCTTGCCCAATCACTCTAGTTTTAATCTCTGACTCCAGTTTAAGGAGTTTTGCCTTCTCCTTTTCCATGAGTTTTTCTAATGGTATACCTGTCCACTTAGAGACAATCGCTGCAATCTCATCCTCATTGACACTGTCTCTGACGATTTTTTCCTTTTGATTTAACTTCGCTGTCAGAATTTTAATCTCTTCCTCTAGTTCTGGCAGTCTACCGTATTTGAGTTCAGCAGCCCTATTTAGGTCATAACTTCTCTCTGCTCTCTCTATCTCAAAACTCACTTCGTCAAGCTCTTCTTTTAAGTCGCTGAGCTTTTCAATTTCATCTTTCTCAGACTGCCACACCGATATTTTGACATCTAATTCCTCTTTGAGCTTGTTCTTCTTCTCGGTGATTTCAGCGATCCTCTTAAGAGACTTATCATCCTTCTCACCATTTAGAGCAGCAAGTTCTATGTCATACTTCATAAGCTCTCTATTCATCTGGTCAAGTTCATAAGGCATAGATTCAATCTCTGTCTTAACAAGGGCACAGGCTTCATCCACAAGGTCTATCGCCTTGTCTGGGAGAAATCTATCTGCAATATACCTGTCAGAAAGTACTGCAGCTTTGACAAGGGCAGCATCAGAGATACTGATTTTATGATAGAGTTCATAGCGCTCTTTTAATCCCCTAAGTATAGTGATGGCATCTTCTACTGATGGCTCTGTCACCATAACAGGTTGGAACCGTCTCTCAAGGGCAGCATCTTTTTCTATGTACTTTCGGTATTCATCCAGTGTTGTTGCACCAATACAGTTGAGTTCTCCTCTGGCAAGAAGTGGCTTTAGCATATTTCCAGCATCCATTGCACCTTCAGTCTTACCAGCGCCAACTATCATGTGAATCTCATCAATAAACATGATGATTTCCCCAGAAGAAGATTTGACCTTGTTTAGAACAGCCTTTAACCTTTCTTCGAACTCACCTCTGTACTTAGCGCCAGCAACAAGAGAACCCATATCTAGTGAAAAAATGCTCTTATTCTTTAAACTATCAGGTACATCCCCAGACACAATACGCCTTGCAAGCCCTTCAGCAATAGCAGTCTTACCAACACCAGGCTCACCAATCAAGACAGGATTGTTCTTTGTCTTTCTTGAGAGTATGCGGACAGTTCTTCTAATTTCTTCATCTCTGCCAATGACTGGGTCAAGTTTATTTTCTCTGGCAAGTTCCGTTAAATCCCTGCCGTATTTTTTAAGCACATCATAACTTCCTTCTGGCTCATCACTTGTCACCCTAGTCGCCCCTCTGATTTCAGAGAGTATCTTCATAATATCATCATAGTTTATCGCAAATCTTGATAGTAAATCCTTAATTTTATCTTTAGACTTTTTAACTATAGCTAAGAATAAATGTTCTACACTTACATACTCATCCGTCATGCCCTTAGATATCTTCTCAGCTTCTTTTAGTACCTTTCTAAACTCCATGGATGGGTAAACTTCCATCTCCCCACTTACTCTAGGTAAAGACATGATGACGTTCTCTAATTCACTTTTGAATGTACTCACATCCACATGTAGTCGCTCTAGTATTGATTTGACAAGCCCATCATCATCAAGCATTGCATAAAGTAGTGTATCTGATGAAAGCTCACTCCTTCCATATTCTTCAGCATATACTGAAGCATCGTTAATTGCCTTGATTGTGTTTTTTGTCATTTTTTCAGCGTTCATATAACACCTCCACATTTTTATTGTTAGCACTCTATATAAACGAGTGCTAACAATTTTAATTATATCAGTTTTTTTTATTTTGTCAATAGCTTTTTAAAGAAAATAGGTGTATACTTTAAGTGTTTGAAATAGACTATTAAAACTATAATACACCGCATATAACAACACGCTTTAGTAACAGGACATTGACATCCAGAACCTATGAAACACTACAAGACATTATAAACTTTGTCACTCAGAGCCTTTGAAAACCTTATAAGACATTAAAATCGTTAAGATTCCACGTTTTGAAACACTATACAAATTAACAAAGTCTGTCATTCAGAGGAGCAAAGCGACGTAGGAATCTAGACTTTGTAATAATTTGTAGTGTTGCATAAACTCTGAATGACAACGATTTTTGTCTTCTTTAGCTTTTCAAGGCATGGAGCCTTAACGCTTGTTGTTTCATACAGTATTTCAAGGTACGGAATACTAATGCTCAGTTTCTGCTAATACCAGTATTAGAAGTACTTTTTTGAAAGGAGAAAGTAAAATGAATATCAAAAATTTTCAAAAGATTATCCTAGTTTTTATCGTGGCTTCCCTTATTCTACAGGGCATCATCCTCATGAAGGTGACAACTAACAGCCATCTTATAGCACAAAACACGCAAAATACCACGTCTACAGTGCTAAATCTCACAAATTTAATCCGTAATATGGATAAGAATATACAAGATATGAAGGTTGAGTCTCAAGAATCTGATAGCATTATTGAGGGACTAGATTACAAAGTTTCCAACATTTCCCTTGAGGATAAATCTTACAACATCCGTTTTGACATCATGCCAAGAGAGGTATCAGAAGATACTGTAGTTACTGTTTCCTACTATGATAAAATGATAGAATTAGAAAAAACGAATAATCACTACAAGGGCGAAATGACTGTAAAAATCCCAATGGTTAAGGAAGATGAAGTATTTAAAGCCTTTGAAGTCAGCGTTATCAATGATGGTAATGCAGTACTGGAAGAATTTAACCTCCAAGTACCTAGAACCATTGAGAATTTAGTCCCTACTGTACACAGTGACATCTGGGAAATATCATTTGATTTTGATAATAGTACAGTAAATCCAAGGTATAGTTTCCTATTTACAAACAATGACAAGGCAAAGTTTGTATCAGCTAGTCTAAATGTCGATATTGATGGAAAAATCGTCTATAAAGAGGACTACAGCAAGTATCTAAATGCTGACAACTACAAGAGTACAGATACAGAACAGAACTTTGACGTAAAGAGAACGGCAGATGGCATGAACATTGACATATACACCGACTTTAACATAAAGACGGAAAAAGACAAACTGACGACCATATATCTAGAAGCAACTACAGATAGCGGGTACCACTATAAATACACACTAGACAAGGACGTCTTTAACGACGAGGAAAACTCACCATCCTTTGACAGAACTTGCACAGTAAAAGATAAGAGTGGAAACGTCATCCTTGAGTACTCACCTGAAGGCTATCCTGCAGCTGAAAGACAGATAAGTAAATAACTCCGTAGCGTTGACATTTAGCTTTCATCATAGTACAATGCACTATACTGATACCAGCCAAGGAGAAAGAACATGACCATTTCCATAAATTTAACGGAAGAAGAAGAAAAACTTGCCAATAGTTAAGCAAAAATTCATGCGATCTCGTTAGGTGAAGCATTTAAACAAGCATTGTTCGAGAAAATAGAAGACGAGTATGATATTGCAATTGCAAATACTGAATGTGAAGAATACGAAAAAACAAAAGAAGGTGCACCAATACAAGAAGTATGGGATGAGCTTGGAATATAAGTTATTACACACCTGCAAATGCAAATATTACAAATCTTATACTAATTCATATTTAAAACTTTAGTCTGTCATTCAGAGCCTATGAAAATCTTATAAGACATTAAAATCGCTAAGATTCCACGCTTTGAAACACTATACAATACAACAAGCTTTGTCACTCAGAGCCGCAGGTGTGGAGTCTTAAAGCTTGTAATGTATTGTAGTGTTTCATAAGCTCTGAATGACAACGATTTTTGTCTTATTTAGATTTTCAAGGCGTGGAATCTTAGACTAAAGTTTTTACCTGAGATTAGTATTAGATAGAAGGTTTAAATCAAAAGTAGTATAAATAATCAATAAAGCAAAGGAAAATTTTATGAAATTAAACAAATTAAACCCAACAAATTCAGCACTACTGGTCATTGATATTCAGGAAAAACTCTTTCCTGCAATAAGTAACAAAGAAGAGATACTAGAAAACATAAAGATACTCCTAGAATCAGCAAAGCTATTAGATGTAAAAACCCTAGTTACAGAACAATATCCTAGAGGTCTAGGTAGTACAATTCCAGAGCTACAAGACTTAATATCTGATATGAATAGAGCAGAAAAGACAAGTTTCTCTATCTGTGATGATAACAGTGCAGAAATCCAAAAACTTATCAATGATGGCGTAGAAAACTTTATCCTATGTGGCATAGAAAGCCATATATGCGTCTATCAAACAGCAAAAAATCTACTTCAAAAGGGATTAAATGTCTTTGTCGTATACGATGCAACAGGCTCTAGAAAACCTTCAAATCACTCTCACATACTAGATACCCTACTATCTATGGGCGCTCTTATTGTACCAACTGAAACAGTTGTATTCGAACTCTTAAGCACTGCAAAACACAAAAACTTCAAAGACATATCTAAACTAGTGAAGTAAAGGTGGATAATACCATGTCAATAACAGTGATAAAAAAAGGCTATATACCTATATGAAAACTCCATATCTTCATAGATAATGAAGAGGTTGGGCAATTGAGCAATGACAATAATCAACTAATAATTGATAATCTTGATTCAAACAAAAAACACACACTGGCATGCAAAACATTCTTAGGCAGAAAAACTAAGAAGATAGTAAGTAATGGAGAGGTCGTAACAATCAGCACCTCATACACATCATTTCTGATATTACTTATATATATATTTATTGTAAACTCGGTGTTTAGAATGGATTTCTTTATCAGTAACCGACTGTATTTTTATATATTTACAGCCGCATGTCTTCTAATTTTATTTTTGCTAGATGACTTCAAGATAAAAAATGTCGCTAATTTTGAGGGCGAAAATAAATAGTAAATTTTTTAAACAAAACAGCCTCCCAAGAGTTCTAATAGTTCTTGAACTTTTGAGAGGCTTTTTTAATTTTATACATTAAATACCCAGCTCTTTCCAAACATCATCAAGTGGCATTAAATCAAGCGTATTGTCTTTCTTCTTTTTTTCATATTCTTCAATAAACTTCAAATCAAAGTCATCCTCTAATTTTTCAAAGGTAATTTTTTTCAAAAGGGTTGATATACCACAATTATATATTGTTTTAGCTTGTTCAAGCAATTCTTTTTCTTCATCAGTAACTCTAACACTAATAATATTCATAGCGAACCTCCTATACTACAATTGTTATACAAAATGATAGGGTTGTCAAATGACCTAGTCCAACATCGTATCTATATCAATGCCAAAGGCATCAAGTTCTTCTTTCACTTTTATTTTTACCAGTTCATCTACGTAAAAGGATAGCACTCTAAAGACGCCAATAAGCGCCAACAAGTAAACCCACAAGGGTGTACTGCCATTCATAAATACCTCCTTTGTTGCTCCTGTGCTTATATCAGAATTAATATAAGCACAAACACAACAGTTTCTCATCAGTTTAATCTACTCCCTAGTAGTAACAATCTTTACCTCAGTATTACCTAGAATTTCAGGAATAAAGTACTGAAAGGTCTTCTTCTTTTTAAAATCGTCAAAACTCAGCCACTCAGTGTTTTCTCTTACGCCATCTGAATCAAAACCACTATGAACTAAGTCGCTATCTACACCATCCCTCATCAAAAAATAAAAGGCTGTTTCATGACAGTAGCGTTCTTTCCCTTCTTTTCTAAACTCATGATTGAAGAAATTTTCGTTAATAAAAAGGAGCCTATCAACCTCCATCATTACACCCGTCTCTTCAAATACCTCTCTGATAACTGCCTCTTCTAAACTCTCTCCATGCTTTACTGCGCCACCTACAGAGTAGTAATAATCATCTGCTTCATTTTTGCACATCAGTATCTTGTCACCTCTTACTATGACAGCACAAGCTCTGAGCCTAAACCACTTATCTTCATTGACAAAACCTATATCCATTTGCTACTCCTTTTATCTCATCTCATAACATTATAACACAGTAATACAGCTAATAAAATAACCCTACAGTTGTTTATGACCATAGGGTTATCTGATTTATTATTATGTATTGTTATTGTTCTATACTACTTTACAGCTTTTACCTTTATAATATATCGTACACTCTGCTCTCTATCACTGTGGTTTTCAACAAAGTATTTGTTCTCTTCTGAGATATTTTCAAGTTCATCTTTGACTTTTGACATAGTAGATAAATCATTTAGAAGATTATCTAATTTCTCTTCATCTTCTACATCAATAGCACCTGATAATTCATCATTTAACACTCTACTACCATCTAATAGTTGTCTCTCCCCATTTAATAGTCTAGAGTTATTTCCTGATAGCTGTCTCATTTTACTTGAAAATAGATTGGCTGCGCTATTTAGAGCTGCTGTTCCATCACTGTAAAACTGATTCATACCTGCATCAAACTTCGATACTGAATCAATATATACTTGTGATTTTGTCTTAAACTGATTTGCTCCTGCATTAAGTTGTCCAACTCCTGCTGATAGTTTTGTATGACCAGCTTTTAGTGAATTGATGCCAGCCTTTAATTCCTCTGATTTACCCTTTAACTGATTTCCAGCAACTACAAGTTGACCAGCACCTGTTGTTATTGCCTTTGTTCCTGCTGTGATTTTATCAACACCTGACTGAAGTCCACCATAAGCAGCAACTAACTTATTTCCTGCATCAACAGCACCACTTGACCTAAGTGCATTAAGTGAATTTTTTGATGCTTCTCTCATTGCAACAAGACCAGCTCTCTGCGCTTTTGACTTGGCAATTAATTCACCTGCAACTGCCTTAGTCTGTTCATTTTGTAGTAATGCACTTACTTGACCTATAGAAGAGTCAATTCCTGCTATCATTGCATCATAAGAAGCAATTTGTTTTTCTAATGAGGCAATGCTGTTTTCGGTTGATGCCTTTACTGTATTCACATAGGTGTTAAGTGAAGAATTTGCCTTCTTAAAGTTTTCATTTACTGTATTTAGTGAACCCTCTAGTTTTGATGCACCATCTGCTAGTCCAGTAGTCTTTTCAGCTAGTGTAATTGCTCCATTTGCATACATAGAAGCACCATCTACTAGCTTAGTAGCGCCAGCAGAAAGACCATTTACACCATCTAAAAATGCCTTACTTCCTGAGGCAAAAGCAGTAATTCCACTGACAAATTGAGATGATGCTGCTTTAAGCTGTGAAGAAGCTGCTAATAACTGTTTGTTTTTTTGCACAAGCTGAGATACTGCACCACTGAGTTTAGAAGCGCCATTATTTAATTGATAAACAGCATTTAAATAAGTCTTAAGTTTTCCATCAAATACAGTTTGTCCAGATTCTAACCTCTGTACGCCAACTAACAAGTCCTTAGTCTTTTCCTTTAGATCAGAAAACTCATCAATACTGTCGTCAATATCATAAACATTTTCTAATTCAGGTACTGTGGTATCTACAAAAAACATTGGTGCTTCTAATGAAAAATCCTTTGCCTCTGCCTCTATAACTACATCACCAGAAATTTTATCCCACTTCTCGTTTAACTCCTCTGAACTAAAGTCAAAACTCTCCTTCATGCCTGGAACATCGACAAAACTTACTACTTGATTCTTGGCATCACTTATTATTTTACCTCTATTTACTCTCACATTTGAAAATTTTTCTGCTTCTAAGTTTAAGGAACCTGCAATTAACATAGGGAGGTAAATTTTTCTGCTTTCTTCATCAATTTCAACATTTTTTGATACATTATTCTCTGTTGAAATCACAATTTTAACATTTCCTGTCTTGTGTGCAATCTCACTAGGTGATAATTCTTTCCCCTCTAAGAAGTACTTTATATTGATGCTAAATGGAAGTTCTTTATCAGTACTTCCTCTGTAATACACATCTGAATTTTCTGAAGCATATTTTACCTTGCCATTTTCTATGACAATTTCTTCTTCACCCTTTATATTCTTAACATCTGAAAGTGAAGTGTCTTTCTCTACATCAATATCCTTATCATCAGAGTGCACCCATACACTTACAATTTTCTTTTGTGTTTCGCCACTCTCATTCATGAGAACATATACTGTCTCTTCTTTTCTATTTGGATTTGTATCTGCAAAAGCTGTCGATAGTAATAACACTACGGCAAGCATTATACAAACTGTTTTTTTCATTGCTGTCTTCATCTCCTACCTCCTATTATTTTGACTTAATTTTATCCACTATACTAGTTTCAAAGTTTCTACTTGTTTTGTTGATTACTTTTTCACTAATAATAAGTACTGATGGGAGTACTAATATGATGACAAACATACTGATGATTGCTCCTCTAGCCATCATATTACAAAGTGAACTAACCATTTCCATATCAGATATTACAGCTACACCAATTGTTGCAGCAAAGAATGATAGAGCACTTGTCACTATAGGTCTAGCTGCTGTAGACACCGCAATCTCCATTGCCTCTTTTTTTGGTTTTTGGAGTCTTATCTCCTCCCTAAACCTAGTTGTTAAAAGTATTGCATAGTCTATAGTAGAACCAAGCTGTATAGTACCTACTACAATAGACGATACAAATGGTATCACTGTTCCTGTGTAATAAGGTATTGCCATATTGATAAATATTGCAAGCTCTATTGATAACACTAATAGCACTGGGATAGATAGTGAAGTAAATAACAGCATGATGATGATGAATACTGCAACAATGGAATATAGACTAACTCTCTTAAAATCTATATCAGCTATTCCCATAAGATCCTTTGTAAGAGCACCTTCCCCTGTAATCATTGCCTTTTTATCGTATTTCTTCACAATATCATGCATTTTATTGAGCTGCACATCCATGTTATCTCTTGCAGCCTGAAATTCTGAGTTGACAACAAATAGCTTATAGTCACCTTTTTCAAATTCCTCAAGAGCCTTGTCAGGTAGTATAAAATCTGGTACTGCAGGACCAATGATGGTCTCCTTAGCAAGAACTTTATTAATACCCTCTAATTCTTCTAAATCTGCTACCATGCTGCTAACTTTGTAGTCAGGTGTATCTTTGTTTATCAGTACAAAGTGAGTTGTTGTCATCTTGTAATCTTCTTTTAGTTTTTCTGTAGCCACTACTGACGGTAAATCCTTTGGTAGTGACTCATCTAAGTTATAGTATACTGCAGTATGCTGAGAGCCATATACTGCTGGCACAAATAATACCAAGAATAAAATAGTAAATATTTTATAGTGACTTGTCACAATGCTAGCTGTCTTTTTAAAGGTAGGTAACAGTGTTCTGTGTTTCATTCTATGAATCGGCTTATCCATAACTAGAATTAACGCAGGGAGCACAGTGACTGTAGTGATAAGACCAAATACAACACCTTTAGCCATAACTATACCAATATCCTTGCCAAGTGTTAGCTGCATAGCTATTAATACAAGAAATCCTGCAATAGTTGTAGTAGAGCTACCTGTAATTGAAATAAAAGTCTTTTGTATTGCATCAGCCATTGCTTCTAGCTTTGTAATATCTTTCAAATCCCTCTCCTCTTCATATCGATGAAGTAAGAAGATGGAGTAATCCATGGTAACACCAAGCTGAAGTACAGCTGCAATTACCTTAGTAACATATGAAATTTCACCCAGAAAATAGTTTGTTCCCATGTTGTAAAGAATAGCATAACCAATACTTGTCAAAAAAACCAAAGGTATTAACCACGATTCATTGGTAATAGCAAGGACAATAGCACATAATACAACTGCAACAAGAATGTAAATAGGGGCTTCTTTATCAGCGATTTCCCTAGTATCTCTGATAATTGCCGACATCCCTGCAAGATAGGAATCCTTACCTGCTATCTCTCTAATCTTGTCAATGGCATCTTGAGTTGCCTCTGATGAAGATGACGTATTGAACTTAATCATTACCATAGTTGTGTCTTTTTTAAAGAACATATCCTGCACATCATCAGGAAGCATTTCAACTGGTACAGTGACATCAGCTAAGTCATCAATCCAAATGACACTTTCAACAGACTCTATTTTTTTTATCTCATCTTTAAGATCCATTACATACTTTTCATCTTTGTTTTTAAGCATCAACATAGAAGTTGCTGAATTAGAAAAGTCTTCTTCCAGAATCACCTGCCCCTTTGTTGAGTCTAGTTCTGGGGGTAGGTAGTTTAAGAGGTCGTAGTTAACTCTAGTATTTATAAAACCAAATGCTGCTGGAATAAGCAGCAAGGTAGCTACTACGAGAACTAATACTCTGTTGTTTGCAACAAATAATCCAAATTTCTTCATGGTATTAATCTCTTCTCCTTTTCTAGTCTAACATTTTTCTGATAGCTTCTAAAAGTTCAGTTTTTACTTCATCAATGGTTGCTGGCTCCTTCAATATGATGCTACTGTAGCAGACTGAACCAACCATCTCTATAATCATAAATATGAGAAGTTCAGCTCTTCTCCTTGTATAACCAGCCTCTTCAAAGTCATGAAATATGATTTCTCTAAGTTCTCTTATTTCATGATAATCCTCATTGGATTCAATGGACTCTACAAACATTCCCCACGATAAATTCTTATCTATCAGTTGAAGCGTCTGTTCATTTTTGATAAAGTAGTCAATTACATAGTCAACAATGAATATTACTCTTTCAGAAATATTGCCACTAGGTAGTTTCACAGACTCTCTGACTGCATTCTTTAAGAGTTCAGTACTCTTGTAGAGTATAAGCTCATTTAGAACAGCATACTTATCAGGATAGTATAGATAAAACGTTCCCTTAGCAACACCTGCTATCTTTGTGATAGCACTAATTGTCGTCTCTACAACACCCTTGGATAAAAAGAGCTCGTGACTAGCTTTTAGAAGTCTTTCCCTCTTGTCGTCTTTGTTTTTTAATCTTTTCGATATGTACAAAACAACCTCCAATACAACAAGTTACATAGTAGTCATCCTATAGTATTACTTCAATGCAGCGCTTCAAAGAAGTGGGTTAATATATAAATGACTAATGGTCATTTATTATTATACTCAAAAATGACCAAAAGTCAATAATTATTTTTCACTTTTTTTTATTTTTTTTGCCTTAGCTAAGAATCTTGTAATTTCAATAGTTTAATTAGCTTATTATACAAATCCCAGTTAAAACTGCACATTGTCATTCAGAGCTTATGAAACACTAGAAATTATTACAAGCTTTAAGACTCCACGCCTTCGGCTCTGAGTGACAAAGCTTGTTAAT
>PDWI01002813.1_pt1 | contig 25641 bp, 20 predicted proteins | sample 1430891 | NCBI WGS metagenome assembly PDWI01 (sample SAMN01162508, study PRJNA174530) | Oral metagenome, whole genome shotgun sequencing project. | biome: Marine environment; feature: Marine mammal; material: Swab sample of the gingival sulcus; isolation source: swab sample of gingival sulcus...
TAAAAATAATGAAAATAAGGCAGAGGCTTATTCTTTAGAGGGTATGGCATATATGCAGATGAATGACTTTGAAAAGGCTTATGAGTCTTTTTCAAAAGCTATAGAGTTAAATTCTGATATCCACGAGAATTATTTAAATAGAGCTATTGCAAGTCTTAAGTTAGGAGAAAATACTAGAGCAGAGGAGAACTTTGTAGAGGCTATCGCTAGGATAGAAAAATTTAACAGCGAAGATTCAAAGTTATTACTTTTAGAAAATTATTCCACCTTTTTAGTGATAAATGAAAAATATGAGAAAGCCTTGGAAATTCTTGATTTTGCAGAAAGTTTGTCCATAGATAATGGGAGCCTTTATGATATAAGGTATAGGGCTCTTAAGTTTTTGTCTAAGGACGAGGAGGCTTTGGAGGCCATAAGTAAGGGAATAAAAAAATATCCTGAGAATGGAAATTTGAACTTTATTATGGCTATTAATAAAATCGAGAGTGGTGATTACGAGGCTTCCATAGATTTTTTAGATAAAAGCAAGCAGGCTGGAAATGAGGAAGCGGATTATTATAAGGCTATCGCTTATAGGCTTATGGCTGATTTTGACAATGCTTATAAGAGCATATCAGAACACATAGAAAAAAATACTGAAGATGCACAGGCTTATCTTCAAAAGGGCATAATACTAAATGAACAAGAAAAGTTTAAAAGGGCAATAAAGCAATTTGATAAGACTATTTCTTTGGACTCAAGTATTAGTGAGGTAAATTATTACAAGGCTATAAGTTATGAAGGATTGAAAGACTATGAAAAGGCTCTAATGTACTTGGAAAAGGTAGATAAGAATAGTGAAGTTTACGACTTTGCCAGGGAAGAGATTATTTTTATAAAAGAAAATTTGATTAATAAGTAGGAGAACATATGGAAAGTACACAAACTAAAAAAGACAGGGCAGTCCTATTTGGAATATATAGTAGGGGTAAAGAAAAAGAAAGATGCCAGAAGTCCTTGGAGGAGCTTGCTAGCCTTGCTGATACAAATGGCATAGAAGTTGTTGGAATGATGATGCAGGAATTAGAAAAGCCAAATAGCAAATTTTTTCTTGGCAAGGGGAAGGCAGAAGAACTAGCCGAAATGGTAAGAGAACTATCTGCGGATATGGTCATCTGTGATGATGAGATTACTTCCTTGCAAGAGAACGTGCTTGAGGAATTACTAGGTGTAGAGGTCGTTGATAGAACTAATGTTATTTTGGAAATTTTTGCTAAGCATGCTACTACCAAAGAGGGCATGATACAGGTGGAGATAGCTTCGATGAAGTACAAGCTGACCCATCCTAAGACTAAGGGTGTTGAGATGTCTCGTCTAGGTGCTGGAATAGGTACTAGAGGTCCTGGTGAAACAAAGTTAGAAGTAAGCAAGAGGGTTATTAGAGATAGGATACACAAGCTCAGTAAGGAGCTAAAAGAGATAGACAAGACTAAGGAACTTTTGAGGAAGTCAAAGAATAGGCAACAGTATAAGATAGTTTCCATAGTTGGTTATACCAATGCTGGAAAGTCTACTCTTTTAAATACACTTACTAATGAAAATATTTTAGCTAAGGATATGCTCTTTGCTACACTTGATAGCACGGCTAGGGTTTTGACCTTGCCAGAGGGTACTAAGCTAGTTCTAATTGATACTATTGGATTTATAAATAAGTTACCTCATGACCTTGTATCAGCTTTTAAATCGACTTTAGATGATGTTAGATTTAGTGATTACTTAATTCACGTAGTCGATATTAGCGACCCAGATTGCCAATTTAAGAGTGAGGTTGTTTATAAAACGCTTGATGAAATACTTGATGACAAAAAAGAAATCATCACGTTAATGAATAAATGTGATAAGGGAGAAACCTTTACACTAGCTGATGATAGGGCAGAAAAAAGCTTTGAAATATCCGCCAGAGATGGTCTTGGTCTTGATGATTTTCTTGTTTATTTAGAAGAGAAAATAAGAGCGAGCAAGGTAAAGTATGAAATTTTTATTCCTTATGATAAGGGAGAATTAATTGCTAAGATTAGACAATATGGTGAAATAATTTCGGAGGACTATCTAAACGACTCGACAAAAGTTACTTGCTACCTAGAGGAGAAGTACTTTAATAGTTTAGGATTATATCAGTATTTAAGGTAATTAAAATAGATGAATTATTAGAAGAACAGTTGCAAGTAGCGACATTAAAAGCGAGAAGATAGTGAAATAGCTAACTTTATCGCTTTTTCTTCTATTGTATCTAAACATCATATATACGTTTACAGAACTGAGTAGTAATGCGAAGATTGCAAGAGCAAGGGAGGCACGGAAAAAGGTTAGGTCAGGTATTAGTTTTGTAGTTTTTCCGTAGTTGACATCTAAAAATGTAATGTCAAAAGCAGATGGTTTAGTAACCTCATAAAACATATATGTAAGAAATAGAGAAATCCAACTGAGTATAGTTAGACTTATTCTAACCTTATTTACAGTTGATAGTTGATCTCTTCTCTCTGGCTTTAACTTAAAACTTATATCTTCTTTCCAAAAACCCATAATAATCTCCACATTTAATTAATTATTTTATTCCTATAACTATTATACCATAAAAAATAGGGATTTATGTTATTTAATACATAATTTTTTCAAATTTTTATTAATATAAATTTATTAATTGACATTGTTTCTTGTGAATATTAACATTAAAATAAGTTTACAGTAAGAATGTTTATAATGTTTCGAGAGGTATATATATGAAGTTTAATATAGTTAATAAAGAATTTAGAGTGGCTTTATCTGAATTAAAGTCAGAGTTCGGTTTTGAAATGTCTTCAGATGGAGATAAATTGGAATTTATAATAAGAGATGGAGGTATTAGTGCGGACTTTGAGGATGGAATATACAAGGTGTTTGCACCTAGCAAGGTTAAGTTGTTTTTTGGATTCTTCCAGCTTCTAAAAAGGCTTAAAAAGGGGAAAGAACTAGACTTTCATTTTGAGCCTTTTTTTGAAAAAAATGGCATTATGATTGATAATTCAAGGAATGGGGTAGCCAATGTTTCTACAGTTAAGGGATTGCTTAGGCTTATGGCTGCACTAGGTCATTCTTGGTATATGCTTTATATGGAAGATGTATATGAGATAGAGGACGAGCCTTATTTTGGTTATATGAGAGGTCGTTATAGCAAGGCAGAGCTTAAAGAATTAGATGACTATGCTGATATGTTTGGAATAGAACTAATTCCTTGTATACAGACTTTAGCTCATGTAAATCAATTTTTTGCATGGACACATGAACGTAAGAAGTATGCAGACATAGATGATATTTTGAATGTGTCTAGAGATGGTACCCTAAAGCTAATAGATAAGATGTTTAAGAATCTTAGCGAGTGTTTTAGGACGAAAACTATTCACATCGGTATGGATGAAGCAGTTAATTTAGGTAGAGGAACTTATTTAGATGAGTCAGGTCTTAAAAATAAAACTCAGATAATGCTCGAACATTTAGATAATTGTTTGATTATTGCTAAAAAGTATGATTTAAAGCCAATGATATGGGATGATATGTTTTTCTCTAAATATTCTAATATCGGTGGTGCCAAAGAGTTTAAGGTGCCTGATGATATTGAGCTAATGTACTGGGATTATTATCATAGCTCTAAGGATAATTATATTGATAGGATTACAAAAAGAAGAGAAATCGCTAAGGATGTAGCCTTTGCTGGGGGTGCTTGGAGATGGACTGGATATTGCCCGCATCATCAAAAAACACTTCAAACTACTATCGCTGGTCTTAGTGCTTGTAGAGAATTAGATGTAAAGAGAGTTATTGCAACTTCTTGGTCAGATGATGGTTCGGAAGCACCTTTTTATACTACTTTGTTCGGAATGGTTTTATACTCTTTCTTAGATGTATATGAAGAATATGATGAAAAGATTTTTTCTGAGTACTTGCTGGACTATACTGGAATGACTTATGATGAGTGGCATATTCAGTGCCAATTTGACCTAGTAGGAGAAAAAAGGGATGATGCTAGTATAGATGTAACACCATCAAAGTATTTCTTTTATCAAGACCTTCTTATGTCACAATTTGTTTATTACACAAGGACTATGAATGATGACTATGATAAAAATTTAAGGAAGCTAGAAAAACAGTTTGCGAATTTGACTTCAGGTGACGTTTTAATAAATGATTTTTACAGACAGTATGCTAGGTGCTTGATTTTAAAATGGAAACTTCCAATGGAAATTTATGATGCTTATCATGATGGTGATAAGGATTTGATTAAAAACTTGGTAGAAAGTAAACTCCAGCCTCTAGAAAAAGAATTAGATAAGTTTATTTCGCTTCGTAGAAAGATATGGCTTAGGGAGGCAAGCCCTCAAGGGCTAGAGGTCTTAGAGCACAGAGTAGGTGGAATGATACAAAGGCTTAAGTCTAGTAGGGAGAGATTGCTTGAATATGTAAATGGTGAAATTAAAATAATAGAAGAACTTGAAGAGAAAAGGATAGATCCTTGCCCATCTGCAAAGAAAAATAATGAGCAAGCTGTTCTATATTGTAGGGCATTAAAAACAATGTCTGTAGGCAGGTCGGATTGGTAAGAAAATGATATGTGTTAAAGGAGAAATAAAATGTATATAGAACATTTTGCTATGTATGTAAATGATTTGGATGGTGCAAAAAAATTTTTTGAAAAATATTTTTCAGCAAAATCAAATGACTTATACCATAATAATAAAACTGGTTTTAGTTCTTATTTTCTATCTTTTGAGGATGGAGCCAGACTTGAAATAATGAACAAAACAGGGATTGATAAATCTGATGATTTTGAAAGCAGGTTGGGATATATTCATTTAGCTTTTAGATTAGGTTCTAAGGAAAAAGTAGATACACTTACAAGGTGCTTATCTGATGATGGATATGAAGTAGTAAGTGGTCCAAGAACAACTGGTGATGCTTACTATGAGTCTTGCATTAGAGCTTTTGAGGGTAATTTGATTGAGTTGACAGTTTAAAGACTAAAAGAAGGGATTTTCAACATATAAAATTATTTTATATGTTTTAGTCAAAAAGGCTACAGACTGTAGGTTAAATTGACGAGTTAAAGTAAGATATTTATGGTCAAAATTATATATTCTATTTTAAAAGGCGGTATCCGTTAGATAATTTCGGCACTGTCCTTTTTTATGTATCTTAAAATTTAATATAACTTTTATTTGCATTATAACGACAACAATGTTACAATACAAACAAAAGTTATAAGGTGACAAAATGAGATTTTTAAAAGAAATATTTAATATAGAAGTTAAGGAAATAAAATGTAAGATCCAGCTTCCTAATTATATAAGGAATAGATACGTAATAAGATATGCATATTTTGATGACATTAAGACTATATTTTTGTATCCAAAAGAAAAAGTTGAATCTATTAATCTTCTTGCAACACATATTAATAACATTAGAAAAAAAGAAAAATTAATAGTGATAGTAATTTTAGATAGGATAACAGCAAGAGAGCGGGGAAAATACATAAAAATGAAAATACCTTTTATCGTTAAAGAGAAGCAATGCTATCTTCCGTTTATGGGAACTATTTTAACAGAGAGATGTGATTCGGAGATTGGAGTTACAGAGAAATTGATGCCATCAGCACAGGTTTTGCTTTTCTTCTTCATATACAAAAAAGGACAAGATATGTATATACAAGAGGCTGTGAAAAATTTAGGATTTTCAGCTATGACTATTTCAAGAGCTGTAGACGAACTGGAAAATGTTGGAATTATAAAGTCATATAAGGAAGGTGTGAATAGGATTATTTCAAGCGACTTAAGTGGAGAAAAACTTTTTAAAAAAGCAAAACCGTATCTCAAAAATCCTGTCAAAAGAGTTCAATATATATATAATGAAAATTTGCAAGATGAATTTGTTATTGCAGGAGATAGTGCTTTGTCAAAAATAACAATGATAAATCCACCAGTTCTAAAATGTTTTGCAAGTAAGGATAATAGTGGTTTAAGAAAGATGAAAAATGAGATGCTTTTGGACAAAAGCAGACAAATTGAATTGCAAATTTGGTACTACAAGCCCTGTGTTTATCAAGAAATGGGTATAGATCCGCTTTCTGTTGCAACAAGCTATATGGATGCTTATGATGAGAGAGTGGGTGAAGCTGTAGAGGATATGTTGAATGAATTATGGAGGAGATTAAGCGCTTAGGGGTTTGGCAGGTTTTAAAGAATGGTTTGATGGTTATGAGGAACAATACGTCATTATTGGAGGTGCGGCATGTGATATTCTTATGTCAGAAATAGGCATACCTTTCAGGGCTACGAAGGATATTGACTTGGTTTTAATTTTAGAGGCACTTAAACCTGAATTCGTCAAACGATTTTGGGACTATGTAATTGATGCTGGATATGAGCATCGTAAAAGTAGTAGTGGAGAACAACAATTTTACAGATTCAGCAAACCTAAATCAGAAAGATTTCCTGCAATGATTGAACTTTTTTCTAGAAAGATGGATTCTTTATTTGTGCCTGATGGGGCAATATTAGAACCGCTATATATAGACGAAAGTGTTTCTAGTCTTTCTGCGATTTTGCTAGATAATGATTATTATGATTTGTTGCGAAGTGGGAAGATTGTATTAGATGGGATATCTTTACTAAGTGAAGAATATATAATTCCTTTTAAGATGAAAGCATGGCTGGATCTTTCTAAAAGAAAATCAAATGATGAAAAAATTGATGCAAAAAAATTAAGAGGCATAGGAATGATGTTTTTCGATTGACAGAATTACTTTATTTTGAAACTCGTGTACTTGTACCAGAATCTGTATATGATGATATACAGGAATTTATTTCGCGTATGAAAACAGAGGATATAGAGCTTGCGAAACTTGGAGTTAAAGGACGGAGCAAAGAAGAAATTTTGAATGAGTTTATTAAAATATATTATAAATAGAAAAAATTGTTAAAAGAATTTTATAATAATAAAAGCATGAATATTTTTCGCGAAGTATTTTCAAAGTGTTTAAAAAAGCAAAAATTAGGTGTAAAAAATTTATACCCTGATATAAACAATACCTGACAGGATTTTAATCCTGTCGGGTATTTTTTTGCGAAAAATAATAAGTGATTTTTATAAGAAATTATTAAGTTATTTGGTAAAGGCTAGTAGTTAAAACAATTTAATTATCTTAGTGAAAATATGATAAAAATGTAAAATAATAATTGACAAATTAATTTACAAATGTTAACATTAAGTAAAGTAAATGTAAAAATCATTGTGTTATTATACAAAATATTTCTACTAGAAGTATTTTATAGCTACAAAACGTTCAAAAAAAGGGGCTTTATAAAAATGTTTTCAAAGAAGGATAAAAATGTAAACACTCCAAAAATCAAAAAGAAATGGACCAAGGATGATACTGAGCTTACAATATTGGCTTTGCCGACTGTTATATGGTATGTTTTGTTCTGCTTTATTCCAATGTTTGGTTTGATTATAGCTTTCAAAAGATATAGGATAATTCCGGGCAAAGGTTTCTTTTACAGTTTGTTCTATAGTGAAAACGTTGGATTTGCTAACTTTAAATTCTTTATAAAGAGTGGTATTTTAAAGATACTTCTTAGAAATACTTTGCTTTATAATTTTGTGTTTATAGTACTTGGTATAGTTATACCTGTTACCTTAGCAATTATGATCAATGAGCTCTACAATAAAAAGCTATCTAAGTTTTATCAGACTCTTATGTTTTTCCCTTTCTTTATGTCTTGGGTAATAGTTAGTTATATAATGTATGCTTTCTTAAATCTAGAAGGCGGAATTATGAACCAGATTTTTGAGGGGCTCGGTTTCGAGAGAGTCAATTGGTATGCGGAACCTAAGTATTGGCCGTTTCTATTAACTATAACTAACCTTTGGAAGGGTGTTGGCTACGGTATGATAGTTTACTTAGCTAGCATTACTGGTATCAACAAAAGCTATTATGAGGCTGCAGTTGTGGATGGAGCAACTAGGTGGCAACAAATTAAGTACATAACACTTCCTCTTTTAAAACCAATTATAATAATAATGTTTATACTTAGTGTTGGTAAGATATTCTATACTGATTTCGGTCTTTTTTATCAAGTTACTAGAGAGATACCTGGAAGTCTTAGCAATACTGTTTCTACTATTGATACCTATGTATATCAAGCACTTAGAACTGGAGCACTACCTATTGGTATGCTTAGTGCTGTAACGGCTTTTCAATCTGTAGCTTGTTGCATAACTATTCTTATTGCGAATAGAATAGTTAAAAGAATCAGTCCAGATGATGCTTTGATATGATGTGGAGGGTGAAAAATGAAGAAAAATAAGAAAAAATCATTTGAACTAAATAGAATTAAACCCGCCACTAACGTTATATTTAATATAATATTTATAGTATTATCTTTAGCTTGCATAATACCGGTTTTCCTAGTGTTATCTATATCGTTTAGCTCTGAGGCATCTATAAGAGAGTATGGTTATCATTTGATACCACATGAATTTTCTCTGGCAGCTTATGAGTTTTTATTTAGCGAAGGAACAGTAATACTTAGAGCTTTCGGAGTTTCTGGTATGGTTACTGTTGCGGGAACTGCAATCGGTGTAGCACTTACTACAGCCATGGGTTATGTATTATCTAGAAGAACTTTTAAACTAAGAGGATTCTTCACATATGTTGTCTTTATACCAATGATATTTAGTGGTGGTATGGTTGCATCATTTGTAGTAAATATGAATTTGCTTCATTTAAAAGATTCGTATTGGGCGATGATTTTACCTATGTTAGTAAACTCTTTTAACGTAATAATTTGTCGTTCGTTTTTTAAACAAACTCTTCCTGATTCGGTTATAGAATCAGCTAAGATAGATGGAGCAAGTCAATTTCAAATATACAGAAGAATTGTTTTGCCACTTTCAAAACCAGTTGTGGCAACCATAGCTTTATTTTTAAGTTTCGCATATTGGAATGATTGGTTCTTAGCTTCATTATACATTTCAAGTTCAACTAAGAAACCAATACAAAACGTTCTTATGACTATGCAAAAGAATATTGAGTACATAGCTCAAAATCCAGAAGCGGGTGTGTCGCTTCAACAGTATATTTCACAAATGCCTAAAGAGGGTGTTAGGATGGCAATAGCAATCTTGGTTATAATACCGATTGCCTGTGCATATCCATTTTTCCAAAAGTATTTTATTTCTGGACTGACCATTGGGGCGGTAAAAGAATAAAAATAGATAAACTTATTTGATTTGATTTTTCTTAAGGAGGAATGAAGATGAAAAAAATATTTTCATTAATGTTGACTTTAGTATTAGTAGTAAGTCTTTTCGCAAGTTGTACGAAACCAGAACCAGCTGCTGAGAAAAAAGAAGACAAAACAGAAGCAAAGGTAACAGAAGCAAAGAAAGATGAACCAGCTAAGGAAGAAGAGCCTAAAGAAGAAGCTCCAACTCTTAAATGGATCACAATTGGTAGCGGAATGCCTGACAACTATGAATCATGGCAAAAACAAGTTAACGACTACATCGAGCCAATTATCGGTGCTAAAGTAGATGTAGAAGTTGTATCTTGGGGTGACTGGGATACTCGTAGAAACCTTGTAATAACAAGTGGCGAGCCATATGACATTATCTTTGGTAATGGCGGAACTTTTGCTAAAGATGTTGAGATTGGTGCTCTTGCTGATATAACAGAATTAGTAAATGGTTCTAAGAAACTTACTGATTTAATCGCAAAAGATTATTGGAGAGCTACAACTATAGGTGGAAAAGTTTATGGTGTGCCAACTTACAAGGACTCATCAATGACTAACTACTTTGTATGGGATAAAGGAATGCTTGACAAATATGGAGTAGAAAACTACGAAGAAATTAATAACTTCGCAAGTGCTTATCCAGTTCTTAAAAAGATGACTGAAGGAGAAGGAAAACCAGCATATCCACTTGAAAAACGTGGTACATATCAATTGTTTGACCCATATGATAGCTTTGGATTAGGACTTAACTTTATCGGTGTTAAATACAACGATAAAGACTTTAGAGTAGTAAATGCTCTTGAGCAAACAGAAGTTCTTGATGAATTAAAAGTTGTTCATCAAATGTATAAAGATGGAATCATAAACTCTGATGCTTTTACTGCAACAGAAGTTAACCCAGCTGGAATGATTTGTGGTGTAGGTCAAGGTTGGCCAATGGCTGCTGAAACAGTTTGGGGACCACAACGTGGTTGTGAAGCTGTAGTTTCAAGATTTAGTCCTACAATGCTTTCAAATGACTCTGTGCTTGGTTCAATCAACAGTGTATCAGTAAATAGTCAATACCCAGACAAAGCAATTGCTTTACTTGAACTTGTAAACAGCGACCCTTATGTAAGAGACTTGTTCTGGTATGGTGAAGAAGGTTCAAACTTCGAATACCAAGACGGAAAAGTTAAGAAACTTAACACTGATTGGAAAATGGCTGGATATACTCAAGGTACTTTCTTTATAGTAACTCCTGAAGTTGGTGTAGAGAAAAACCAATGGGATGAAGTTAGAGAACTTAATGCAAATGCTGAGCCATCAGTACTTCTTGGTTTCCAACTTGATAGAAAACCAATCGAGAATGAAATCGCAACAGTTACACAAGTTTGGGAAAGTTATGCACCTGAGCTAATGACTGGAGCAAAAGATCCTGAAGCAGCAGCTAAAGAGATTACTGAAATGCTTAATGCAGCAGGAATGCAAACAATAATTGATGAATGTCAAAAACAAATAGACGCATTTATGGCTAGTAAATAATAGAAATAATTATGGCGCCTAGTTTTACAATTAGGCGCTATTTTAAAATTTCTTATAAGGAATGGTATAAAATGAGCAAAATTATTGGAAATAAATTATCAAACATCCCTTGGCAAGATAGAGAAGAAGGAAGTAATGAAATTATATGGAGATATAGTGATAATCCTATAATTAATAGGAATCATACTAAGATATCTAATAGCATATTCAATAGTGCAGTAGTTCCTTTTGAAGATGGTTTTGCTGGTGTGTTTAGGTGTGATAGTCGTTCCATAAGTATGGACATCTTTGTTGGTTTTAGCAAGGATGGTTTCGATTGGGATATTAGTGATACACCTATACAATTTGAAGGTGTTGATGATGCTATAACAGATAGAGAGTATAGATATGATCCAAGAGTATGTTTTATAGAAGATAGATATTATATAACTTGGTGTAATGGTTATCATGGTCCAACTATTGGCTTGGCATATACTTTTGACTTCAAAAAGTTCTATCAGATGGAAAATATATTCTTGCCTTATAATCGTAACGGAGTCTTATTTCCTAAAAAGATAAATGACAATTTTATGATTTTAAGTAGACCGAGTGATACTGGTCATACACCTTTTGGTGATATATTTGTAAGTGAGAGTCCAGACCTCACATATTGGGGTAAACACCGTTTTGTCATGGGTAAACTTGAAGGCGATTTGTCAGCATGGCAATCAACTAAAATTGGTCCAGGACCTGTACCTATAGAGCTTGATGATGGATGGTTGCTTATTTATCATGGAGTAATAAATACTTGTAATGGTTTTGTATATAGAATGGGTGGAGCAATTTTGGATAAAGAAGATCCATCTAAGGTTCTTTACAGATCTAAAAATTATATTTTAGCACCTTATGAACTATACGAATGTGTTGGTGATGTGCCTAATGTAGTATTTCCTTGTGCAAGTTTGTGTGATGCACAGACTGGTAGAATTGCTATATATTATGGATGTGCTGATACAGTTACATCACTTGCATTTACAACAGTTGACTTGTTAGTTGACTATATTAAAGAAAACAATATTGCAGATAAAATTAATTAGTAATAAATGATATAATAAAATATCGACTCTTTTTAGGGTGGGTATTTTATTATCTAAAGAGAAAAAGAGAATATTATGAAAAATTTTAACAACGATCAAGCTATAAAAAATTTATATTCTGAGATAGAGGAAAAATGTGCACAGCATCCTAAGTGGGTAAAAGTTTTTAAAAATTGTTTTTCAAATACCCTTAACGAAGCACTAATTGAAGGCGATGATGGTATCTTTGTGCTAACTGGGGATATTCCAGCCATGTGGCTTAGGGATTCAAGTGCACAGATAAGACCTTATATTTTTTTGGCAGATAAGTCTGATGATATAATGAAGGTTATTTTAGATGTAATAAGAATGCAGATTTCTTTTATTTTACATGACCCTTATGCAAATGCTTTTAATAAGGATGGTGATTATGCTGGTCATTATGAAAGTGATACGACAGAAATGACACCATTTATATGGGAAAGAAAATATGAGTTAGACTCCTTATGCTATCCGATGCAATTAGCATATTTATTATATAAGAATACAAAAGAAACAAGACATTTTACTAGAGATTTTTACACTGCGATGAAGGAAGTGTATAGGGTAATTAAAATAGAGCAAAGGCATGAAGAGTCTGATTATAGCTTTGTTAGAGATACGGATAGAACGTGGGATACACTTTTAAATGATGGCAAGGGTGTAGACTGTGCTTATACTGGTATGTCGTGGAGTGGGTTTAGACCAAGTGATGACCACTGTGAGTATAATTATCTCGTGCCATCCAATATGTTTGCAGTAGTGGTATTAAACTATATGCAGGAAATATCTAGAGAAATATATAAAGATGAGGATTTCTCTAGAAACTTAGCTAAGTTAGCTAATGAAATAGATGATGGAATAAGAGAGTTTGCAATTACTAAAATAAATGGGAAAAAAGTTTATGCCTATGAAACAGATGGCTTAGGTAATTTTAATATAATGGATGATGGAAACATTCCAAATCTTTTGTCAATGCCTTATTTAGCTTATAATGGCGATGAAGAAATATATAAGAACACTGCCAAAGTCATTTTTTCTAAAACCAATCCATGGTACTACGAGGGTAAGTATGCAAGAGGAATAGGTAGCAGCCATACTTGGGAGAATTATATTTGGCCACTTTCCATTGCTATGGAAGGTTTAGTTGCAAGTGATAAAGAAACAAAGGCTAAAGTCTTAGACAAGCTTGTAGAGTGTGATGGTGGAAGTGGATTTATGCATGAAAGCTTTGATGTTGATGACCCTAGCAAGTATACAAGGGAATGGTTTTCTTGGCCGAACATGTTATTTTGTGAGTTAGTTCTTAGCTACTTAGGTTATGAGCTAGATAGATAGGAGAAATATGAGAGCACATATTGTATCCCACAGTCATTTAGATAGAGAGTGGTATGAGAGTTTTGAATGTCATAGAATGAAGGTAGTTGAACTCATTGATGACCTTATATACCTGTTTGAAAATGACGAAGAATTTAAGTCTTTTCACCTTGATGGGCAGGTAATTTTGCTTGATGATTATCTTGAGATAAAACCACAAAATAAAGGGATAATAAAAAAGTTAATATCTGAAAAAAAATTAATAGTAGGTCCTTACTATATTTTACAAGACGAATTGTTATTAAGCGGAGAAGAAAATGTAAGGAACTCACTCGTAGGCAAGTCTTATGAAAAAGAGTGGGGAAGACTTTGTCAAGTCGGATATTTTCCAGATACCTTTGGGCATGTTGGGAAAATAGCCGAGCTCTGTGCAAAGAGTGGTTTAAAATATGCTTTTTTCGGACGTGGAGTTAAGGCAATAGGCTTTGACAATGAAGTCTTAGATGATGAGAATTTCAGTTCAAATTATTCGGAAATGTATCTAGAATCATCTGATGGCAGCAGGGTCTTAGGAATACTTTTTGCTAATTGGTATTGTAATGGTAATGAAATTCCAGTAGATAAAAAGGAAGCGAAGATATATTGGGATAAGAGAATAGAGGATGCTAAACGTTTTGCCTCTACTGATAGCCTTTTATTTATGAACGGTTGTGACCACCAACCAGTTCAGAAGAATCTTAGTGAGGCGATAAGAGTGGCGAATGAGCTCTATCCAGATATAGAGTTCATACATAGCAATTTAGAAGATTATGCTAGGGAGATAGAGAAAAAATTACCTAGTGATTTAGCAGTGATAAAGGGTGAAATGACAAGTCAAGAAACCGATGGTTTTTACACTCTAGCTAATACCGCTTCCAGTAGAATATATTTAAAACAAGCTAATGCGAGAATTAGCGACAAATTATTTATGACTTTAGAGCCGCTTTTAGTAGTGAGTGCTGAGAGTGAAAAATACAAGGGTCAATTAGATTATGCGACTAAGTTGCTTCTTCAAAATCTTCCTCATGACAGTATTTGTGGATGTAGTATAGATGAGGTTCACAGGGAGATGGAAGTCAGGTTTAAAAAGGCTGAGAGTGTAATCGACTACGTAATTAATGACCTTTTTGAAAAGTATAAAGGAAGTGCTTTTGATGGAGTAACTTTACCAGAGGGTGCGATACCTTTCCTTACTTTTAATCCAGCTCCCAACCCTAAGATGGAGATAATAAGTGGGATTTATGATTTGAACAAGCACTATTTTGGTGAAGATGGTCTTAGTCCGCAGGAGCTATATCAAAAACTTTTGAAAAAAGAACATAAGAAATATATATTGTATAACTTAAAAGGTGAGATAGTTTCTGAAGAGGTATTTTTTAAGGAAGTACGTTTTGGCTATGATTTACCAAAAGACAGCTTTAGAAAAGCTTATATAGCTCAGTCCTATGAAATAGAATTTTTAGAAGAAATAGATGCAAGTTGCTTTAATTTATACTATCTTTTAGAGGGTGATGATAGAGTAGTTTTTGATGATAAGGAAGCCTTCTTTTTTGGAACAAACTACACTTTAGAACTAGATGAAGAAAGTGGATGTATAAAGTATAGGTCTGCTACTGGTGACTATATAGTAGATGACTTAATAAAGTTTATTGATACGGGCGACGTTGGTAATGAGTATATTTACAAAGCTCCTAGTTTAGATGGTGACTTTGCGTGTGATGAGGATAGAAAGCCGATTGAGATAAAATTTAAAGAAGTCGTAGATATAGAGAAAACTCCGACTAGAGAGAGGTGGATTCTTAAGTACTCAGCTATGATTCCCCTTAGTGCTGATGAAAAACTATTGGAAGAAGAAAAGGCTCTTGTTGAGTTTAGAGATAGAAAGGCAGGTAGAAGCGGGCAAAAAAGTGAATTTGAGCTTATTTTAACTCTGAATATGTATGCCCATTCATCTGCGATTAGATGTCATGTGGAATTTGATAATAAACAAAAAAATCACAGGCTTACAATGGAGCTTCAAACTGGATTTAAAAATACGAAAACACATTTTGCAGATAGTAGTTTTGAGATAGTTACTAGGGATAATGAGACTTCTAAGTACTGGAAAAACGAAAGTAATCCTCAGCATTTATTAAAGCTTGTAGGTGCTAGCGAAAATGACTTTGGCTTTATCTTATCTTCATCAGGTATAAATGAGTACGAGGCTAAGCAAGGTAGCGATGGTTTAGTTTTAGCCTTAACCTTGTTACGTTCAGTTGATGAACTGGGCGATTGGGGTTATTTTAAGACGCAGGACTCCCTTTGCTTAGGAAAGAGCAGTTTTGACATAGTCATTGATACGTTTAGGGATAACACAAAAGATGTTAAGATAAAAAGAGCACTTATGAATGGACATAGTTCTCTAAGTGGTATTTGTGATTTAAGCAAAAATTATAGTAAGCTTAAGTTGCCGAAATTGCCGCAGAATGATAAGGTATTCTATACTGCATTAAAGAGGGCAGAAAATGGAGAATGTGATATAGCAAGATACCTTAATTTAAGCTCGGAGGAAATAGATTTTTCTGTAAATAAGGAGCCGAAATTTGTAAACTTGCTTGAAGATAGAGTAGATGAAGAAAAGATTTTAGGAGCTTTTAGCATAAGGACGGAGGAAATTTAATGAAATTTAATGTATTAAATAAAGAAGTTTTAGGTGGACTTAGGTATTTACAAGATGAACTTGGATTTTTGATAGCCAGTGATGGTTTAGGTTTGGATTTTATAAAAGTAGATGGAGATATTAGAGTAGAATTTTCAGAGGGTGTTTATAAAGTTTTTGCACCTAGCAAGGTAAAGTTTTTCTTTGGATTTTTCCAGTTACTAATGAGACTTAAAAAGGGTGAAGCTGTAGACTTTTCTTACTGTCCATACTTTGAAAGAAATGGACTTATGTTGGATAATTCTAGAAATGCTGTGGCAAATGTTTCAACAGTTAAGGGCTTACTAAGATTTATGGCTATCTTAGGGCATAACTGGTATATGCTCTACATGGAAGATGTGTACGAAATAGAGGGCGAGCCATATTTTGGCTATCTTAGGGGGCGTTATAGCAAGGCGGATCTTAAAGAACTAGATGATTATGCTGATAGTTTTGGGATAGAGCTTATTCCGTGCATACAAACTCTCGCTCATGTTAATCAGTTTTTTGCTTGGGAGCATGAAAATAAAAAGTATGCTGATTTGGAAGATGTATTAAACGTTGGCAGAGATGATACAAAAATCTTAATAGAGAAGATGCTAAGTGGTCTTAATGAGTGCTTTAGAACCAATACCATACACATAGGGATGGATGAGGCTTACAATTTAGGCCGTGGAACATATTTAGATGAGTATGGTTTGAAAGACAAAAAAGATATTATGCTAGAGCATTTAAATAATTGCTTAAAGATAGCAGATAGATATGATTTAAAATTGATGATTTGGGATGATATGTTCTTCACAGATTATTCTAATATTGCTGGTGACGAAAAATATAAAATTCCTGATAGAATAGAGCTTATGTATTGGGATTACTATAATAGTCACATAGAGCATTACAAGGAAAACATTTCAAAGAGAAGAAAGATAGCTAAGGATGTAGCCTTTGCAGGTGGGGCTTGGAGATGGACAGGTTACACTCCTCACCATCAAAAAACTATTCAGACAAGCCTTGCTAGCTTGAAAGCTTGTAGAGAGGAAGGTGTAAAAAGAGTAATAGCTACTTCTTGGTCTGATGATAGTTCTGAAGCTCCTTTTTTCACTACTCGTTTTGGACTTGTTTTATATTCATTGTTAGACGTTTACGAGAAATATGATGAAAAGATTTTTGATGAGTGGCTAGTGAACTACACTGGAATGAGTTTTAAGGAATGGTACTTACAGGGTGAATTTGATTTGATTGGAGAGGCAAGGGATGATGCTAGCTTGGATGTAACACCGTCCAAATACTTTTTATATCAGGATCCGCTAATGTCTCAGTTCGTGTACTATTCAAGGACTATGACTGATGATTACAGTGCAAAACTAGAAAGACTTGAAAAGGAATTTGATAAATCCGCTGGTGATGAGCTTATAGTTAAGTTTTACAAGCAGTATGCTAAGGTCTTAAAACTCAAGTGGAACTTACCTACGGAAATATATGATGCCTATCACGCTGCTGATAAAGATAAGATAAAGAAAATAGCTGAAGTAGATATGAAAATACTTGTGGGTGAGCTTGAAGAATTTATAAAACTTCGTTCTAAGATTTGGCTTAGAGAGGCTAATCCACAAGGGCTAGAAGTCTTAGAACATAGGGTTGGGGCTATGATACAAAGGCTTAAATCAAGTTCTATAAGGTTACTAGAATATGTTGATGGCAATCTAGAAAAAATAGAAGAATTAGAAGAAGAGCGCATTGACCCATGCCCAGAACTTAATAAAAATAGTGGACAAGCTGTTCATTATAATAGAGCGCTGAAGATACTTTCAGTAAGCAAATCGATATGGTAAGGTTTTTTAGTTTATAAGAAGGAGAGATTATGACAGCAAAAGAACGTTATGATTTTTATTTAAATCACAGAGATTTAGATAAGGAAGATAGAGAGGAACTTTTAAAAATAAAGACCGACAAAGCTCTTATTGACGAGTTATTTTCCTATGATTTAGAGTTTGGTACTGGGGGAATGAGAGGAATAATGGCTCTAGGTTCTGAGAGAATAAACAAATATACGGTAGCTAAGGCTTCTTTTGGAATAGCTAGATATGTTTTAATGAAAAAGGATAAGGCATCTGTGGTTATAGGATATGACTCGAGGAATAATTCCAAGTATTTTGCAAAGATAACGGCTGATTGTTTTACATCACTTGGTATCAGAGTTTATTTATTTGAAAGTCTTAGACCTACTCCAGAAATTTCTTTTGCTATTAGGAATTTGGGAGCTAGCTGTGGTGTCATCATTACAGCTAGTCACAATCCTAAGGAATATAACGGATATAAGGTGTACTGGTCGAATGGATGTCAAATTACAGCACCTGTTGACAAGGAAATAATTACTTATGTTAAGAATGAAAAGGCTATTAAGGCTAGATTTAGCAATGATGATTTGATTACAATGCTTGGTGAAGACATGGATAAGCTTTATTTAGAAGCGGTCAAAGAACAAGCTTTAAACAAGTGGGATAGTGATGTCAAAATAGTTTACACAGCACTTAATGGAACTGGTGGAGTGCATATACCTAAACTTCTTAGAGAACAAGGTTATGAGGTGTTTTTAGTTAAGGAGCAAGCTCATCCTGATGGTAATTTTCCTACAGTGCCTAAACCAAATCCTGAGGACCCAGAGGTTTATGAACTAGCTATAAAATTAGCTAAGGAGAAGGAAGCGGATTTAATTATTGCGACTGACCCCGATGCTGACAGAATGGGATGTTTTGCTAAACTAAAGAACGGAGAGTATTTACGATTAAGTGGTAATATGTCCGGTGCTTTGATTGGTTTGCACCTGCTTGAAGAGAAGTCTAAGTCTATGAAGGATGCTGGTAAGAATCCGATTATTGTGAAGACAATTGTTACTTCGAAACTTATAGAAAAGATGGCTAAGGATTATGGAGTGGAGGTAAGGAATACACTTACTGGCTTTAAGTACATAGGGCAACTTATGGATGATATAGATTTTCTTTTTGGAATGGAGGAAAGTTTTGGTCTTTTGGCTGGTGATTATGCAAGGGATAAAGACGGTGTTTTAGCTGCTTTATTAATTTCAGAATTAGCCTCGAAGCTAAAGAGTAGAGGAAGTAGTATAGCTGAGTATATTGATTTTATTTATGAAAAGTACGGATATAGTTGTGATGATATTATAACCATGACTTTTAACTCAAATAAGGGTAAGGAAATTATGAATAAAATGATAGCTGATTTAAGAGAAAGTCATTATGATAAGATAGGTGGCATGAAAGTTATAAGTAGGATTGACTATCTTAATGATGATACTGGTTTGCCAAAGTCAGATGTATTGTTTTATAATTTGGAACATGGATGGTTTTGTATAAGACGTTCAGGTACAGAGCCTAAGATAAAAATTTATTTTGAAGCCGATTCCGATGATTACCTATCTGATATAAAATCAGGTGTAAAAGCTATTTTTAATGATTAGTATGTTTTTCTTTAGAACTTGCAAGCAAGCAATGTTTAATATATACTAAAATAAGAAAGGACTTTATTTGTGAAAAAAGTAACTATGCAAGATATTGCCGATAAATTGGATGTTTCAAGGGTAACAGTATCCAAAGTTTTAAACAACAATGACGGTGTTTCAGAAGATTTAAAAAGAAGAGTGATTGATACAGCTATAAAGATGGGTTATGATAAGAAACAAGATGCTTTGCAGATGGGTGAAGACGATGCTAGTCCTATTAATATTGCAATTGCGGTTTCAAGACCTGATTCATCTTCTTTTTGGCTTAGGATAATACATTCAATAGCTAGGGAATTGTCTGGTAAGAATGTAAATCTAATATATAGTTATTTACCATCCAAAGCAAATAAAAAAGATTTATTGCCACAAAATTTTTATGATGGGAGCATAGATGGATTAATAGTTTTAAACGTTTATAATAAGATTATTTATGATAAGGTTCAAAACGTTCCACTTCCTAAGGTAATACTTGACTCTCCTGCGGATTATTGTTTAGCTGATACTAGGGCAGATATAGTATACATAGCGGGTAGAATTGCGACAAAAAAGATTACTAGGATGTTAATATCAAAAGGATTTAAAAAAATTGGATTTATTGGTGATATAAATTATGCTAGTACCAATAGAGATAGATATGATGGCTTTGTTGATGCTATGAACGAAGAAGGACTTGCGATTAGAGGAGAATATTGTCATACCTCTGAAATCGGGCTAGGTGAGTATAAGAGGGATATAGAGGATTTTATCACTGAACTTATTTTAAGAGATAACCTTCCGGATGCCTTTGTTTGTGTTAGTGACTTTGTAGCTCACTTTGTAATAGATTTTTTGAAAGAAAAAAACTACAAGGTTCCTGAGGATATTGTTGTTACTGGATTTGATAATAATAGAGAATATATGGAAAGAGGTTCTCGTTTTATAACTACAGCCAATGTTGATCTAGATGCCATAGGTAAGAAGTTAGTTAGACAAATAATGTTTAGAATGGATTATCCTAATGACCCGTATGAGGTTAGTTATATAGCATCTAGGGTTGAATTTGCTGATTAATTAGAGAAATAAAAAATCATATTACTTAAGTTTTGAACTTAAACAATATGATTTTTTTGTTTATATTTATTTGCTTTCTATTAACTTTAAGGTGAAAATATTTAGTAATATTTTTAGAATTAGTCCCAAGATAAGCATTACAGGAATTGCCAAGAAGCCTATTATAGTTCCTAAGATACTTGTAAATGAAACTAAAACTAGATTAAACAATACTAAAATAATTATATTGTTAAAGCCTAGGTTTATATTTTTTCCAAGTGCCTCAAATGGTGATATTTCATATCTAATTGCCAACAATTTCCAGTAAGCAAACGAAGAGTATATGTATGTATTTATAAATATTATGCCTATACCAAAAGTTAGTACAGCTATCGGTATTATTAGCACTAATAGTAGAAGGTAGGCAATACCTATAAGTATTGTTGATATTATACCAATTACAATTAGACCTCCGTATATTTTAAAGAAATTTTCTAAAATACAATCTTTTATTTCTTCAAATGTTATTTCAAATTCATCGACTATATATATAGCAGCAAATGATTCTACTATAATTGTAATAGTCTGTAGCAATAAGAAAAATAGAATTGAAAACAAGAGGAGTACAAAATATTTAATTATATCGGATGCTTCAAATGAATACTTGCTATAATCGAGATAAAAGTCTTTAAGAAAAAGGTTAATAAAGAATATTCCGATAAATATAGCACATATTATTTGTATAGCTCTTACTATTAATATAACTACAGCAGGTTTAATAAATGAGTTTTTATTTTTTGCAACAGTTATGTAGGTGTCTTTTATATTGTCTATAAATCTATTAAATATATTCATTTTCTAATTCCTCCATACTGTTTTCTAAATACTCGTCTTGCCTTGTTATTTCACAGTAAACATAGGTCGCACTAAGTGATAGGTAAGCATTTATTACCTGTTTTATTACAAAGACTATCGCCATAGATATAATCAATAAGAATGAAACTGGAATTAATATGCTTTGGACTATATCTAAGACCTTTCCTAAAAACTTTGCATCTTCCGGTAAGAAGCTATTGATTTTATCAACATATTCTTCCACGTATTGATCTGTGTTTTGGCTTTCGTATTTTAAAAATCCATTTAAGTTTTGGCTGTAATATGAACTCTTTCTCATCAAATTTCCAAGATCGCTTACAAGAATTACTAATTGTAAAATAGCGGATATCACAATGTTTTTCCAAGCGAATCTAATACTTTCGCTTAAGGAAGAGAAGATGTTTTTATCGCTAACTACATATATACCTTTGTAGTATAGAAGTAAAATATCTATAAGGAATGGTATTACGGCAAATCCTAGACTTAAAGTTAAAAAACCAATTAAAACATAAGGAATTGCGATGATAATCCAAGAGAGCATAATTATAATATTTGCTACAAGGAAGGCGAGAAAAGTTCTTACCAAGCCTTTTCCCTGACTAGGAGTCTTAGGAATTATTTTTGCATAGTTAATATATAATTTTGCCTCTAACATTGTAAAACCAAAGGTTGAAATAATTATTAGGACTATAAAAGCGACGAGTGGCAATCCCGTTAATTGGCTAAGAACTGGTCTTAATTCTGGAGCAAATGCTCCTCGGGAAGTGTCAATCATTTTTAATATTTCATTTAAATTACTTATCGTAGGTAGTAAGGATAATACAAAAATCATCGCTACAGCCGTCCTTGATAATATAAAAAATATTATAGGCATAAGTATTTGTTTGTTTTTTACTAGAAGGTTAAAACTTTCCTTTAAATAGTCTAGTAATTGTGTGAATTTACTATTATTTGTCATTGCATACCTCTACAAATTCTTCTATGCTTTTCTTAATTATATTAAGTGATGACCTAAAAAAGTCAGGATTTTCTGAATCTACACCAACACTTGCTAGCACTTCCTTGATATTGTGATCGCCTGTATAATTAAGTAGTGTGTCGTATTTTTCTAAAAAAGAATCACCCTCTTTTAAATACATACTATATAGGCCTTTAGCGAATAGGATTCCAAAGGCATAAGGGAAGTTATAGTAAGATCTTGCAGGAAAATAGTAGTGTGGTTTTATTATCCACATATATTTATGCAAGTAATTTTCATCCAAGCCATCTCCATAGGCTTTTTTCTGTGCATCTAGCATTGTTTGATTTAATTTTTCAACGGATATACTACCGTTTTTTCTTAGTTCAAAAACTTCTTTTTCAAATAAAAATCTGCTGTAAATATCAACTATTACCTGTGTAGCCTTTGAAATTGTATTTTCTAGTATTACTAGTTTTTCTTCTTTATCAGCACTCGCTAGGGCAGCATTTTCTACTATTGTTTCACAGAAGATTGATGCTGTTTCGGCTAGAGGCATAGGATAAGAAGTATTTACCATCTTATTCTTGTTTAGGCAGTGACCGTGGTAGGCATGTCCGAGCTCGTGAGCTAGGGTAGATACGTTAGTATATGAGCCTGTAAAGTTTGAAAGTATACGACTTTCCTTTATAAAAGGTAGGTTGGAACAAAATGCTCCAGCGACTTTATTCTGTCTTGGGAATGGGTCGATCCATTCTTTATCAAAGGCATTTTGAGCAAAGTCTCCAAGTTTTTTATTAAAAGTAGAAAAATGTTTTACAACAAATTCACTTGCTTCTTCATAGCTATATTTTTTATTGCTTTTTCCTATTGGAGCGAATAAATCATAAAAAGGAAGACCGTTATCATGACCTAATAATTTTGCTTTTGTTTTTAGATAATCTCTAAAAATAGGTAGGTACTCTTCAATTGATATAAGTAGAGCATCCAGTGTAGCCTTGTTCATTCTTGACTTAATTAGAGTCATATCAAGAGGTGATAAATATGAACGTAATTTAGCTTCATATATAATTTCACCTTTTATAGCATTTAATGAAGCAGCGCTTACATAATCTATAGTTTCTAAGGCTTTTAACTCACTCTCATAAGCTTTTTTTCTAACATCTGCATCTCCTGAGTATGCTAGATTTCTGATGGTAGAAATAGGTAAAATCTCACCTTCGTATTCGCACATAAGTGACGATACAGCAAGGTCGTGTAGTTTTGAAAAAGCTAGAGAACTACTTGCTTTCATTGCACTTAAGGTTTTTTCTTCTTTTTCTGAAAGCATATATTTTGCATTTTCCATATTCTCTAGAATATTAAATCTGTACATGTCGAGCCTTTTGTCGTCAAGGGTTTCCCCATCCACATCAACTAAAAATTTGCTGAAGCTTACACTAATATCATTTAGTGTGGGCTGGTATTTTTCGACCTTTTCCAACATATTTAATGCGCTTTCGTTCTTAGTATCAGCACTTAGATTAAGACTTGCAAAGGCATGTAGTTTTCTTGTTGTTGCTTGAATATCATTATAGTAATTATAAAAGGAAAGTATTGTTTCTACATCTTTTTTTTCGCTTTTTAATACTTTGTTGATTTCACTGCTTAAATAATCTATTTTATCAAAATCATTTTGGATGTCTTTGTCTTTAAATGACTTATAAAGAGCATCCAGATTCCATTTTTTCATACTTGCTCTCCTAAATATATTTTAATCCTAATTATACTATAGTTTTTTGACTATATTATTAAAAAAATGTTAAATTGAATTATATCTTATTTAAATGATTTATTTAATGTAATATAATTTATATCGGCATTACTTATCTAAAACTGCTTAATAATAAAATATTGAAAAATATATTTAAATAAAGCCCTAAATAGTGTATAATGTTTAATTGGAAGTTATTTTTTTTATTAAGGGATATTTATGTATAATAAAGACAGTTTTTTTAGAGGCTTGTTCTCAGATTACGATAAAAATTTCATATACCTTTTATATAAGAGCAATACAAAGAGAGCTATTATTCTGTCGTTGATTCTTTTTTTAATGCAAATATCGTATCTTCTAGGATTTAGAGATGATAAGTTATATATGACTATAATAGTGTTTGCTGTTTTTATTTTGTTGAATATTTTAATTTTGGTAGTCTTCAATTATAAGAGCAGATCTTATTCATCTGGTATTTATATAGGATATTTATTTTTATATATATTTTTAATTGTTTTGCAGTCATTATATTTTTCTATAAAATTGCAAGAAAAGTACACTACATTTATACCTTTGATGATAACACTTGCTTTGGTTTTTAGTTTGGTTAATCTATTACCACTACATACTATTTTTATAGATTTAGTGTCAATGTTTGTATTTATGCTTTATTTGTCAAATTCAGAAAGCTTAATGGCATTAAGTGTTATTGATTCATATACCTTTATTATGTATTCTTTAATAATGATGTTTATATCTTTTAACTTGATTATTGCTAAACTTAAAAGTTATACGACGAAAAAGATATTTAGAGATAGGAGTTTTATTCTTTCCCAGATGTCAATTAAAGATTCTCTAACTGGTCTTTACAATCATAAGTATGGACTTGAGAGATTAGAAGAAGAAATTAGCAGAAGAAATAGAACAAACACTGAACTTGCATTACTTTTATTTGATGTCGATGATTTTAAAGGTATTAATGATAGTTTTGGGCATAAGGTAGGGGATAAGGTTCTCAAATACATTGGATATGTTTTAAAAAGCGGAATTAGAAAGACTGATATTGCCATAAGATATGGTGGTGATGAATTTATGATAATTTTCCCATATAGTAAGGTTGAGAGTGTAATACTTGTTTGCGAAAAGGTGATGGACAAGATATCGGATTATGAACTTCCTAATGGTGATAAGGTAACTATTAGTGGAGGCTTGGTTCAGCACGATGTAGAGAAAGTTGATGAATTTTTTAACGAAGCTGATAAGTATATGTATAAGTCGAAAAAAATTGGTAAAAATAGAATTTCTTTTGACCATGGTTCGGTATCAGAATTTAGAAGATTAGATTATAAATAATAAGCATTATCACTTGGTTTAAGGGGTTTGCAACTATATTTGAATATGATTATTTAGAAAGATTTTGAGGATGTTTTTCAATATCTTTCTTTTTTTGTATAATTTCCGCTGATAATGATAATCAATATTAAAATATAACAAAAAATTGGTAAAATTTTAAAAAAATTTGGAAATATTGTCTATTTTTTCACTAAAAAGC
>PDWI01002816.1_pt1 | contig 25638 bp, 20 predicted proteins | sample 1430891 | NCBI WGS metagenome assembly PDWI01 (sample SAMN01162508, study PRJNA174530) | Oral metagenome, whole genome shotgun sequencing project. | biome: Marine environment; feature: Marine mammal; material: Swab sample of the gingival sulcus; isolation source: swab sample of gingival sulcus...
AAGGTTTTTAGTAAATAAACTTACATTACAAAGAGCCTATCTCCTATATTGATAGGCTCTTTAATAATCTAAACAATGGAGGAGTTTTTATGGATAAAAGGAAAATATATCCAGCTTATATGCTTATAATTCCCAGTGTAGTATTTATTATATTTTTTGTAATACCTTCTACTATTGGTTATGCTTATGCCTTTACTAACTGGAACTCATATATAGACACAGTTTCTTGGGTTGGGCTTAAAAATATAAAGGCAGTCTTTAGTGACAGGTCTTTACCTATTGCGCTAGTAAATACTTTTATTTTTGCAGCCAGTAAGACAGCAACAGTAACAGTTTTAGGCTTCGTATTTGCCCTAATACTTGACAGAAACTTAAAAAGTAAAAATGCTATAAGGACAGTATATTTCATACCAGCAATACTTTCCACCTTAGTAGTTGGACTTATATTTAGCGCCTTATTTCAAACTAGAAATGGTACTATAAATGTAGTCTTAGAATTTTTAGGTCAAGAAAGAATACAATGGCTTGGAAAAAGATGGTCAGCTGTATTTGCCATTGCCATTGCTGAAATCTGGAGAAATCTAGGATACGCTATCGTCATTACCCTAGCAGGTTTACAATCTTTATCTAGAGACTATATAGAAGCTGCTAAAATAGATGGCGCTTCAGGTTGGAGACTTTTTAAAAATATTACTTTGCCCCTCATAATGCCTACAGTAAATGTTAATATACTTTTTAGCCTAATATATGGACTTAAGATGTTTGACTTAGTATATGTAATGACAGGAGGGGGGCCAGGTCACGATACTGAAACCTTCGGAACACTTATGATGAATGAAATGGCTAAGGGTAGATATGCAGAATCTGTAAGTATAAACTTAGTATTTACAGTAGTCCTAGTTATTATAGCGATTACATACCAAAAAATTAGCGAAAGGTGGGAGACAGTAGCATGACAAAAAATACAGTAAAATCAAAAAAAAGTATAAAAGAAAAAAGATTAAATTTATTTTTTGAAATATTACTATGGACTTTGAGTATATTCATAATATACCCTCTTTTAATGATATTGCTTACCTCATTCAAATCCAAAGGCGAGGCTAGTTATCTAAGTGTTAGTCTACCTAGAGAATGGATATTTGAAAACTATGCAATAGTATGGGAACAAGGAAAAGTTTTAGCTTCATTCTTAAATAGTTGCATTATTACATTTATATCCGTCCTTGCTGTTTTAGCACTAACTTCCATGCTTAGCTATGTAATAGTAAGAAGAGATACCAAGGCTTGTAGATTCGCATTTAGATTTATGACCTTTGGTATCATAGCTCCATTTGCAGCACTTCCTACTATAGTCCTTCTAAAATCAATAGGTCTTTATGGTGGAAGGCTAGGTTTAATACTAGTCTATAGTGCACTTTTCATACCTTTTTCTACCATGCTATTTACCAGTTTCATAAAGAGCATACCTAGAGAATTAGACGAGGCAGGAGTCGTAGATGGAGCTAAAGGTGGAAGACTATTTGTAATGGTTATTTTGCCACTACTTAAACCTGTAATGGCAACGACTGCTATCCTAAATTTCATGTGGATTTGGAACGAATTACAAATACCTATGTACCTGTTAAATTCATCCAGCAAGTGGACGCTTCCACTATCCGTATATAATTTTTATGGTCAGTTTAGTAGAAGCTGGAATCTAGTATGTGCTGATATGGTCTTAATATCCATCCCAGTAATACTCATATATGCTTTTGCTCAAAAGTATATCATAGCAGGTATGACTGCAGGCGCAGTTAAAGGATAATATATTTAAATCATACTAATCAACACAGTAAAAAAGGATTACCCATTTATTGGGATAATCCTTTAATTTTACGCTTTTTTATTATACCATCCACTCATGATCCTTATCAAATATCCTATTATTCCAAGGATTACCATCTAAGTGCCTTATAATCCAGCAAAAATACATCCTATATCCTGGAGCGGTAGACTGTGGATGAGTAGCCCCACCATCAATAACTATATAACTATGGTCTTTTACCTTATGCGCTTCATCATCTATCATAGCACATCCGAAACCTTGAGGCTTATCGAACTTATAATAATATAATTCATGCTGATCATGATAATGAGGTGGATAAGATGACCACCTACCTTGCTCAGCTATTACCTCACCTAAAACCATATTGGAATAAGGAGCTATATCGTAGTCAAAAACAGTCCTTATAAGTCTAGTAGCTGTATTTTCCATGAAACCTTCCCCAGCCTTTTGTTCCACGAAGTTTTCTTGCTTATAAAGCACAGACTTAAACTCATTTTTATTTACTGCTTTTTGAACTAAAAACTGTGCCCTGCCCTTGGTCTTTATAAACACCTCTGTGCCTGCTGGAACATGAAGTGCGAAAGGCATATCCTCAAATACATTTTTTCTATAACTAGACTCTGTAATGCCATCATAAGTAAAAGATAATTCACCTTCCATAAGAAGTATAGCTACCTCTTTATCTTCTTCATAAATCTTTAGTTCCTCATCTACCACGGTATATATATGAATATCCATATCCATTATATTATTTTTCCCACCTATAGAACAAAGTTCAGCAACTCTGTCTTTTTCATTTAATTTTTCATACATTTAAATAACTCCTTAATCCTTCATTAGGCTTATCACTAATAAACCTAGCTATATTATATTTATGCCATTTGCTTTAAAGTTTTTTCTGTGCTCTGATTTTTCATCATCACTTATTATCATATCTATGTCTTCTAAAGAACAGAAAGTTAAAAGAGCATGATTTTCGAATTTACTACTATCACATAATACATATACTCTTTCAGCCTTTTTTATAACACCAGCCTTTATGCTCTTCTCATCAAAAGAAGAATTCATAGCACCATTTTTAAGACTGAGTGCAGAGGCTGCCATAAAAGCCTTCTGTATGTTATAAAATTCTAAAATCTTCAAACTCTCCACACTAGCAAAAGAACGAGTCTTAGGATTTACCCTGCCACCTAAACCTATAACTTGTACATTTTCAAATGGCAAAAGACTATTTATAAGGGTAATATTATTAGTTAGTACAGTTATATTATTCTTCTCTCTTATGTAATCAGCTAAATATATAGTAGTCGTACCTGAATCCACAAAAATGACATCTCCATCATCTATGAAGTCTTTAGCCTTCTTACATATATCTTGCTTTATCTCTTTATACCTGTTTTCACGCATACTGTATTCTTCTAAAAGAGGATTACTTAAGTCAATGGCACATACACCACCATAGACCTTTTTAACCCTACCCCTTTTTATAATCTCATCAATATCGCTTCTTACAGTATTCATAGATATATCAAATTCTCGCTGTAATTCCTTTAACGAAATATTCTTTTTGTCTATGACCATTTTCTCCATATCATCTAGCCTTTTAGGCCTAAGACCTCTCATAAGAAACTCCTTTGCTTTAAAAACATAAATATTAATTATTTAATAACGAGCCTGATTCTGCCAAAAAAACTGGCAGAATCAAAACTATTGCTCGAAATTATTTTTGAACCTCACTTATTTCAACTACTCTTTTTTCCTTAATAGAAATATTTCCTGCTAGTGCCATCTCTATAGATTTGAGTCCAGCATCTATGCCTGTTTTTATTTCCTTATCATTAATTACAGCATCTATAAATTCCTTTACTTCTAGAGTAAATGAATCCATATACCTCTCTAGGAAAAAGTACAGTGGTTTTTCACCTACTACTCCATTTTCATCGCTTATAACTACTGTGGATTCTGAATCATTCTTGCTGGCAACCATACCACCACTTCCAAACACTTCAGCTCTTTGGTCGTAACCATAAATAGCCTTTCTAGAGTTATCTATCATAGCTATAGAACCATCGCTCATCTTAATAGTTATAATAGCTGTGTCTATATCACCTGCTTCACCTATAGCCTTATCTACTAATACAGCTGGCTCTACATAAATACTAACAGGCTCTGCACCAGTCAAAAATCTCACCATATCAAAATCATGTATAGTCATGTCTAAAAGCATACCACCAGAAACTGCTGCATATTCAGCACTAGGTGGATTAGGATCCCTAGAAGTGATTTTAGTAACATGGACATCACCTACTTTACCATCCAGTACAGCCTTTCTGATGGCTGCGAAGTTATGATCGTATCTTCTATTAAATCCCACTTGGAATTTAACAGGATTTTCCTCCAATGCTTCTTTTACTTTATTTATTTTCGCTATACTATGGTCTACAGGTTTTTCACAAAATACATGTTTACCTAGTTCTATAGCCTCAGCACTTATATCAGCGTGAGTATCGGTAGATGAGCATATAAGAACAGCATCTACCTCCTTATTATTTAACACTTCTTTATAGTCTTTTGTCAAGTTTTCTATACCAAATTCTTTAGCAAAGTCTATCATTTCATCATTTAAAAATGGGTCTGCTGCGATAATAATTTTGGCTTCTGGTATCCTAGTACAAATACTAGTCATATGTACTTTACCTATTCTACCTAAACCTATAATACCTATTTTTAACATATCATTTACCTCCTATTATTAAATAGTTCCATCCCAAGTGCTAACCTTAGTTTCTTTTCCTTCTTCTTCTGTAAACCACTTAGTAGTTACAGTTTTTTGTTCTGTATAGAATCTAAAGGCATCTTTTCCTAGACAGTGAAGATCACCGAAGAAAGAATCCTTATGTCCTGTAAACGAGAATACCCCTACTGGTACTGGTATACCTACGTTTATTCCCACCATTCCACCATCTGTATTTCTAGCAAATTCTCTTGAATAATAACCACTTTGAGTATATATTACAGAACCATTAGCAAATGGACTCTCATTCATAATAGCCAAACCTTCTTCAAAACTCTTAACCCTTTTAACGCAAAGCACTGGACCAAAAATTTCTTCATGACCTATTACCATTTCATTAGTAACATTATCGAAGATAGTAGGTCCTAGGTAATATCCATTTTCAAAGCCTTCTACTTTAACACCTCTACCATCTAATACTAAAGTAGCTCCTTCTTCTATACCCTTAGCTATATATCCTTCTACCCTTTCTTTATGAGCCTTATTAACAACAGGACCTAAATTAGACTTCTTATCATAAGCTGGCCCAACTACTATTTTTTCAGCCTGCTTTTTAAGCTCCTCTATTAGCTTATCAGCCACCTTTTCATGTACCACAGCTACAGGCAAAGCCATGCAACGCTCACCAGCACAACCATAAGCTCCATTTACTATACTAGCAGCAGTTCTTTCTATCTGCGCATCATCCATTACTAAGGCATGATTTTTCGCTTCGCAAAGAGCCTGAACTCTTTTGCCATTTGCGGCAGCTAGTGAATATATGTGTTTACCTACTCCTGTACTGCCTACAAAGGTAATACCTTTAACCTTAGGATGTGTAAGGAATATCTCAGCCTCAGTCCTCTTACATGATATTATATTTAAAACTCCATCAGGAAGTCCTGCCTCTTTATAAATATCAGCTATAGCACCAGCAGTCCTAGGTGTAGAACTAGAAACCTTTAATACTATTGCATTACCAGACGCTATACAAACTGGAGCCATCCAACCCATAGGTATCATAGCAGGGAAGTTAAAAGGACAAACACCAGCAAAAACCCCTAATGACTCTCTATAAGAAACGGTATCATAGCCTGCAGATGCATCCATCAAAGACTCTCCCATTATAAGTGATGGTGCTGAAATAGCTAGTTCTGTACCCTCTATTGCCTTTAGAACATCACCCCTTGCTTCTTCCCAAACCTTTCCATGCTCTGTCGCACAAATAAGTGTTAAGTCATCTAATCTTTCTTCTAATAATTCCCTTACCTTATAAAGAATTTTAACCCTTTTTATAACAGGAACTCTTGACCATTTCTTATATGCTTCATGTGCTGTCTCTATAGCTTCTTCCACCTCTGCTTTAGTAGCACAAGGTGACAAGGCTGCCACCTCTCCTGTACTAGGGTCAAAAATTTCGACATACTTATCAGTCTTGGATTCTTTGTACTGCCCACCTACAAATAACTTCATTTTTTCTACAGCCATTTTACACCTCTTTCTAAATATTTTTCTTAATATTTTCTCGCTTCTTTTAAAACTTTTTCTCTCTCTTCATAAGCCTTATTGACAGAGTCTTTAGAGCTACACTCAGCAAGTCCCACATTCCACCAAGCACCACAACCATCAGTCATAGTCTTAGGTAACACCTTTACATCAATCAAAGTCGATACACTCAGCTTTTTAGCATCTTCTAATGCTGACTTAAGCTCATCTAAACTCTTAACTGTATAGGATTTTGCACCATATCCTTCTGCTATCTTAGCAAAGTCTACAGGCACTAAATCTCCGTTTAACTCACCTTTATCATCACGATACCTAAACTCAGTTGCTAGACTACCTATACCATTTCCTGTTTGCAGGTTATTGATACATCCAAAGCCACAGTTATCAAATAATAAGATATTTATCTTCTTTTTCTCCATAAGTGATGTAGCAAATTCACTATGTAACATCATAAAGCTACCATCACCTACCATTGCATAAACTTCTTTATCGGTATCAGCTAGCTTAATACCCAAGGCTCCAGAAATCTCATATCCCATACAAGAATAGCCGTACTCCATATGATAGCTATCTTTAGACTCTGTAGTCCACATCCTCTGCAAACACCCTGGCAAACTACCAGAAGCACCACAAACAATGGCATCACCATCTATAGTATTCCTAATCAAAGCTATTGCAGCAGTCTGGGTAATACTAGTACCATAAAGCTCCATAAACTCTTTTATACTAGCCTTATTTCCAGACTTAATAATAGGCTCAAATTTATCATCACATTTATAATTCGCTAAATCCTCATAGCATTTATTCCAATAATCTTTACAAACTTTTATCTCATCGTTCCATTTACTTTGATATCCACTTAATTTTTCATCAATCATAATCAAAGTAGTTTTCGCATCTCCTATACAAGTAATGGCATCGAGTTTTTGTGCATGAAATTCAGATACATTTATTGATATAACTTTAGCCTTTCTAAACCCAGATTTAGAACTAGTGGTAAAGTCACTAAGTCTAGTACCTACAGCTATTATTAAATCTGCCTTATCACTAGCCTTATTAGCAGCCCAGTTTCCAGTAACCCCTATCCCTCCTAAATTATAAGACGAAGAGGACTTAGTCGCACTTTTCCCAGCCTGAGTTTCAGCATATGGTATATGATATTTAGCTGCAAATTTCTCTAACTCATCTCCTGCCTCTGAATATCTAACACCACCACCACATATAATAAGTGGTTTCTTAGAAGCTTTTATCATAGCTACTAGTTTTTGAAGCTCACTTTCTATCGCTATAGTCCTTCTAATGACATGTACTCTTTTTTCGAAGAAGCTATCAGGAAAATCAAATGATTCACCTTGAACATCTTGAGGCAAAGCTATACAAACTGCTCCCGTATCCCTAGGAGAAGTAAGCACCCTCATGGCATTTATCATAGCAGTCATCACCTGCTCTGGTCTTTGCACCCTATCGAAATACTTACAAACAGGACGAAAGACATCATTGGTACTTATACTAAGACTCTGTGGTACCTCTAATTGTTGTAAGACAGGGTCTGGCTGTCTACTAGCAAACACATCACCAGGAAAAAGTAATAAAGGTATGCAGTTCACACTAGCAGTAGCTGCAGCTGTTACCATATTAGCCGCTCCTGGACCTACAGATGATGTTACAGCTATTATCTTTCTTCTGTTATTTTGCTTAGCAAAGGCTGTCGCAGCATGAGCCATACCTTGCTCATTTCTACCTTGATAAACCCTTAAAGAATAAGGATTTTCATCAAGGGCTTGGCCTAATCCCACTACATTCCCATGACCAAATATCGTAAAAATCCCATCTACGAACTTCTCTTCTTTACCGTCAAAAGAAACATACTGCCTATCTAAAAATTTAACTATAGCCTGAGCTGTCGTCATTTTCATATCTTATTTTCCTCCTGTAACCCTCTCTCCGAACTCTTCTTTTTTCACCTTAATAAACTTCTCTATTTCACTAACCCTCGGCATATCTTCTGAGCAGCCATGACTAGAAACTAAAATAGAAGCGCTTGCACTACCAAACTCTAATGCCTTAGCTAAGTCCTTTCCTTCAAATATGGAATATAAGAACGCACTAGCATAGCCATCACCACCACCAAAGGACTTAAGTGCTTTTACTGGGAAAGGCTTAACAGAATAGCTCTTTCCATCTTTAGTATATGCAGTAGAGCCTTTTTTTCCATGTTTAATTATCACTATCTTAGCTTTTTCCCAAAGTGCAGCAGTCTCCTCGTCGCTTAAGTTCTTAGCTATTAGGTTTTGGGTTAAATCATACTCTTCTTTAGATCCTAAGATAATATCACTATCCCTAGCTACCATGGAATAATAAATGGAAATTTCATCCTTACACTTCCAGCTATATTCACGATAGTCTATATCGAAAATGACAGGTGTATTCGTCTTTTTAGCTAGTATTAGAGCCTTAAGGCAGGCTTCTCTAGATGGGGAAGCTGCGAGTGCTGTACCTGAAATAAGCAGAGCCTTCCCTCTTTTAATATACTCTTCAGTAACATCTTCTGGATGAAGCGCTAAGTCCGCAGCCATATTTCTATACATAAGTATACTACTCTCATCAGGACTAAGTATCTCTGTGAAAGTAAGACCTATTTTTTCACCATTTTCCGCCTTCTTAATACAACTGGTATCTATTCCCTCTTTATTAAAATAATCTACTACATATTCTCCTAATCTATCATCTGATACCCTAGCTATAAAACCTATTTTTTTATCTAACCTAGCCAAGCCTACAGCTATATTAGCTGGTGAGCCTCCCACATATTTTTTATATGTTTGGCTTTCTGATAAAGTTTTAAAATAATCTACAGGATTAAAATCTACCGCTACCCTTCCCATAAGAATTAAATCAAATTCTCTACTCTCATCAAATTCTATATATTTCATATACTCCTCCTTATTTTATAAACCTGTATTTTCTCTTATAAACTTCCTAGCCATCACAGCATATTCAAAAGGATTAGCTATAGCTGGATCTTGCTCAGCCTCAACTATAAACCACCCCTCATATCCTCTATCATCAAGTATCTTAAATACCTTTTTAAAGTCTATTACTCCATCTCCTGGAATGGTAAAGGTCCCCATTCTTACCCCCTCTAAAAAGCTCTTACCTTCTTTTTTCACCTGATCTACTACATCACCTCTAATATCTTTTAGATGAACATGAGCAATCCTATCGAAATATTTTTCTAAAACACTTATATGATTTTCTCCAGAATAAACTAAATGTCCAGTATCATATGTTAGGTATACTAGATTCTCATCAGTCATACTCATTAGTTTATCAACTTCTTCTTCTGTCTGTATACCAGTACCCATATGATGGTGGTAGCCTAATTTCATACCTTTTTCTTTAGCTAAAGCACCCAATTTATTTAGTCCTCGTGCTACTTTCTCCCATTCTTCTTCAGAAAAAGCAGGCTTATCATCAAAAACAGCCTTGTCTTGCATTCCCTGTATACTGTGGCCTTGTTCAGAAACTACTACAACATCAGCACCAAATCTATGCAAGAAATTCATATGTTCTATAAATGCTTTTTCAGTCTCTTCATAAGGTTTAGTAGTAAGAAAGGCAGAAAACCAAGCCCCTGCTATATTCATTCCCCTAATTTCCAATCTTTTTCTTAAAAGGTCTTCATCATCTCTAGGATACTTGTTCCCTACCTCACATCCAGTAAATCCAGCTAGAGCCATTTCACTAATGCACTGTTCAAAGGTATTTTCTGCACCCAAATCTGGCATATCATCATTAGTCCATGCAATAGGTGCTATCCCAAGTTTTACATTTTTCATTTCATTCCTCCTACTACTAAATATCATAATTATATTGTATCTTCATCTTTGATTCTTGTTAATTTATTGGTAATTTTGCATCAAGTTTATACCTTTTTAGTTTATTATTAGTAGTAAGTTTTGTCAAGGTGTCTTATTAAATAAATTTTTCGACTTTTTTTGTAAGTTTCTACTAATATTCTATTTTTAATTAAAAAATAAATAAATAAAAGGGTATTTATCCGAATAATTATCGAATAAATACCCTTAGTATTAATATTTCTAGTAATGTATCCACTTACCATTGGTAAAGTCTGGGATGTACACAGGCTTGCTACCAAGGGCAATAGACTCATCAGCAAGGGCAGTAATACTCATCCAAGTCGCCATATCATATACATCGATAGGCACCTGAGTCTTAGCACGTACACTCTTTACAAACTCGTCAAACACTAGGTAATCCATACCGTCATGTCCTAACTTAACACCATCTTTTAGGTATTCTATCCACATAGGATGATCATACTTTTCACGGTACTTCTCAACATTTCCCCAGAAGTCCTTCCACTTGAAGTGGTCTTTTACTGTATGATCTCCTTCTAAGAAAAGCGAGTGGTTTTCTTCATTGTACATAGCCTTGGTAGAACGCACTACCAATCCCCTAGAATATGCCCTAGGTAGGGTCGTATCAAGGGTAAGCTTGATGGTCTCACCATTGGCACACTTAATAACAGTAGTGACTATATCTCCCTGATTAAATGGGGTATTCATAAGCCTTTCATCATCTGACTTATTCTCTTTTACAAACTCTGTTAAACCACGTGCCTTAGAAGAAGTAGAAGTAAGACTCACTAGTCTATTTCCCTTATTTATCTTGAGCAGACGAGCGATAGGTCCAAGCTCATGTGTAGGATAGTTCTCAGTGTTTCTATGCATGTAGTTATCTAGCCTATAATGCCTTTTCTCTACACCAAAGGCTATCTCATCTCTTAGGTCGTGAGCATAGGCACCATCACAGTGGATTATCTCACCGAGCACACCCTGCTCTAGCATGTTCATAAGCATCATCTCATCCCTACCATAGACGCAGTTCTCCAGCATCATGATAGGCACACCAGTCTCCTCATAAGCATCGACTAGCTTCCAGCACTCACGTACGGAGTATGCTCCACCTACCTCGCAAGCTACATACTTGCCAGCACGCATAAAGTCTATGCTCATGTCTATATGATTATCCCATGAAGTCGCTATGACTACAGCTTCTACCTCATCCATCTCTAGGATAGGCTTGTAGTCAGTAAGCTCTATAGGTCTCTTAAAACCACGCTCTTCTATCAAATCAGCAGTAGCCTTAACCCTATCTTCATATACATCACAAACTGCCACAAACTCGACATCAGGATGCTCTAGATAAGCCATATCAAGCAGGCTATAACCTCTTTGTCCCAAGCCTATTATCGCAATTTTAGTTTTGTTTCCCATATTATATATTCTCCTTTGAATTATAAAATTTTGTATAATTTTTTATTTAATTAGCCTTTTATTCCTTGTAACGCAACACCCTCAATAAACTGCTTCTGGAATATTGCAAACATTATAAGCAATGGCAATACTGCCATCACAGAACCAGCCATTACCAGTGGGTAGTTAGTAGAATACTGTCCATGCAAGAAGGAAATACCTACTGGCAAAGTCATCTTAGTGGTCTCTGTATTTACTGTAAGAGGCCACATAAGGGCATTCCATGCATACCTTAAAGTCAGTATACCTAGAGCCACTAATCCAGGCTTTACTAATGGAAGCATAATCCTAGTAAAGATGGCAAACCTTGAGCAACCATCTATCCTAGCAGCATCTTCTAATTCCTTTGGTAAGGCTATGAAAAACTGCCTTAGTAAGAAGGTACCAAAGATACTAAATAAGCTAGGTAGGAAAAGTGCTGTTAATGTATTTAAAAGGTGTAATTTTTGTATTATTTGATACTGTGGTAAGATGAAGAATGAAGCTGGTATCATAAGGACAGAAAGTAGTACACCAAATATTACCTTTCTTCCTGGAAACTCTATTCTCGCAAAGGCATATGCTGCCATAGAGCAAATAGATATTTGTCCAAACACTATAATTATCGCATTTATAGTCGAGTTTAAATACATCCTACCAAAAGGCACTTCATTAAATACCTTGATATAATTACCCCACTTCGGTGTAGCTGGCAAAATCTGTATAGGTATCCTAATGGACTCAGATTGTGTCTTTAGTGAAGTCAGTATCATCCATAAAAATGGAAATATTGTAATCAAAATACCTGTAATCAAAATTATATATATAATTATTATTCCTATATTTAAAGGTTTTTTTCTTTTATTATCAGTCATAATTCACCCACTTCTTCTGTAATTTCATCTGTATTACTGTGATTAACATAATGATTAAGAACAAGAATACTGCCAGTGCCGATGCGTAACCCTTCTTCGAATACGTAAAGGCGTTACGGTAGAAGTAAACTACCATACTATTGCTGTATTCAGATACCAGACTCACATCAGGTATCATAAGATATATGGTATCAAATATCTGGAAGGTCGCTATCAGTGAAGTAACCATTACGAAAAATAGTGTAGGCGTAACCAGTGGTAGGGTTATATTGAAAAACTGCTGAACACTAGTAGCTCCATCTATAGTGGCTGCCTCATAATAAGACTTAGAAATACCCTGTATACCAGCGAGGAGTATTATCATATTATAACCTATGCCCATCCAAATACTGACTATGGATATGGCATAAAGCACAGTGGAAGGTGTAGATAAAAATGCTATAGGCGCTATTCCCATCTTTCCTAAGAAAAAGTTTATAACACCGAACTCTCCATTAAACATCCACTTCCAAACCATGGATATAGCTGCAGCCATAGTGATGGATGGAATAAAATATATTACCCTAAACATTCCCTTAGCCTTTATAGAAGCATTTAGCATGCTGGCTAAAATAAGGGCTATTATTATAGTACCTGGAACTATTACTATTACATATTTAAAGGTGTTTCCTAATGCTTGCCACATGACAGGGTCGTTTATCATCTTTGTATAATTTCCTATTCCTACCCACTTCCTTTGGTTGAAGGCATTTACCTTGTGCAGGCTATCATATACCACCTTAAATATTGGATATATATAGAAGATTAACAGTCCTAATACCAACGGCGAAATCATCAAATAAGCAGTAGTAATATCCTTTTTTTTGCTTTTGCTCATCGTCTTTTTCATATAATCCCTCTTTATATAATAATTATAAAAATCGCAGAGTGTAAAGATATACACTCTGCAATTTTATTGACATTTCTTAATTACTCAGTAGCTAATATTTCATTCATCTTATCGTTAAATTGCTTACAAGCTTCCTCTACGTCTAATTCAAGAGCGTAAGATTTCTTAAGGATTTCTGCTTGAGCTGTTTCCCACTCACCAGAATATAATGATGATGGATAAGGGAAGGCATAGTTTTCAGATGAAGTAATGAAGCTCTTTAGGTTGTACTCAGGTCTAGCATCTACCCATGCTTGAGCTGTACCTACATAAGCTGGTATAGCAGCAGCAGTCTCTGCAGATATTTCATTAGCCCTCTTACCAGCTAGGAATTTAACCCACTCCCAAGCTGCATCTGGGTTCTCAGTAACAGCTGAAATACAGTTTCCTAAACCGTGGATAACTGTACCCTTGTTACCATTTACGCTAGGAAGTTCTATTACATCAAAGTCTGCTGGGTTATCAGCTTCTACTACTTGATTTAAGAACCATGAACCGTTTTGTATCATAGCAAGTCTACCAGATAAGAATTGGTCAGACTCTCTTGTCTCTTCAAAAGATGCTTCTGAAGGAGTAAGTCCCTCTTCGTGAAGAGCTACCCAAAGCTTAATAGCTTCTACTGTTTCAGGCATGTTGTATCCTGAAGACTTCTTATCGTCAGATATTATCTTCCCACCATTTGCGAAAATAGTGCTGTATATACCAGTTTGGTCTCTATAAGGAGCACCTATTCCATAAACGCTACCGTCTTCTTTAGTAAGTTTCTTAGCAGCTTCTACCATATCTTCCCATGCCCAATCGTCTGTAGGATAGTCAAGACCTGCTTCATCAAATAATTTTTTGTTGTACCAAAGTCCGATAGTATCGAAGTCTTTTGGTAATGCATACTGTACTCCATCCATATTATATAGGGCTAGAAGTGCAGCTGGATAATTAGCTAAGTCGATATTATCTCTAGCGATTAAATCACTTATTGGCATGATAACTTCTGCTTGAGCATACTTGGTAAAGTATGGTCCATTCATCCAGAATACGTCAGGTGCACCACCACCAGCGATAGAGTTTTCTAGCTTAGGCCAGTATTCTTTCCAAGAGTTAAGCTCAAGTGTAACTTTAATCTCTGGATGCTCCTTGTTAAACTCAGCAACACAAGCCTCTAGGTAAGGAGTTTGACCCTTGTCCCAGTAACCCATTCTGATTTCAGCACTTGCTTCCTCAGCTGGCTCTTCAGCGCCTTCTTTCTTTTCTTCTGGAGCCTTTGTAGTCTGCTCAGCAGCAGCATTTTCTTCTTTTTTTGGCTCTTCCTTACTACCACAGCTAGCAAACAGACTAAGTGTTAAAGTAAGAACTAGTAACAATGAAAAAATCTTCTTCATCTTTTTCCTCCTATAATATCAAATGCTAGATGTACCCACGATAAAGCAAGTCAAAACAGTTTATCCTAAGTCCATCATGTTTTTGTATACTTTATTAGTATATCATAAATTTTATACAATTTCCTTTATTTTTCTTACATAATTGAACAAATTTTTTGCACAATATAATAATTCTTTATATGTTTTCACTATGAATATTAGTAGGAAGCATGCATAAACTAAGTAAAATAGCGTAAAATACAATGCATAAAATTGAGATGGTTTAAATACAAACTATCTCCAATTTAAGAAGTGATTTAAGTAAAATCTAATTATTTCTTTACGATACTAAGAACTTTCTTAAGATTAAATATTACCAAGCTCTCTTTTAAAGCTATTATGGATATTCCATAAACGACTATACCAACTAAAGCACCAAAGATAATGGCCTTTATATTTGTAAGCCTTGTAAAATAAAGTGTATAGTAAACTACCACAGCCATGATACCTGTTGCTATAAAGGTCTTTACCATGGTTGTAAGCAAACGTCTCCAACTCTTTTTATCATTACGAAGAAAGATGTACAAGCTAAATATAGCTCCTAAGAAGTAGGCTATAGCTGTACTAAATGGTATAGCCATAAAGCCTACAAATCTAATTATAAGAAAGCTTAAGACTAGATTTATAGCTGTGACTATCCCTGTTATCATGATGGGTACCCTCCTGTTGGAAAGTGAAAAATATGCCTTGTTTAAGACCTCTATTATACCAAAGGCAAGCATAAATGAAGTATATCCTATAAAGGCCTCAGTCGTAGTTATAACATCTGCCATATTTATCTTGCCCCAGTATACGAGCAAGGTAATAAACTCCTTGCCTAGCACTATAAGTCCCACAGCCATCGGTACCAATAGTAGGGTCACACTTCTGAGTACATTTACTACTGACTTGTTTAGGCCCTCCCTCTTTTCTGACAATAGTTTCTCAGCAAAAACAGGGAACATAACAGCTGTAATGCCATAGACCACTGTACTAGCGAGTGCCTTGAAGAGCATGTTTCCAAAATTTATAGATGACACCCCACTATCGCCAAAGATACCTGCCCTATTTGTATCTATAAGGAGGTTTAGCTGGTGGGTCATGGCTACTATGGTAACAGGAACTAAAGAAATATAAAAAGACTTCAAATTAAAATCAGTAATCTTGAAATCTATCAAGGTAATACCCTTGGCAGAAACCATAAGAAACTGCAGTATCCAAGCCACAGTAGTTACTATAGCTAGACCTACTACAGTAGCGTCGTCTTTATAAAAGATAAGATATAAGAAAAATAAGATATTAAAAGGTATACCCATGGCAGCAGGTAGGATAAAAATCTCATTCCCCTGTAATACCGCCACGAAGAAGTAGGTCATAACTACCAGTACAATGGCAGGTAGAAGCCTCCTCATAACAGCTAGGGTAAGCACTAACATATCTTCATTGGATCCCTGTAGATACAATCTTAGTACCACAGGTGAAATAAAGTAATATACAAGGCAAATAAGTCCTATCATAAGGAGCAAGGAAAGCATTATTTTAAAAAGTGGCTTATCCTCCCTATCTCTATACTTTACCACTATGGGAACTAGGGTCGTCGAAACCCCACTACCTATACCTAGGAAAAGTCCTATGGTCAAGGCTATCCCTATAACATAAGCTCCATGTATACTGCCAGCTCCAAAGCTGGTAAGAATAAAAGTATCCCTAGCCAAGCCTAGCAGCCTAGAAGATAGGCTTAAAAACACTACTATTAAAATAAAATACGTTGCTGATTTCTTCGTCTTTGTCATAGTTTATATAATATTTCCTTATTTATCTTAGCTTTTTCCCTAAGCTCTTTCACAGCCTTATCCAAGACCTCTCGACTCTCATCATAGTGCTCAAAAATATCCTTACTAATCTTCTTGAGTCCATCTACATCCATGTGCTTAATACTCTGGTATGGTATGTCTAAATCCTCGCATATGCTTGTAACCTTTTCATCATAGCTAAGTCCTATGGATGGCGTGCCTCCTATGCTCGAATAAACCAAGCCATGGAAACGCATGCTCACAACTAGCTTAGAAGCAGCAAAAAAGGAAACTAAGCTAGCCACATCATCCAAAATCACTATCTTAGATTCATGCTCCATCTTAGACTGAAGTCTTTCACTCAAAGTCTTATCATCAGGGATTTTTAGTGGTACAAAGATTATATCATATCCATATGCCTCTTGGATATAGTCAGCATACTTAGCTAAGTTTTCCAAAAAGCTCTCACTATCTTCCCACTTCCTGATTACAAAGCAAATCCTATCCTCTTTATAATTATCTTCCACCTCATATCTAAGAGAAAATACACTGTCTGCACCTACCCTCATATTGGTATTTACCACACCTATTTCTCTAGCTAAGGCATAGCTATCTTCATCCCTAAAGCAAATCTCACTAACCCTATTTAAGACCTTCTTGCTAAGCCACCTATTAAAACTAGAACTTATAGGTCCCAGGCCATTGGAATACAAGTATGTCTGCTTGCCGAAATAATTACCCCAGAAAATAACTAGAAGATAGTAGTATAAGGACTTATTGCTAGTCTTATCTTGAAGTAAACTACCCCCACCCATCACTAGGATGTCACAAGATTTTATGGCACGACGAACCCTTCTGAAATCAAACCTATCTATGGCTCTTACCCCAGAAAAATCGTATACAGCATCTTCCTTAGAAAGTATGACTATACTGTTCTCACTATTTACTTCTTTTATATCCTCTATCACTGAAGCAAGCAAGGCCTCATCTCCTGAATTTTTGTAGCCATAGTAACCACATATTAGGTATTTTTTAGCACCGCTCTTCTCAGTGACTTGAGACTTTTTTATCTCTTCCATATTGTATCCGTTAAAACTACTCTCCATCCTTTACTGTAGCATATGGATATAGTTCATCCAAACTATAGTAAAAGTCTCTTCCATCCTTATAAAAAACTAGCATTTTATATGAATCATGTAGGTTCATCTTATCATCACTATTACAGTATATTCCATTTAAGTCTATATATCTTATACCCTCATAAAAGGCTATCTTGCTAGTAAGTGTAGCTGTGTTTACATAGAAAATAGTCTTTCCAGAAATCCTAGAGAAGTCAGATAAAACCCTGTGGAATAGTGTTTCTTCATTATAGTAGTCCGTATCTATATACTCAAATATCGCACTTCTACCACTTATTACTATTACATCATCAGGCGTAGTCTTTAGTGTCTGCATCATCTTATCAAACTGCCCACCATCTGCCTTTAAGAAGGAATAATTCTTGGTATCTAGATTTATAAAGGTAATTCCCTTCTTTGAAAAACTACTATACTTACCATCTAATACATATGTATCTGTTTCAAGTCTATCCTTAGAAATATCGCTCTCTCCCAAGAATACTCCTGCATCTAGCTTATTGAAGTCTTGATATACTTTTTCCAAGACTATGTTATCTAAGAGCATATCCTTCCTCTTGCTAGGTCCAAAAACACCTATCTTGGAATAGTCATCTAGCTCTCCTGCCTTGTAATACTCATCATATGGTGGAACATCTACTATCACACCTTCATACTCACCAGCAGTCCTACCTATAATATCCTTTATCACTACCCAGCCACTCTTAGCCTCTTCAGTCTTTAAGGTAACAGCATAAACCCTAGCTAAGTTCACAGGATATGCCATCTTAGGCATAGTGCATATAGCCTCTCCATCCTCGAAGTGGAGGTCTACCTTGTATGTTTCATCCTCATCATCTACGAATACTGCCTTTATCATGACCTCATCGCCATCAGTCATACCTTTTATTATGAGCTCATCTTGGGCAGTCTTTATCACTGCATCATCTAAGTAAGCATATACTGCCTGTGACTCTTCTGAAGCTACGAAGTCATAGTCTATATTCACCATGCCCTTATCTAAATAGCCCTCACCCTGCACCCAGTCAGGGAATACCCTATTTCTTATATTCATCTTTTCAAAGTCAAACAAACTATCTTTTTTGGACTCAGGTGCTACATAGAAATAGTCCTTGATACCCTTATAAGACACCTCTACTTGTCCTGCTTTGCCCTTGGCTTTAAAAGTATCACCATCAAAGGAACCCAGGTCGTCTGTCATATTAAAGCTGAGTTGCTTAGTAGACAAAGATACGCTATGACCCTCATCATCTATACCCAAGAACTTCATCTCAGTCTTTCCACTTACTACCTTTGGCTCTACCACTATATCCACTAGCTTATCAGCTACCTCTATATCCACACTAGCTCTCTCACCTTTATACTCTGCTGTAACAGTGAAAGTACCTGCTTCATATGGTATAAAGTCCCTGTCCTTAATCACTGCATCCCTATCTATAGAGAAAGTAAGTGCTGACTCATCCATGTCTAACTTATTTCCATTTTGGTCTATCAGTGAAACATCCAGCTTCACCCCATTATTTACGAAGGTATAGTCGCTACTAGCCCTTAGCTTCAGACTTTCTTCCTCTTTCTCACGATTTATAGCTACACCTAGACCATTTATAACAGGTCTTGGAGCACCATCAGATACCCTATTTAGTACCTCTGCACCACCAGTGAAGAAGTCTCGCTTAGCCATGGTAGTAGAACCACCACCATCGAAGCTTATAGCCTCATCCACACCGAAGGAAAGTAGTATTTCTGCTGCCTCCTTATTTGTAGCACCTATTGAAGTACCCCTACCATCTATGGTTAAGAACACTATTTCGTCTGTTCTTCTATTTATACCCATAGCAGTCCTAGGATGGCGGGCACCCGCTGATACCTTGAGACCCTCATCAACAAACTTACCATCCCTTATGAGTATACCACCACCTGCTAAGGCTAGTTCTACATCTTCTACATTTATATTACTCTTATAGCTAAGTTCTAGCTCCTTGCCCTTTTCTAAAAAAGGTACATAGTCAGCAGCCCTTTGCTTACCTATTCCTATTAGATAATTGTTTTCGTCTAAAACAATATTTTCTTCTACTGGACCCTTGATTATCCCATCTTCTACTAGGGTAAGTGATAAGTCTCCTATCTTTTTTACGCTATCACTATCCTTAAATGCACTACGAGTAAATATAACAGGCATACCGTGTACAGAGAGAACATTTATACCTGCCAAGCCTATATCTACATCTTTTTTATCCTTTAAGGTCACATCCATGCTTATATAGTCGAAGTATTTAGCGTCCTTATTAATGATGAAGTTCGCAGCTCCCTTTTCACTTGTATTGTACATATCCAAGAAATAAGTATATCTTCCATCCTGAGCTTCTACACCTATACTCTCTCCCTTTTTAGCACTATGTGAAAAAAATGACGAATTGACCCCAGCTATTACGTTTTCTGCCCCTGCTAGCATGTCGTTTACAGGACTAAGCCCCCTAAAATCATCCTTCTTCCTAAGTATTTCCAGAGAAATATCCTCATCCTTAGCATCTACTAATAAGACATTGTATGATAAAAATCCATCTGTAGTCAGGCATTTATCCGTAAGCAAAGTAACGCCCTCGCTGAGCTCTTCCTCTGAACTATCGACATATACCATCTCGTATCCAAATACGCTTACAGATGCAGTAATAGGCAAAATTAAAATCGCCATCATCATAAACATAATCCTAATTTTTTTCATAAATATTTCTCCTCAAAATGAAAAACAATTTTTTCTTTTTATATATACCATTAAGAGTATATCAGACATAGATTACAAGTACAATATCTATAATACTTTTGTAATATATTAAAGTAAAAAAAGCTGATATTTCAAAAAAGTTTAGTTGACTTTTCCTAGATATAGTATTACAATTCTAATTACGATACAATATATTGAGGATAGTAATGGAGATATTAATGGATATAAAAATTAAGAAAAGAAACGGTCAGGTAGTTGATTTTAACGGGGAAAAGATTACCATAGCCATAAAAAAAGCATTTAAGAGCGTAAATAAACAAGCGAATGAAGACAAGCTCAAGGATATAGCTGACAATATCTCAGTAAATGCTAAAGAAGCTATGGACAGAGGCGAAATGCTTTCTGTAGAAGACATACAAGACTTAGTCGAAGTAGCTCTAATAGATGGACTTCACCACCAAGTTTTAAAGAGTTATATTCTTTATAGAAACAGACACCAACACATTAGACACACCCTCAAGAACTTCGAAAACTTAGGGTTCGATGATGAGATTTTGGAAGTTTTACGTGAGGTAAGCAGCAAATATGATGACACCAACTATAGCCTAGAACACCTTTACCACAAGGTGATTTCTTTTGTTAAAGAAGGTATGAACGCTGAGAAGAAGCTAGCTGTCCTTGTAAAAGCTACACTGGAACTTACCTCTACTGAGGCTCCTGAGTGGGTTTACATTTCTTCCAAGTTTTTAAATATACAGCTTAAAAGAGAAGTAAAAAATACCATCCACGAGCTAAGGGATAGGTCATTTTATGGAATACTCTCACACTATACTGATGAAGGACTTTATGGTAAATACCTACTAGAAAATTACACTAGAGAAGAAATAGACCAGGCAGAGACCTTTATAGATGAGTCTCGTGATGACTTACTTACATATAGCGGATTAAACTTACTTTATAAGAGGTATATACTTAAAACCTATGATGGTAAGGCTGTTGAAAAAATAAGTCAAATGTTCCTTCGTATAGCCCTCCACCTAGCTATTCCTGAAAAGAAAAATAGGATGGGCTTTGTAAAGGACCTATATGATATTCTATCTACTTTAAAGGTGACTATGGCTACCCCTACTATGTCTAACTCAGGCAAGCCACACCACCAGCTTTCAAGCTGTTTTATCGATACTGTTAGTGACTCATTAAATGGTATATATAAATCACTTGATAACTTCGCCAAGATTTCCAAGTCTGGTGGAGGTATGGGACTTTACTTTGGTAAGGTTCGTGCAAATGGTTCAGATATAAGAGGTTATAAGGGTGTTGCCGGTGGTGTTATCAGATGGATAAAACTTGCCAATGACACAGCTGTTGCAGTAGACCAGCTTGGCGTTCGTCAGGGCTCTGTTGCTGTATATCTTGATGCATGGCACAAGGATATACCAGAGTTCTTACAGTTAAAGACAAACAACGGTGATGACAGGAGCAAGGCTCATGATGTCTTCCCTGCTATCTGCTATCCAAATCTTTTCTGGGAACTCGCCAAGAAGAACCTAAACGGTGTTTGGTATATGATGTGTCCTCATGAAGTTTATAAGATAAAGGGCTACCACCTAGAAGATTATTATGGAAAAGAGTGGGAAGACAAGTATTATGAATGTGTATATGATAAACGTATTGAAAAGCGTGAAATCATTATAAAAGACTTGATCAGACTCATCATCAAATCCATGGTTGAAACTGGAACACCATTTACTTTCAACAGAGACTTCGCAAATGAAACTAATCCAAACAAGCACAAGGGTATCATCTACTCATCCAACCTATGTACTGAGATTATGCAGAACATGTCAGAGATTACAAATATTACTCAGGATATAATAGAGGTAGATGGCGAAACTGTAGTAGTAGAAAAATCTTCACCTGGAGACTTCGTAGTATGTAATCTAGCCTCCCTAGTAGTAGGTAATATAAACGTGGCAGATGATGCTGAACTTTCCAAGGTCATCACTACTGTAGTAAGGGCACTAGACAATGTTATCGACCTAAACTACTACCCTGTTAAGTATGCTCAGATTACCAATAAGACATACCGTGCTATCGGACTGGGTATCAGTGGCTATCACCACCTACTTGCTAAGAACGGCATAAACTGGGAAAGCCAAGAGCACTTAGACTATGCAGATGAGCTATTTGAGAGGATAAATTACCACGCTATTAATGCCAGCATGGAACTCGCCAAGGAAAAGGGTAGCTATGCCCTATTTGGCGGTTCTGACTGGGAAAATGGTAACTATTTCACCTCTCGTGGATACAACTCTGATATGTGGAGAAAACTAAAGAATGAAGTCGCTCAAAACGGACTTAGAAACGGATACCTACTAGCAGTGGCGCCTACTGGTTCTACTTCTATTATAGCTGGAACTACAGCAGGTATAGACCCTATTATGAATAAATACTTCCTAGAAGAAAAACGTGGAGATATAGTTCCTAGGGTTGCACCTGGACTAAATCCAGAGAACTTCTGGCTATATAAGAGCGCACACAACATGGACCAGATTTATTCAGTCAAAGCCTGTGGTGTAAGACAGCGCCACATAGACCAATCACAATCATTTAACTTGTATGTAACCAATGAACACACCATGAAAGAGATACTAAACATGTTCTTTGCTGCCTATGACAACGGCGTAAAAACCATATACTACGTAAGGAGTAAGTCCCTAGAAGTCGAAGAATGTGTAAGCTGTTCAGGCTAACCAGTAGTGTTAACGCTGGTTGCCCAAAGAGGGTCTAAGATGTACGGTTAAGTATGATTTAAACCCTCGATTGGGTACCCCCTAGATAAACTTAATCTCGCGACATTTTATAGGTCAACCCCTACTGATTGACACATATATAATTACTTGTTCATCATGAATATGCAGCCAATGTGAACCTATATAATTTCTCGTAAAAAAATAAACAATAAATAAAGGAGAACCCCCATGAAAATCCAAAAAAAACAACTTTTCAACGAAAACGGAGATATAGAACTTAGCAAAAGAAAGATAATAAACGGAAACACCACCAATCTAAACGACTTCAACAATATAAAATATAGCTGGACTTCTGAGTGGTACCGTCAAGCTATGAACAACTTCTGGATACCAGAAGAAATAAACCTAGGACAAGATGTAAAGGAATACAGAGAACTAGACCCAGAGGAAAAACTAGCATATGACAAAATCCTATCCTTCCTCATCTTCCTAGACTCTATTCAAACCGCCAACTTACCTACTGTAAGTGACTACATCACTGCTAATGAGATAAACCTCTGCCTTACTATTCAAGCCTTCCAAGAGGCTGTTCACTCACAGAGCTATGGTTATATCCTAGATACAGTTTGTTCACCAGAAGAACGTACCGAAATCCTCTACCAGTGGAAGGATGATGAGCACCTTCTAAAGAGAAACAAATTTATAGGTGACCAATACAACGCATTTTATGAGCAACAAGGTGTAGATAACTTCATGCAAACCCTAATAGCTAACTACATACTAGAAGGAGTATACTTCTACTCAGGATTTATGTTCTTCTACAACCTAGGAAGAAATGGTAAAATGCTGGGTACTGCTCAAGAAATCAGATATATAAATAGAGATGAAAATACCCACCTATGGTTATTTAGGCAAATTATCCTTGACCTTAAAACAGAGGAACCAGAACTATTTACAGAAGAAAAAATCGCTGTTTATAAGTCTATGATTAGAATGGGTGTAGAGCATGAAATCGAATGGGGCAAATATGTACTAGGAGACAAGATGCCTGGTCTTACTATGCAAAATGTAGAAGACTACATCAAATACCTAGGTAATAGACGTTCTATGGACCTAGGCTTTGGAAGACTATTTGATGGCTATGATGAAGAGCCTAGCAATATGAAATGGGTAAGCGAATACTCTGACCCTAATATGATTAAGACAGACTTCTTCGAAGCTAAGTCAACTGCTTATGCTAAGGCGGGCGCTATCGTCGACGACTTATAAGATTATTTGTGATATGTTTCGTTTTTGTTTATTTTGAAAGCACGGTAGATTTGTTCAAGTAAAATCACCTTCATAAGCTGGTGTGGAAAGGTCATCTTGGAAAAGCAGAGCCTGAAATCGCTCATCTGGAGGATTTCATCTGCTAATCCTAAACTTCCACCTATTATAAAGACTAGGTCACTTTTTCCAGTGACACCTAGTCTTTCTATATGTGTAGCAAAGTCTTCACTGCTTAATTCTTTACCTTTTAGGTCAAGGGATATTATATACTGTCCCTGCCTTACATTTTTCTTTATGCGTTCAGCCTCTGCTTGTTTTATATTAGCGGACTCTAGTTCTGATAAGTCTGTCTTATTTATAGCCTCATCAGCAACAGTTATAAGATTTATTTTGCAATAAGAACCAAGTCTTTTTTTGTATTCATTTACCGCATCTTTTAGATATTTTTCCTTTAATTTCCCTACTGAAATAAGTGTTATTTTAATCAATTTCTACTGCCCTTTTCTCTTTCTAACTTACTGATTACTATATGTATTTGATTTATAGCCTTATCCACACTCTCCCTAGCCTCATTTATCCTAGACTGCATAAGCAAGTCCATAAACAAACCATCACAAAAAACATCTAAAAACCCAAGTAGGTCTTTAGTATCTACATTTATTCTTTCTAGATTTAGCTTCATAATGCTATCATTAAATACCATAACTGCTTGTTCAGCAGCCCTTATATGATTTTTGGCATCATCCATCTTAGAGTGTTTTACAAGGGAACTTATAAGACCACCACCTAATATGTCAAGTGTACCCCACGACCTCGCACTATCAAGGCTAAGTTTAGCCCTTCTTAAACAATCTATAGCAGTGTAACCCTCTTTTATAACTCTATCTATATCATTCATAAACTCACCTTTTAAAGAATTTGATATTTATATATATTTACAATGATATTGTAGCATTTTTTTAGGGCTTTTAAAGTGATTTATAATGAATTTAACACAAATTTAAAGAATAAAAAAACTCCTAGACCTAAATATCTAGGAGCTTCTTATATTTTTTAATTTTACGAAAAATAATATAAAACAAATAGTGAATGTGATAAATGGATGTATTTTTGCTTAAATGAGAAATCGGTGCGTAGGGATAGTACATAATAGTACAGACCTGCGTGACGATTTCTCAGATAAGTGAAAAGACGCCATTTAGCACGTTCACGTAACCGTTTTCATATATCATCCTTGCTTTTGCTTATGCTTAGGATTTTGACATATAACCATTACACGTCCATTTCTTTTTATAACCTTACATTTTTCGCATATCGGTTTTACTGAAGCTCTTACTTTCATCATT
>PDWI01003909.1_pt1 | contig 25634 bp, 21 predicted proteins | sample 1430891 | NCBI WGS metagenome assembly PDWI01 (sample SAMN01162508, study PRJNA174530) | Oral metagenome, whole genome shotgun sequencing project. | biome: Marine environment; feature: Marine mammal; material: Swab sample of the gingival sulcus; isolation source: swab sample of gingival sulcus...
CATATCTTTATCGCCCGTGCTAATCAACACATCTTTACCCTCTTTTGAGGCTTGTAGTGCGAGAGTGCCGATCACATCATCAGCTTCCACGCCTTCAACTGAAATCAAAGGAATGCCCAACGCTTTGATAATAGTGTGAAGTGGTTCAATTTGAGTGCGTAAATCATCAGGCATTGGTGGACGATGGGCTTTATATTGCTCAAAAAGTTCATCACGAAATGTCTTACCCTTAGCGTCAAACACTACCGCAATATGGCTTGGTTCAACCTGTGCGATTAAACTTTTTAACATATTCAACACGCCATACATTGCCCCTGTCGGCTGACCGTCTTTATTGGTTAAAGGGGGAAATGCGTGGAATGCACGATAAAGATAAGATGAACCGTCCACTAATACGAACGGATTTTTTTTGATTGTTGCCATATAATTCTCTTGTAAAAACATTCTTATAAGAGATTATACCTTATTAAGTGGTTTGATTTTAGTGAAAGTTCGCAAAAAAGTTAGATTAATTTTATCACTTACAAAATAAATAATGAATATTCGGCATAGACTCCATTTCACTTAACTCTGCTAAAATTTTACTATGTAATTCAATATTAGTTTTAATACCTGATATCACCATTTCTTCAAGTGCTATTTGCATTTTAGTAATAGCATCAGTTCTATCTTCTGCCCAGACAACAAGTTTTCCTATAAGTGAATCATAATAAGGCGGTACTTGGTATCCTGAATAGATGTGAGAATCCCAACGCACACCAAAACCACCAGCAATATGAACGTGATCGACTAAACCTGGTGATGGCATAAAACTCTCACTATCTTCAGCATTGATACGACACTCAATCGCACAGCCTTTAAATTTAACATCTTTTTGACTAAAACCAAGCGGTAAGTTTGATGCAATTTTTAACTGCTCTTTTACCAAATCAATTCCTGTTATCATTTCAGTAATAGTATGCTCTACTTGAAGTCTTGTATTCATCTCTATAAAATAAAACTGTCCATCTTCAAATAAAAATTCAAAAGTTCCAAGACCTCGATAACCTATTTTTTTACAAGCCTTAATACATTTTTTTCTAATATCTTCAATAATAGCTTGATCGATAAAATAAGCTGGAGCCTCTTCTACTACTTTTTGATGTCGTCTTTGCAGAGAACAATCACGATCACCTAAATGCACTACATTTCCAAAATTATCAGCAACAATCTGAATTTCAATATGACGTGGATGCTGTAAAAATTTTTCCATATAAACAGCATCATTGTTGAATGCTCGTTTTGCATCAGAAGTTACGCAATGGATAGCATCAATAAGTTCATTTTCTTCATAAACTACTTTCATACCTAAACCACCGCCACCAGCTGATGCTTTAATAATTACTGGATAACCTATTTCTCTAGCAATATTTTTATTCGTTTCATCATCATTAGCATTTAGTAATCCACTACCACTAATACAAGGAATACCAACTTTTTTCATAAGTTCGATAGCACTAATTTTATCACCCATTAAACGAATATTTTCAAAACTTGAACCAATAAAGGTAAAGCCTGAACGTTCAACTTGTTCTGCAAAATCAGCATTTTCAGAAAGAAATCCAACCCCAGGGTGAATAGCATCGGCACCACTTACCTCTGCAGCTGCAATAATTGCAGGAACATTAAGATAACTTTGACTTGCAAGATTTCCACCAATACAAATACTTTCATCGGCAAGTTTTACGTGCTTTAAATTGCGATCTGCGGTTGAGTGAACTGCAACAGTTTGAATGCCAAGCTCCTTACACGCTCTTAGAATACGTAACGCAATTTCTCCACGATTTGCTATAACAACTTTTTTGATCATAAAATTTATTCAATAATAAAAAGTGTTTGATCAAACTCTACCATTTGACCATTTTCAACTAAAATTTCTTTAATAACTCCTGAAGTTTCTGCACTAATTCGATTCATCACTTTCATAGACTCAACAATACAAAGTACATCACCTTCTTGAACACTATCTCCAATGTTTATGAAAGGGTTACTATCAGGGATTGGAGCTCGATAGAAAGTACCCACAAGCGGTGATTTTTGTTTAAATAATAACAAATCCTTATGAATATCTTGAGTATCTATAACATCACTATTTTCTCGTTCTACCACCATCTGTGGTGATTTTTTAACAGACAAACTATCTTTAACTATCTTTATATATCCTTCATCATCTGAAATTTTAAGCTCTGAAACTGATGACTGCTCAACAAGTTCAATAAGCTCTTTTATTTTTTGAATATCCATTCCTTACCTCTTACCAACTTTTTTTTGATTTTCTTATTATAAATCTAACCGCTTACTTTTTTATTTTTAAAATTAAATTTAAAAACTTCGTTTTAATGCTTCTTTAATAAGCTCTTCAACACTCAAATTATCATTATAAACCTTTTTAATCATTTTTGATGCTTCATTTTGTTTATAGCCCAAAGAAACTAATGCTAAAACAGCCTCATCTGTTGATGATTGCTCTTGACTAACTATAACATTTTCAACAAATAAACTTCCTTTTTCAAAATCTTTGAATTTACCTTGTAATTCAACCACCAATCGCTCTGCAGTTTTTTTACCAACCCCAGGTATTTTTACTAATTTACTTATTTCATTATGTTCAATAGCATATGCAAAATCATCTGTACTCATAGCTGATAAAATTGCAAGTGCAAGTTTTGGGCCAACACCATTAGTTTTTATTAAACTTCTGAATAACAATCTATCTTCTTTTGAAGTGAAACCAAATAATAAATGAGCATCTTCTCGAATACTTAAATGAGTGTAAATACCAACTATTTCTCCAACCTGCCCTAAATTACTAAAACTTGTCATAGGTAAAGATATCTCATACCCAACACCCATTACATCCAATAAAAGCTCTGGAAAATTCTTTTCTAAAATGGTTCCTTTCAAAAATCCTATCATTATTATTTATTTCTTCATCATTACAATTCTCTGTATATTAACACAAAATAATGATTTATTTTATATAAAAATACTCTTTTTTTATAACAGCCCACTAAACCAAGAGCAAAAGACAGACAATAAAAACAAAAAAAAACCACTTAATCATTTTTTTGAAAAAATCACTTGCACACTCTCTTAAAATCATTAAAATAAGCCTTGTCCAAATCGTTGGGTCGTTAGCTCAGTCGGTAGAGCAGCGGACTTTTAATCCGTTTGTCGAAGGTTCGAATCCTTCACGGCCCACCAATCAATCAAAATTTTCCTAAATAATTTCATATTTTAAAAAAATCAATTTATTACTATTACCACAATTAAGTCTGTAAAGCAATCTTTACAAAATAACGTTGCCTACACCTAATACCTTAATAATATTTCCTTTTTTATTTACAAAAGTTATTTTTAGCTATTGCCATACTGTTTTTTGTATGTTATTCTTTACAAAAGAACACAATATAAGGAAAATATGGAAACTAAAACTAACAATAGACAAAAATGTTTATTTACCCCCTCTTTTTTAGAATCAGTAATTGTTGCAATAATTACTGTATTTTTACTCTCATTTCTTATTATCGGCACTGGATGGGTACCACATATCGGCATAGCCTTTGTAATGCTTTCTTTACTCATTTATGGTCGTGTTCGTGGCGTAAGTTATAAAGATATGCAAGAAGCTATGAGCAAGGCACTAATGTCAAGCATTGGGGCTTTATATCTTTTTTTCTTTATTGGTATTTTAGTGACATCACTGTTAATAAGCGGTAGTATTCCAAGCCTTATTTACTATGGTACCTTTTTAATGAGTACTAAATTCTTTTATGTATCAGTATTTTTAATCACAGGTATTATTGGTATTGCATTAGGAAGCAGCTTAACTACTATTGCAACTTTAGGCGTTGCTTTTATGGGAATTGGGCACGCTTTTGATGCTAATTCAGCTATTACTGCAGGTGCCATTATTTCTGGTGCATTTTTAGGTGATAAAATGTCTCCACTTTCTGATACTACTACTATTAGTGCTGCAACCGTTGGTGTAGATCTCTTTGACCACATTAAAAATATGCTGCGAACCACCATTCCAGCACTAATACTATGTATCATTATCTATACAGCATTATCTATTACTACTTTATCTGATGCAGAAACTCTTATTCGCGTTGAAAATTTTAGAATTGCCCTTGAAAAAATACAATTAGTACATTTAATTTCATTAGTCCCTTTTATCTTACTTATTGTATTTGCACTAATGAGAACATCTGCGGTTATGGCAATGATATACACTTCAATAGTTGCGGTAATTATTGCTCAATTTATAGGTTATAATGACTTTTCTCAATATGGTCAGTTTTTCTTTTCTGGATTTATTCCAAATGATAGTTGGCATCCTGATTTAATACGTATGTTTAGTCGTGGTGGATTACAATCAATGTTCTTTACTTTAACTATCGTACTACTTGCTGTTAGTATGGGAGGTTTATTATTTGTTTTAGGTATTATACCTCAACTATTAAAATCTGTTTCCGAATGGCTAACAACAAGACTGCGTGCAACAATAGCTGTAGCTATGACAAGTATTGGAATTAATGTTCTTATTGGTGAACAATATTTAAGTATTTTATTATCTGGAGAAACATTTAAACCTATGTATGATCGTCTAAATCTTGATCGTAAACATTTATCTCGTACTCTTGAAGATGCTGGAACGGTAGTAAACCCTCTTGTTCCTTGGAGTGTATGTGGTGTATTTATTGCTCATCAGCTTGATGTAGCAGTTATTAACTACTTACCTTTTGCTTTATTCTGCTACCTAAGTGTTATAATAACCTTAATAATTCCAACAAATACTAAATAAATAATCAAGTAACAAAAAAGGTGTAACTCAGTTACACCTCTTAATTTCTTATTGAGTTATCAATTATTTAGAAAGATTTTCAACCTCTTTCTTCATTGATTCAATCTCTGTTGCTTTTTCAGTTACCGCTTCTGTCTTCTCTGCTACTACCGCTTTAACTTCTACTGTCTTTTCTGCTGTTGCTTCTTTTACTGCTTCCATTTTTTCTGCTACTGCCGATTTAACTTCTGCTGTCTTTTCCGCTGCCGCTTCTTTTACTGCTTCTGTTTTTTCTGCTACTGCCGCTTTAACTTCTGCTGTCTTTTCCGCTGCTACTTCTTTTACCGCTTCTGTTTTTTCTGCTACTACCGCTTTAACTTCTGCTGTCTTTTCCGCTGCTATGCTACTACCGCTTTAACTTCTGCTGTCTTTTCCGTTGCCGCTTCTTTTACTGCTTCTGTTTTTTCTGCTACTACCGCTTTAACTTCTGCTGTCTTTTCCGCTACTGCTTCTTTTGATGATGTTACCATTGCTGTTGCTGATTCTGTAATATTTGAAACAGTACCTTTTGCAGAATCCACAACTTCTGAAGCCTTCTCTTTAGCTGTTTCTACAACTTCTTCTGCTTTCTCTTTTGCTGAATTTGCAACCTCTGATACTTTTTCTTTAGCTACTTCAACTGCACCTGATACAGATTCTTTTGCCGAATCAGTAACTTCTGAAACTTTAGATTGAGCTGATTCACTAATTTCTGATGCTTTTTCTTTAGTAGTTTCAACAACTTCTGCTGTCTTTTCTGCTACTTGATCTTTTAATTCTTCTGCTTTATCACAGCCTGCTAATACTACTGAACCGCTTAAAATTAATGTCGTTAATAATGTTTTTTTCATAGAATATCCTTATGTTATAAATGCGTAAAACCGCACCGTATTATTACATACAGTGCGGTCTTTGTCAAAAATTAATTATGCTTTGTATTCGTGAACTAATTTCATTAAATCACAAACTTTAGCTGAATAACCAAACTCGTTATCATACCAAGTTACTAGTTTAACGAAAGTATCTGTTAATGCGATACCTGCTTTAGCATCAAATATTGAAGTTTCACTTGCTCCGTTAAAGTCTGTTGAAACTACAGCATCTTCAGTATAACCTAAGATACCTTTCATTTCGTTTTCACTTGCACGTTTAACTTCTGCACAGATTTCTTCATAGCTTGCACCTTTTTCTAAGTTAACAGTTAAATCAACAACTGAAACGTTAGCTGTAGGGATACGCATTGCCATACCAGTTAATTTACCATTTAATTCAGGTAATACTTTACCAACTGCTTTAGCTGCACCTGTTGATGAAGGAATGATGTTTTGAGAAGCACCACGTCCACCACGCCAGTCTTTTTTAGAAATACCATCTACTGTTAATTGAGTAGCTGTAGTTGCGTGAACTGTTGTCATTAAACCATCTTTGATACCAAATTTATCATTGATAACTTTAGCAAGTGGCGCTAAACAGTTTGTAGTACAAGATGCGTTAGAAACGATATCTTGTCCTGCATATTTGTCAAAGTTTACACCATTTACAAACATTGGAATGATATTATCTTTTGATGGGCCTGTTAAAACAACTTTTTTAGCACCAGCTGCGATGTGTTGACGAGCAAGTTCATCTTTATAGAAGATACCAGTTGCTTCAGCAAGAACATCAACACCGCTCCAGTCTAGGTCAGCAGGATTTTTTTCGCTCATTACGCGAACAGTACGTCCATTAACAACTAGGTTGCCATCTTTAACTTCAACTGTTCCGTTGAAACGACCGTGAGTTGAATCATATTTAAGCATATAAGCAATATAATCAACATCAATTAAGTCATTAATTGCAACAACTTCCATATCATCGCGAGCTTCTGCAATACGCATTACTAAACGACCAATACGACCAAAACCGTTAATACCAACTTTAATTGTCATAACATTTTCCTTATTATGTAGAGTGAATAAAAATTTTTAATGTGGTTATTATAACATATTTTTTATGTAATATTGTTTGTTTTTTGAAATTTTTAGATTTAATTTGTAACGTCATTGTTATAATTGTTCTTTTTGGTTAATGCCTTTCTTGTTTTTTGCGTTTTCTCTTTGTTCCTGTGCTTTTTTTCGGCGTATTTCTTTAGGATCACATAATAATTCTCTATAAATTTCTATACGATCACCATCTTTAGGAATATCGTTAAGCTTTACTGTTCTTGAGTAAATTCCAACTTTATTTTTGGTTAAATCAATTTCAGGATATCGCTCTAAAACACCAGAAAGTTTAATAACTTCTTCAATATTAAGCGGTTGATTTATCGTTATTTTTTTCAAAAAACAATTATCATAATAGGCAAAAACAACCTCTACTTGTATGCTTTTATACTCCATATACTTCCACTGCCCTTTTTTCAAATGATTTAATCATTTTACTACATATCTCATTAAAAATAGTACCAAAAGCAAAAGTCATCAAAGGATTAGAAAACTCAAAATTTAAGTTAAGAGAAATTCTACAACAATCTCCTAGTTCTTCAAAAATCCAAGTGCCATTGAGATAATTAAAAGGTCCATCAATAAGTTCTAAATCTATCTTCTCATTTTTTATCATTCTATTATGGGTACTAAAACTTTGCTCAAAACCTAACTTACTCATAGTTAAACGTGCTTTTAACTCAGTTTCACTTTGTTCAAGACGCTCTGCACTGATACAGCCTGATAAAAATTCAGGATAACGTTCATAATCATTTACAAGATCATACATCTGTTTTGCTGAATAAGGGACTATTTTACTTTGATTTACTTTTGGCATATTCTTCTTTTATTATTTAACTTCTTTTCCTTGTGCCTGCATATCAGCGTGATAAGATGAACGCACGAAAGGACCACAAGCTGCTTGTTTAAAACCCATATCATAGGCTCTATCTCTAAACATATCAAATTCAGCAGGCGGAACATAACGAGATACTGGCAAATGGTGACGACTTGGCTGTAAATACTGCCCAAGTGTTAGCATTGTTACACCGTGATTGCGTAAATCTTGCATAACTTCCAAAATTTCTTCGTTATTCTCACCAAGCCCTACCATAATGCCCGATTTTGTCGGAATATGCGGAAAGATTTTTTTAAATTCTTGCAATAATTTAAGCGACCATTCATAGTTTGCCCCAGGGCGAATTTCTCGGTACAATCTTGGTACATTTTCTAAATTGTGGTTAAACACATCAGGGGGATTTTCCTTTAATTTATCAAGAGCTTGTTCAATTCTTCCACGAAAATCTGGTACTAAAATTTCAATTTTAATATCAGGGTTTAACGCTCTAATTTCACGAATACAATCTGCAAAATGCCCTGCACCACGATCAGGCAAATCATCACGATCCACCGAGGTTATCACTACATATTTTAATTGCATATTAGCGATAGTTTTCGCAAGTTTTACAGGCTCATCTTGATCGGGTGGAAGTGGTTTTCCGTGAGCCACATCACAAAACGGACAGCGTCTTGTACAAATCGCCCCTAAAATCATAAAGGTTGCCGTACCGTGATTAAAACACTCGTGCAAATTAGGACAGCTTGCCTCTTCACACACCGAGCTTAAACCAAATTTTCTCATTCCCTGCTTAATAGCATCAATTTTTGCACTTGATGCAGGTAATTTAATTTTCATCCACGAGGGCTTTTTTATCAACTCTTGATTAGGATCGATATTTTTTATCGGTATAATTGAAGTTTTCGCAGCATCACGATATTTAACGCCACGCTCCATCTTAAATCGTGTTTTTTCCATTTATTGTTATTCTCTTATAATTTCATCGTAGCCTAACAAATGACAAAAATGATAGACTAATTGTTCTTTAATTGTTTCTTTCAACGCAGGTTGATAGTCAATAAGGTTGGCAACTTGCGTCATTTCTAACCCTTCATAACCACAAGGGTTAATTTGTGAAAATGGAGATAAATCCATATCAACATTTAAGGCAAGACCGTGAATTGATGAACCTTTTTGAATTTTAAGCCCTAATGAGCAAATTTTCTGTATATTTTCACCGCTTGCAACATAAACACCAGGTGCATCTTTTTGAGCAAAAGCGGTAATATTATATTCTTGCAAAGTGTTAATAACGCTTGTTTCAAGGGCGGTTACCAAAGTTCGCACCGTAAAATTTTGACTGAAACTTTTTTGACGCTTTATATCAACAAGCACATACATCACAATCTGACCTAAACCGTGATAGGTAATTTTCCCTCCACGATCTGATTGAATTACCTCAATATTCGTTGTGTTGAGCAAATGCTCTTGTTTACCATTTCTTCCCTGTGTAAAAACAGGAAAATGCTCTAATAGCCAAATTTCATCGCAAGTTTTTTCATCTCGATTATAAGCAAAATTTTTCATTGCCTCAAAACTAAGATTATAGTGAATTTCTCCTAATTCCCTAACGATAACCTGCATTAAAGTACCATTCTTACGCCTTTAATCTTCGCAAGATCTTGATATAAGGTTTCAATTTGATCAATATTAGTCGCATACACTTTAATTGAAACGCTTTGATAAGTACCTTTGGCACTTGGTTTGCTCGTTGTTTGATAATCACCTTTAATGATTTTTTGTACGCAAGCGATAACATCTTCGCTTAAATCATTGCGGTTTGCTCCCACAACTTTGAAAGTAAATTCACAAGGAAATTCTAATAAATCGCGTAGTTTTTTTTCTTCTATATTTTGAAATTGCATCAGTTATCCTTTTCTTAATAATCTCTTTTTACCGCTAAAATCGCAAGCGAAATTAACGCATCTTTATAATCACTGTTTGGCAAACATTCAATTACCTCTGCTGCCTTTTTACTTTCAGCTAACGCTTTTTCTTTGGCATAATCAAGCGATCCTAATTGCTCGAAAATTTGCAAAATTTTTGGTAAATCTTCCCGCTTACCACCGTTTATAATCGCATTTTTAATAAAATCCTTATCATCTTGATGAGCATTTTGCAAAGCGTGAATAAGTGGTAATGTTGGTTTACCTTCCACAAAATCATCGCCTAAATTTTTCCCAAAATGCTCACTTGATGTTTGATAATCTAAAATATCGTCCATCACTTGAAAAGCCGATCCTAAATAACGACCATAATCTTGTAAGGCTTTTACCGTTTTTTCATCGGTTTCACACACCAAAGCACTACACTGACAAGCAGCCTCAAAAAGTCTTGCTGTTTTACCATAAATTACTGAAAAATAACGATCTTCTGTCGTTTCAACATCATTACAATTGATAAGTTGCTCAACTTCACCTTGTGCGATCACATTAGTTGCATCTGACATTATTTTTAAGATTTTAATTGAATCAAGATCTGTCATCATTTGAAACGATCTTGTATAAATAAAATCCCCAACCAAAACCGATGCAGCATTACCAAACACTGCATTTGAAGTTTCACGCCCACGGCGAAGTTCTGATTCATCAACTACATCATCGTGAAGTAGTGTTGCCGTATGAATAAGCTCAATAAAAGCGGCTACTTTTACTACTTTTTTTGCAAATTTTCCATCAATATTAACCGCTTGACCACTTAGCAAAGCAATTAACGGACGAATCCTTTTGCCCCCTGAATGAATAATATAATGGCTTATCTGATCGATAAGTGCCACTTCACTTTTTAAACAATCAACTAAACTGTGATTAACTTCAGTCATCAGTTCATCTGTTAATGATTGAATTTGCGTTAAATTAAATTTTGCTTTCATTATTTTTATTGCCTTGTAAGACTTATGTGCTTAACATTAGTTAAAAATATGCTCAATATTATACTTAAACCTACATTTTATGCTAGTAATTTACCATCTTTTAAATGATATTTCTCATCAAACCTATCAAGCATCGTAGCTCTATGCGTAATACAAATAATAGTTTTATCTTGTAATTTCTCAAAAATCAAATCTAAAATTACTTCTTCTGTTTTACGATCAAGACCTTCTGTTGGCTCATCAAGTAATACGATTGGAGCATCGTGTAATAACACTCGTGCAAGCCCTAATCTTCTTGATTCACCGCCTGATAACGTTCTACCACCATCTCCTAAAAAGATATTAAGCCCTTCTTTGGTTTCAGTTAAGTGCGAAAGTCCCACACTTTCTAACACTTCTCTCAACCTTTCATCATCAACAAGTTCATTTCCAAAGCGTAAATTATCAGCTAAACTTTGATTAAAAATATGTACTTTTTGGGTCAAAGTAATAATTTGTGAACGTAACAATGATTCACTTAACTGCAAAAGTTTAGTATTTTTTAATAAAATCTCACCGCTTTGAGGTTCAATATTACGATTAAGAAGATTAAATATTGTGCTTTTTCCAGCTCCCGTTTTTCCTAAAATTGCAATTTTCTCTTTTTTCTTAATCGCTAGATTAAAATTATTGAGTACTTTATGTTTTCCATAAGCAAAAGAAAGATTGCAAAAATTTAACATATTTTCACCGCTTTCATCAAGACTTTCAACATTTCCATAAACAATCGGATCTTGTTCAGTTAAAGCATTAACTCGTTTTGCCGCAGAAATTATTTTACCAAGATGTAAAAACGCTGATGAAATAGGAATTAAAATTTCAATTGATGCAAGGGTTGCAAATACAAAAATAGCAATAAGAGCCTGTGCATTTTCAACATTTGGTAGTGTTGCACTTGATGCTAGTAAAATTACCACACAAACAAGCAGACCATTTAACACTACTAACAACGCACTTGAAAAACCTGTTAATTTAGATTCATAGTTTTGTTTACTAAAAAATAATTGCTGTGTATCAAGTAGTGATTTTTTCTTTGAAGAAAGTTTATTAAATAGCGTAAATTCAGCATTAAGCATTACCCATTCAACAAATTTTCTGCGAAAACTATTACGTTCATCTAGTATTTCTTCACCTAAACTACTCCCAAGTCGGTAAAAAATAGTAGGTAAGAGAAAAAGTAAAATCATCAAAGTTGAACAAATAACCAAAGCAATTTCAACTGAAATAAACGAAAGCCCAAATCCCATAAAAAGTATTACCATAATTGCGGTAATAAAAGGGGTTATTAAACTTAAATACAGCGTATCTAAAGTATCAACATCAGAAACTAACACATTTAAAATTTCACTATTTCTAAATTGTTGTAATTTTTCAGGACTAAGCGGTAATAATTTTTGAAAAATATGCAAACGCAAATAGGCGAGCAAGCGAAAAGTAACATCGTGAGTTACCATTCTGTCACCATAACGAGTTACCGTTCTACCAATGGCAAGACCACGTACTCCTGATGATGGATAAAAAAAGTTAAATGCCGTAGATCCTACTAAAAATGATGCCGATAAAAACCAGCCTGAAAGACTTAATAAACCAATACTTGCACTCAATCCTAATATTGCTAGCAAAAGCCCCAAGGTTAAACGAAAAATATCATTTTTTAATAATCGTAAAAAAGGTATTAAAATCATTATAGCTCCTTAAACTTTGCAATAAGCAATTGAAAAACTTCATTTTTTTGCAAGCTTGGATAGTCACCACTTGCTATAATATCACCTTTTTCCATCATAATAATATGATCGCATTTTTGCAGGTGATCTAAATGATGGGTAATCATAAAAGTAGTTTTGTTTTCCATTAAATGAGTTAAACTTTCAAGCACTTTGTTACCTGAATCTAAATCTAAACTTGCCGTTGGTTCGTCAATAAAAAGCAGCGGACTATTTTTCAAAATAGCTCGAGCAATAGCAATTCTTTGTGCCTGCCCACCACTAAGCCCAATATTTCCTTCTTTAATCTCATAATCTAAAGATAATTCATTGACAAAATCTAACGCATTTGCGTGCTGTAAAGCGGTATTTATTTGCTCTAAATTTGCATTATCACAACCAAGCGTTAAGTTCTCTAAAATACTCCCCGCCATAAGTTTAGGGTTTTGCCCAACCCAAGCAATATTATTTCTAAAATCTTCAATATCTAGCTCTTTAAATTCAATGCCATTGATTTTAAGCGATCCTTGATATGGCAAAAATCCTAATAACAGATTTAAAAATGAGCTTTTCCCAGCACCAGACTCTCCAATCAATGCAACTTTTTGTTTGCCTTCAATAGTGAAATTAAGCTCTTTAGTTAAAGGCTGATTTTGAGTGCTTAATATTTGTAAATTTTGTGCTTCTATAGTTATCTTGCTAAAATCTATCTTTTTTTGACCGCTTATAATATCGTTATTTTCTTGCGATAAAAATGCTTCTAAACTATCAGCAGCTCCCATTGCTGCTGTTTTATCGTGGTAAAACGTCCCCAAATCACGAAGTGGTTGATAAAATTCTGGTGCAAGCATTAAACAGAAAAATCCAGTAAATAAACTCACCCCTGCACTGCCATAATAACCAAAATCAAGCTGCCCTAAATAAATAAAACCAAAATAAACAGCAGTGATCGCAATAAATACTGATGAGAAAAATTCAAGAACCGCCGCATTTAAAAAAGCATATTTTAAAATATCCATCGTACTTTGACGAAACTCTTCACTGGATTTGTAAATATGTTCTGTTTGCTTTTTTCCCTGATGAAATAATCTAATGGTTTCAAAGCCTTGTAATTTATCTAAAAACTGACCGCTTAATCTTGCTAAAATATTGATATGTTGCTGATTAATTTCTGCAGTTTTCATTCCAACTAACGCCATAAAAATAGGAAGCAATGGCATAGTAAAGAGTAAAATAACGCCAACCGCCCAATTCACATAAAAAACCACACATAAAATAATAGTTGGAATAACAGCGGCGAGCTTTTGCTGTGGAATGTATCTTGCATAATAATTGTGTAAATTTTCAATTTGTTCAACCATTAACACCGACCAACTACCACTTGCCTTTTGCCCAAGTCCTAAAGCTCCAATTTGTTCCATTTTAGTAAGCAATTGTGAACGTAAATGAGCTCTCACTTTCTCACCTGCATAAAAACTTAAACGCTCACGTAAAGAAATAAGTACTGCCTTGACAATAAAAGTTAAAAATAAAAGTATCAATAACATATAAAAATGCTCTGGATATTTTTGGATTACAATAAGATTATGTAAAATCATCGCTATTATAAACATTTGCAATACGGTTATAACCGCTCCCAAACTTCCAAGCAGAACATTTGCTAGTTGATATTTTTTTATGATCTTATTTTGTAGTTTAAGCCACTTTCCTAAATCTTTTTGTCTTTGTTTATCCATTCATATTCCTGTTAATCAAATTCAACTTGATACATAAGATCTAAGCTGTGACTTACATTATAAAGCCATCGTAAATAGAGTGAGCGATACAATTGAACACCAACACTAATTTCATTAAAATTTTTATACAATCCTCGTTTGTATTTTACATTAAATCGTTTAAGAAAATCTGCACTTACTGCTACATTCAAATTATTTGTTCCGCCTTCAATATTAGCATTTAAGTTAGAAAATCCTAATAAATTATCAACTTTTTGCAGAGGTTTCGACACTCTTTTCAACCCTTCTTGAATTAAGTTTGCAAATAAAATACTTGAGGCACTTGTTGCAGTTTTTCCAAGAACTTTATTGATATTATCTTCTTGATTTTCATCAAGTTCTTCTAAATTATTATCAAAACCTTGACCTGATATAAGATAAGAAAGAGCTTCTGTTTGAGATAATGAAGGCTGAGAAAATACTGTTATTTTAGGATTTTTTAAATTTCCAATAAGAGTAATTCCCGTAGTAATATTCTTACCATTATCATTGATTTCTCTAACCGCTTCAATATTAAGCTCTGGACGTGATGCAAATCCTGTAAAAGTTGCACTTCCTTTACGAATTTTTAAATTTTGCCCATAAGCAAGATAAATAGCATCTTGTACTTGAGCTTTTCCATAAAGACCAAAACCCTCTTTTGATTGCTTTATTTTAAGATTACCAAAAACAAATCCTTTAACTCCAAAGCCCTCTATTCTAACTTTACTTTTCGGTGCATTGATATCAATATTGGCTAAAATTTCAAAATTACTTTCATTATTTTTATTTTCTGAAATTTGTGGTTCTATATTCAACTCATCATCAATTATGACTTCATCTTCACTAACATCAATCGCTCCTGTCGATAAATCTTTAAAAGTAAGATTTGCCTGTAAAATATCAATATTACCAGTTAAATCTAATTTATTAGGATTAAGTTTTAAACTTAAATCAGAATCAACCGTAAAATCACCAACCCAAGATAAAGCTCCTTTTAAACTTTTGCCTTTAACGTCTAAATATGAGTACCAATTTTCACTATCTTCCCAGTTAGCAGCTCCTGTTACTGATAAATTTCCTGAAAAAGTTTTAAGATTTCCACTAATTACCGCTTTTGAGCCTAAAAATTTAAGATCAACAATACCATTTTTTACCTGCAAAGGTAAAAGCTCTATGTTTGAACGTAATCTTGATAATCCCACATTTCCAATAATAATAGGATCTTTTAAATTTCCTGATAATTTCAACCTTCCATCTAACTCTCCAGCCAAATCTTCATTTGGCAATAAATAAGATTTCAACATATTTAATGATATCTTTTGTAAATTAAGATCGCCTGAAATTATTCTCTTTTTAACTAAATCATTTACCTTAACATCAAAGAATATATTTCCACCTTGTTTAATATCTGCATCTCCTATCAAATGAAGATCATTATTTTGTAAGCTAGCCTTAAAAGAAATAGGTTTAAAAAACATTTTAAGCTGACGATGCCCTAGTTTTTGATGCAACAGTAAATCTTGTGAAGTTATCTTTATATCAGCTTGTAAAGGTTTATCTTCACTCCAAACCACATATCCATCACCTGCTAATAAACCTTTAAATGATGTATCAAGCGGTAAGTATTTACTCAAAAATTGCGTATTGAAATTTTTAGCTTTAAAATGAACGCCACCACTTTTACCAATAATAATTTCTTTATCAAAGCATAAGTTAAAATCTTTATTTTTCCAACAATGAGGGCTTAACAAAGCTCTTTTATCACCAAAATTTACTTGTGCTTTTATATTTTCAAGTTGTTCTAAATCAATCTTCCCTGCTATCTTAGTTTTCATTACTATCGCATTCCACGATGAAACATCATCACTTAAAGAGCCTTTTATAGCTGTATTAATATTAACAGGCGAACCTTGAACGTTTAAATTAATATTATGATCATCAATCGCACCATCAACACGTAATTTAGCCTGTTTTAATACTGAATCTTTCATTTTAATATCATTTGCTAAAAATACTAAATTTCCTGTTAATTTAGGAATGATTTGTGAGTTTCCTTTAGCAGAAAAACGCTTAACATAAAAATCATTAAAACGAAGATCATTTGCAATAAGATTAAGATCAAATTTTGGTTTTAAAACATCACCTTGAACAATAACATCTCCAATAATATTACCTTTTAATGATGGATAAATTTCTTTTAAATTGGGAGCTTTGATATGAGCTGAAAATTGAGATTTTTTACCTAATTCTCCATCAAAAGTTACTTCATTATTGCCTATCTTTAAAAATGCTTTCTCTGTTTTTAACCACATTTTATTGTTTGATGTTGAAATAACATCAAACAATAAAGGTTTTTTCCCTAGCATTCCTTTTAAATATAACTTATCAAAATTAACAGAGAATTTTTTATTTTCTCTATCAAAAAAACCTTTGCTAATAATAATTCCTTTTGCATTAAGCGGTATATTTTTAATTTTTTTTTGCAAATCAATTTGTTTGATATCAGATGTTATATCCCATTGAATATCTTTATCATACTTAAATGATCCTTGCAATTTAGTATTGATCTCATCACTTTTCAACACAAGATTATCAATGATGATTTTCTTACTATCTCCTTGTGCTGAAAAATTATTAACATTTAGCGATAACCCTTGAATATTAATGTTATTATTCCCTTTAACCGAAAAAGAATTGAAATCACTTTTAATATTGAGTGATAATGAAGGAATAGCCAATTCTTTTACAAAATTATCTAGATTTAACTGTTGTGCTTTAATATTTGCATTTATAATATCTTTGCGATCAAGATCAGTAGTAGCATTGATACTAAAATCACCAAAGTCATTGTTTGTTATGTTTATAACAGTTTTTTCTTTCAATGCTCCTTCAACCAAAATATCAAAATTAGTTGATGGTAGTTGATATTTTTTATTTTCTAAAGTACTAAAAACAAGCTTTCCATTAACTAATAAATTATTATTAAAATCTAAAAAAATATTACCTGTTAATGTTGTATCTATTTCAGTAAAACTACCATTTAAGTCTAATTTCGTTACTACCGTATTATCTTTAACTACTGTTTCTTGTAAAGATAAGTTTACCTTATCAGCAATAACGTTCTGATTATTAACAAACCTAAAATCATTAACTTGAAAATTATTAATATGAGCATCAATTGGTAAATTAATATTGATATTTCTCATAATTTTAGCAATATCTAGCGGTGTTTGAATATCTTCTTTTTTATTATCTTCATTATGAGATAATATTTTTTGATGAAACTCTGATTGATTGATTTTGAAATCATCAATACAAAGAGTTACTTTTAATAAACATTTTAAATTGAGTTTTATAGATAATTGCTCTGCTTTAAAATTAAATTCTTCATTACGAAAACTAACACCATCAAGAATCATAGTATTTTGTAATGAGCCACTAATACTCGTAATTTGCAAATCTTCTCGAAAATAATCAATAGTTTCAATAATTTTTTTCTGTCCAAAAGATGTTGTGATAACAAGTACGAACAACACAAAAAGTATCATTAATAGTACACCTGGAAAAATAGCTAGATACCATTTTCCTTTTCTTTTTTTAATTGGTTCTACTTGCTTAATATCTTTGTTAGTTTCTTTGCTATCTTTGAACTCTTCCATTATAATCTAACTCCAAAACCAACATAGATTTCAAAAGGAAATCCCTTTCTTTTCTCATTAAATGGAAAAGCAACATCTACTTTTATGGCTCCAATTGGTGATATATAACGAACCCCTGCTCCTCCACCAATTTTAAAGTTAGGCTTAAATCCTTGACTTACAGAACCAAGATCAACAAAAAGACTCCCCCACCAAGTTGGTGAAAATTTATATTGGTATTCACTACTGAAAGTTCCCATCAGGTTTCCACCTTCCTTTCCTCCAACAGAGTTAAATTTAAAACCACGAATACTATTATCTCCTCCTGCAAAAAATCTAAATTTTGATGGCAGTTTCAAAAAATCTTTTGCATAGACATAACCTAAACTAATTCTATTTAAAAATCTGTGACTTTCTTTTATAGTTCGAATAACTGTTGCATCTAATGAGAAATGAGCAAAACCTCCACTTGAACCTAAAAAATTAGTTGAAAAATTACTTGCAATACTTAAACTATGTCCATTTAGAGGAAATACTAAACCATCACTTTTTTTATAACGAAGAACTATGCTTGGATAAAATAATGTTTTAACTCTTCCATTTTCAACCTTTTTATCCTTACTAACTTCAATATTAGCTCCTAAATTAAAAGAAAAAGGTTTATCTAATCTAAAGTGTCGATGTGCTGATAAATTCAAATTAAAAGCTTCTGCTCTTCCCCAAAATTTAGAAGACTTTGTTTCAATATCAGCTGAAAAAACATATAAATTGTTTAAAGGATCACTATAAACTGGTAAATTATATTGAAAATCAAACTGTTTTCTTTTCTTATTTATACTTATACCTGTCGCAATATGATGTCCATAACGATTTACATAAGGCATAATCCAACGTGAACTTGCGTGAAAACCAACACTAGAATTATAACCAAGTGTAAATTTCATTTGGTTACGTTTTTTAGGTAAAAGTTTTACTTTTAAATCAACTCTTTTTGTTTCTCGATCTGAAATAGGTTCAATAAATACATTTTGAAAATAATTACTGCGATTTAACCGCTCTGAAATAGCTAATAAATCATCATTCAAATAAGGAGCATCACTATTAAACTTGATAATATTATTGATAAAGCCATCATCAAGGCGAGAATGTTCTAATAAAATTTCACCAAATTTATAGCGATTTCCTGTATCCAAAACAACGTTCCAATCAGCATTTTTTAATTTAGGATATACCGCCAACTGCTTTTTTAAAAACGTAGCATCAAAATATCCTTTTTCAGCGGTAACATTTTTAAGATACCATTTAAACCTATCATATTTCTGATGATTTAATTGTTCACCTTTTTTCGCCTTATACTGCTCAATTGTTTGTAGTAAATCGCTATCCTTTTGACCTTGACCTAAAACATCTATATTAGTATTTCTTATTACTACTGGAGCTGAGGTTTCAATTTTTAAATCTAATCCTTCAAAAATAATTTTGCTATTATAATAACCAAAAGCTCTCAATGCTTTATCAGTAAGTTTTACCACCGAAAGCTGATAACTATCAATTTTATATAAATCATCAGGAAATTTAAGTAAATCATAGGACTTTAATGTTTTTTCAATATTATTTTTAACTTCTTTATCTAATTTTCCTATAATATTGATTTGAGGTGATTTTTTAACTCTTACAATATCTGCTGCAAAACCTAATGCACAAAAACTACTTATTAGGATACAACAAATAAAGAATCTTTTTAATACCATAAATCAACAATTATAACTACAATAAAGGGACTTTAATTATAGCATCAATCAACTAAATTAACCATATCAATAATAAAACGAGCAAATTTTCTAGCTGTTTTTTTATAGCCTTTCATTTTTAAGTGAACGCCATCTGAAGATGCAAGTGAGTATTTTTGATAATATTGCATTGAACAAGTTCCTCCCATTGCCTTTTGCCACGACCAAAATTTCAAACTATATTTTTGAGCTAATTGCTTTTGCATTCTAATCATTGCATAAAGATTGGGATCTGTTCTTAAACAAGGCTCACCTTGATAACGTTGTAAATCAGGAGCTCCAACTAACATTATTGCAGTATCTGGTAAGATTGTTTTAAGTCTTTTTATTTGCAGATCCCAATGATCATAAACCTTTTTATAATTCATATCAGGATTAAAAGCCTCATTTGAACCGAATGAAAGCACAATAAGATCTGGGGAATACAACTTAAGAGCAGCTAGTGAATATTGACTCCAATTTTCAAGTGAACTAAGCATTGCTCCATTAACTCCCATTGATGAATATACCACTCCTTTTTGATTATTTTCAAAAAGAACTTGCCCTAAATCAACATTTCCATAAGCAGACATATGAATAGGCAAATAACCTTGAAAACTAACATTTTCCCAATATGGATTAGCATTCACATTAAAGCTATCTCCTCTACCATCAATAATAACAACACCTGAATTTCTTTTTGATGATTTAAGATGAACTTTTATGTTTTGACGCTCATAAATATCATCTCGAGCAATTATTTTACTAACATCACCACTATTACCCAAAGCAACAATGCCTCCAAATGGTAACTTCTGTGATTTTTTTGCATTACTTCTTTGATATGATTGATTCTTAACAACCTGCCAACCTTGATCATCAAAGATAACTTCTGCGTTTCTCTGTCCTGCTACACTGACAGGAGTTACAAAACCAATACCACCATTACCATATTTATTTTGCAATATTTTTCTTATCTCTCCTGTAAACATATCAGCGGCAGTATGAGAATCGCCAATGTGTAAAACACGAAATTTACTCGGTAATCCCTTACCAATTTGATAGAGTTTCAATTGCCACGGTTCAACTAAAAAGTTAGCACTTACATTTTCACTTAAAATATCACGCTCATCAGGATAAGACACACAAGCACTTAAACTAAACAAGGTTAATATACATAATATTTTTTTTATTTTTCTAATTGTTTGCATAGTTATTCCTTAACTGGCTTTTCTAATTTATATTGAAATACTTTCATAACTTGATTTGCTACTAATTTATAGCCTTTACGAGAAAAATGTAAGCCATCTTTACTTCTTACCAAATAATTTTTATCATTAATTTTTAAATACTGCTGAAAAGCATCTTTATCTGTGAGAGTTGATTTAATCGGAAGATAGAAAACTCTCTTATTAAGAACATATTCTATAAAAGTATCCAAAAATCTTATTTTATTATCATACACCTTGCCGTGAGCTCGACTTTTAGTATATGGAAGACCTAACCAAATAACTTTAACATTATGCTTTTGTGCTAACACAATAATTTCTTCGATGCGTTCTTGATAATAAAGTGTCCACTCTTGTGTTCCAAATTTATAATATTTTTTCTTTTTATCTTTATATACAGAAATTTTTCCAAAATCATTAAGCCCAATTTCTATCACCATAGTATGATATTGATAACGTTCTAAATGCTGTTTTAAATCTTCGTATAAATAACCACCAATTAAACCGCTTCCTTGTTTGCTAATGTTTTCACTGCGAATACCATAATGCTTTAACAAATTTCTTTGCATAATTGGTGCTATACCTTGCATCAAAGAATCACCAACAAACAATACTTTATCACCTTTTTGAAGTATAATTTTATCTTCTTTTTGAACTTTTGTATCATTTAGGTGATGTTCATTTATTGTTGTATTTTTTATCTCTGTATTAGTATTCACTAATAGTATTTCACTATTTTTTTTAAGTGATGAAGTCTGTTTTGATGTTACAGGATCTATTGTTTTTTTAGGAAAAGAATGTACTTGATTTTTAACCATTAAAAATTGAAATAACTTATCAAACAATGTTTTCACCTTTAAAGACTCTTTTGATCCTAAATCAATTTGCTCTACAACACTTTGAGTTTGGTAGGTTTGTTGCCAATAGCGGTTAAAAGAACTTTGATAAATCCACAACAATGTTAGCATTATAGCTAGCATTGTACAATAAAGCGGTAGTCCTTGAATAGTTTTATTTTCTTCTTTACAATCTTTCATAAACTACCTTAAAAATTTGCATAAATAAAGTTTGGCATACCTGATGGTGCAAGCTCTATTATTATGATAAAAATAAATATAAAAATTACAAACCACTCAATATAATGACGTTTTTCAAGAAAACGAACAAACATATTAAATAACTCATCAAATAAAGGATAACAAACAATCATAATTACCGATAATCCTAAAAATAATACCGCATAAAATGATAAATCACCTTGATTTGTATTACTAAACAAAGCAGTCAAAATAAGTATAAGTTCTGAAAAATCATTGATTTTAAAGACTAAAAAAGAAAAAGCAATAAAGTTAAAGGTAATAAAAATTGATAATATTTTGCCCATTATTCCTTTATCACTTAATAATATTTTTTCACCTCTAATGTGAGCAATAATGTTTAAAAAAGCTAAACCTATACCGTGTAAAAGCCCCCAAAGAGCAAAGTTCCAACCTGCTCCGTGCCAAATGCCTGAAAATAAAAAGGCAAGGATAATATAGATCTGTGCTTTTACAAATCCATTCCTATTTCCCCCTAAAGGAATGTAGATATAATCACGAATCCACGTTGAAAGGCTAATATGCCATCTATCCCAAAAATCACCAATATTTACAGCTCGAAGTGGCATATTAAAGTTAAGTGGCAGGCGAAAACCTAATAGTAAAGCAATACCAATCACTAAATCACTATAACCTGAAAAATCAAAAAAGAGCTGAAAAGTATAGCCATAAATAGCTGCTAAAATATCAAAAAAATGATATTGCTGTGGATTTTCAAATACAGGATCAACAATAATATTGGCAATATCCCCTGCAAAAACCCATTTTTTTAAAATACCAAGTGTAATCAAACTTAAAGCTAGTGCAGGTGCTATAATTGTTTTTTTATCATTTCTTATTTGCTCAACGAAACCTTGTTGCATACCAAATTTAGTTTTAAATGATTCAGCTCTGATAATTGGTCCTGATGTTATCGTGGTAAAAAAACTAAAATGAGCAAGGGTTTGCCAAAAATTGAGTTTTAATAATGGATCACGATACAGCGATGTTAAATATGCAATCGATTGAAACACATAATAGGAAATACCAATTGGCATCAATAACTCAAAAGATTCATCAAGCCCAAAAGTCATCAATACTTCTTTGAAAAAATCAAAATATTTAAAAATACTTAGGAAAAAAATTGAAAAAATAACACCGCTTATCAATACTTTTTTATTTTGTTTGTATGTTACTAATAAACAAGAATGCAAATGAATTATCAATGAAAATAAAAGTACTACCGTTGCAAAATAAAAACTGCTATAGGCAAGCACGGCAATACTTGCAAAAGTTAAAAGCTGGTTTTGCCATTTACCTTGTAAATAAAGCAAATAAAAAACCATAAAAAATATAAAAAACTCAATTGATAAAACTTGCACTGATGCTCCTTTTATATAGTAATTTTTATCAATAAAACCTTTCTATTTTAATGAAAATAAGGTTATAAATCAATAGAGTCTGAAATGGTAGCATTGCTACCATTTCTTATCATCACTTATTCTTTATCTAGTTTATAAACTGCATCAAAATAATCATACTCATCAACATTTCCAATAATATGAGTAGGATTGCTATCTTTATTCACTGAAATAAAGGTAGGCGAACTTGCTGATTTATTTCCACTTGGAATACCATAATAATCACTGTCTTTTGCTACAAAAGCCAAACCATTAGTATCTCCTGAAATATCAAAAAGAATATTTCCATCATCATAAACACTACCCTCAGTTACTTTTCCTTTATGAAAGGTTAGATCCATCGATAATGTTTTAACAATATTACTTTCTTTTCTTGGATTAAATAAAAAACCATCAACAGTGCTAAAACTAGCATCTAAATTTGCAAGTTTTTCGAAAGGAATAACCAATTCATTATCAACATCAGTAATTAATTTAGCATCAAGTTTATTTTGCCCTCTATTAAAATAATAACCAACATAGCCATTTTGATAGTTATTTCCAAGTGGTGAAAAATAGTAGTCATTATCATCAGTTGTTATGTTCTCATTTCCCGATAACTTCACTTCTCGCATTTCTTTTTCCGTGATCTCTTTATCATTGCTATTATATTCACTCTCTTTTACATTCCAAAGAGTAACTTTAATTGTTTTCGACAAAGGAACTTCATTTTCTTTTACATTTTTTTCTGATCCTTGAACATCATTTTGTTTATTTAAGTTTTCAGAAATATCTTTTTGAACTAATTCTTTTTCGGTTTCTTTTCTTTGAGCCTCCTCAAATTTTACATCTACTTTTTTCGATTGTTCTTCTTTATCTTTAGAATTTACAGAAATATCTTCTTTAGGTTGGGCTTTTTCATCTTTCTTTTCTTGAAAATTTTCAGTTTTTAAGGATTCTTTTTTCTCAATTGAAATTTTATCTTCCTTTTTATCTGCTTTTAATTGCGTATTAATATTTTGCTCTTGTGCCTTTTCCTTAATAGAATTTTGCTCGTCTAATATTTGCTGAACTTTTTTAGTTTCAGAAGATTTTGCTTGATCGATTTTCTTCTCTTGTGTACTATCCTTTGTTTTTTCTTTTTCATCTACTTTTAACAATGGTTTTACTTGTTCTGCATTAACCATCTCATCATTTTGACGAGGTGATCCGCAAGCGGTTAAAAAAATAGACAATAATGCAAGTTGTGATAATTTATTGATTTTTTTCATTGTTTACTCCAAGTTAAAAATTAAAAAGATTTATTAAAATTTACTAGTACTTGATTATTATGGTATTGCTTAAATTTGTTACTACTTAATACCGTAAAATGCTCAAATACTAATTGTGGCATAATATTTAAAAACTGTAACTTTTTATGCCAAAATGTAGCTCTTGCTGTTATACGATTATCAATTTGTTTTTGTAAATAAAATTTAGGAACAACCGCATTATAATTTTTCTCCTGTGCTTCATCAAATCTAATATGAGCATAAGACAAACCAATTTTTACGCCTAATCCATTCATAAATTGATGAGTAATATTTGATGTTAATAAATACTGCCTATAAGCATTGTAACCTTCTTTTGCACTGCGTCTTTTAATATTAAAGCCAAAATCTAGATTAGTATTTTTAAAAGTAGCATTAAGATTATTGTTAATGTTAATCAAATATCCACTAAAATTATCATTATAAAAATTTCTTTGCTCAACAGAAAATCTATGAGATGTTGAAAGATAATTATTAACTTCAAAACTCATCGCAAGGGCTACTCCCAAAGCGGTATAATTTTTATAATAATTTACAAAACCTCTTTGCTCTTTATGAGAAAATTCTGTTGCAATAAAAGGTTTAACCTCAAATCGATATTGATTTTTCTGACCAAAATATTGCCCAAAAGTTGCCTGAGCTTTTACATTTATTTCATCAAAATTGCTAAATTTTATGAAATTTTGACCGCTTATACTTAAATCAATTTGGTTTATGTAATGATCGTAATTAAAATTTTTCTTATATTCTAAAAAATAGTTGATACCTAAACTACTTTTTTGCTCTTGATTGCTATGCCAACCACCAATTTTCGTTCCTTTTGGTACTACGTGATTTAAGTTTTTTCCGTAAATGAAAGAAAAACCAAAATCTATCTTTCTTTTATTATAATCTTTTTTTAATGTTAGATATTTTTGAGCAACAAAAGCTAAATCCTTGTTATTACTTTGTGCAATTTCTTCAAGCAATGTAAAAGCACTATCTTGTTGCTTTAAGTTAAGATGTAACAGTGCTTTTTGTAATTTTACAGGCTCAATTTGTCCCTTTATCGTTAAAATTTCTTGATATAAGGCTAATGCCTTTTTAAAATTTCCTTTATCTTTTTCAATTAACGCATT
>PDWI01002953.1_pt1 | contig 25629 bp, 21 predicted proteins | sample 1430891 | NCBI WGS metagenome assembly PDWI01 (sample SAMN01162508, study PRJNA174530) | Oral metagenome, whole genome shotgun sequencing project. | biome: Marine environment; feature: Marine mammal; material: Swab sample of the gingival sulcus; isolation source: swab sample of gingival sulcus...
TTTGCTTCCGACATCTTAGTTCTATCAATAGTTAAAGTTATAACAGTTTCGCCAACTCCTAATTCCTTGCCACTTGTAGCAGATAGGCTAAGCCAATTGACTGTTTCCGGTTTTTCAATTTGCCAATCTAATGGAGCTGATGTGTTTCCATTTGTAATAGAAAATGTCATTTGTTCTTTATCACTTCCAAAATCAATATTGTTTGGAGTTACTTTTAATTTTGGAACATCTTTAACTACGGTTACTACAATAGTTTCAACTTTAGAACTGTTGATATCCTTTATATTGATAGTAGTTGTGTAGGCTTTTGCTTCGGTTAATTTAGTTCTATCAACTGTTGCTGTTATTTGTTCGGCTGTTTCCAAACTACCACTAACTTCTGATAACGAAATCCAATTTATTTCCTCAGGTATTTCTGATGTCCAATCTAATGTTGTTTCTGGTGTTTTGTTCTCAATGGTAAATTCCATTGCTGTCTCTGTATTTCCAAAATCAAGAACTTTAGGAGTTACGCTTAATTCTGATATGACTTTTTTAGCGGTAACTGCAATTTCTGCCTGTCCACCTCCATTAGTTGACTTTACAACTACATTTGTTGAGTATTCTTTTGCCGTAGGCATTTTATTACGGTTTACCCAAATTGTAATAACCTCCTCTCCTTTTTTTAAAGTACCTGTGTATTTTGAAACATAAAGCCAATCAACATCTTCCGAAATCTCAACTTTCCAGATCAGGTCTTTGTTACTATTCTCATTTGTAATTGTAAAAGTTGTTTGTGTAATCTCATGAGAGAAATCTATTTTTTCCGGTTCTACCTTTAATTTAGGCACGTCTCGCTCAAGAAGAATATCTACCGTTCTTTCCTGTGCAGCCTTTACGTTTACTGTTTTTGTATAAGTAACATAATTATTTTTACTGACAGTTATAGTATAGTCTCCTTCTTCTAAATCGGTAAATTCATATTTACCATCACTTTTTGTTGTTTTTGTTTCTTTAACTCCGGAAACTTTAACTTCTGCTCCTACGATGATTTTGCCTTTTTCTTTGTCCGTTACAGTACCGCTAATACTGCCTGTTGTTTCTACTAAATCTTTTTCTTTATCGCAACCTTCGCTGACAAAAATTAATCCCATGAATGCGATTAACGCAATAATCATAAAAAATTTATTGTTCATAATATCAATATTTAATAGGTTAAAAATATGTATTTAATTAATTGTTTACTTTTTTTTGGCAGTAACAGCAATTTCTGCCATTCCACCCCCATTTGTTGATTTCACTATTAGATTTGTAGCATAGTTTCCTGCGCTCGGCATTTTATCACGTTCTACGCTTACCGTAATAAGCTCTTCGCCTTTCCCTAAAACGCCCTGTTTTTTTGAAACCGACAACCAATTAGCACTTTCAGGAATTTTAATTTCCCAAATCATTCGTTTTTCACTTTTTTTATTTGTTATTGTAAAAGTCATTTGCTCAATATTATGAGAAAAATCTAATTCCGTAGGTTCTACATTTAATTTAGGTACATCACGCTCAAGCGTAAAGCTGAAATTTGTTACTTTTCCTACTTTCACTTCAACGTTGTTTATATACTTATTTACAAAACCCATTTTACGAATAGTTAGATTGTATGTGCCTGCTTCCAACCTTTCTATTTCATACTCACCGTTCTCATCAGTGGTTGCCGCACCATAATATGCATCTATGTTATCTGCCTCCACTCTGACACCTTGTACCGGAACAGGCACTTTGTCATCACTCATTATTCTACCTTTAATGCTTCCTTGCATCTCCGGTGGAGGTGCACAACCACAACCCGGAGTAATGCAGCAAGCAGACCTCAATAATATTGACAAATTCAATACAATAATTATAATAGATAAATTATTCATAATGTTGATATTAAGTTTAAAAAATATATTTAATTATTTACGAGAATTAAGATGTAAAAGGTAAAAGATAAAACAAGAGTAAGCTCTCCTCACCATAAGTAATTATTGTTTGTTGTTAATGTTTATTATTTTGAAAAAAACATTCTTAATTCTTAATTTTTTAGCCTTATGTTTACCGTTGCCATCATGCACGCTCCGCTATTATCAAATGTAGGCGTAACCGTTGGATAAAACGATATATTCATTTTATTGTAATCGTATTCTAATCTGCCTTTTTTCGATGTAAAAGCATCTATAATATTATAGGCATACCATGCTGCGGCAGCTCCAAGTGTTATATAGCTGTACGTTTTATATTTATTTGCACGGTTTCTATATTCTTGTTTAAATTTCACCTTTGATGCTTCTTTTGATTTGGTATTATTAGAACTATATTTTGAGTAAAAGAAAAATCCGGTTGAAATTAAAGTAACTTCGCCCGCCAAAAAGATAGTTCCTGCGACATAGCGTTTTTGATAAAATTGCGCCCAACCCGGCACTATTACAGAACGCCATGCTCCTTTATCTGATTTGTATGCAAGTGTTGGGAGTTTGGATAAAGGCTTTGCATCTTCCGAAACTAAGTATAAAATCCAAAATAGATATGAACCGTTTCTATATTCGTAGTATTCATCTACTTTCGCAAAAGCAACCTCTTTATTTTTGGTTTTTATGCTTGTTTGGTTGTGATATTCTACACTACTTTGGTCGCCTTCAGATGTTGATGACTTATTATTAATGGTATATTCGGACTTGCTGCGAACATCAATCCCTTGCTTTGTTAAAATATCTCTGATTAATTCTTCTTGCGCTTGAACTTTGGCACTTCCAAGAGTTGTTGCATCAATGTTTATTACTTTGTAGCTGCCGGCTTTTGTATTTAATTCGGGCATATCGCCGTTTATCCAAGGAGGCTTGCCTTCTCTTGAAGCGTCTTGTGCAAATATTTGTGTTGCTATTGATAGAAAGATTAAAATTAAAATAGATGTTTTGTTCATGTGTTTAATATTTATTTGGTGATTAAATGTGATGAGCGATAAGCAATCAACTTGATGCTTTTAGTTTTAACAATCAATGTTGGAGTGTGTGAAAAAACATCACAAAGATAGCTTACTTATATCTGATATTCAAGGACACATCGAAGTTACATTAAAGTAACATTGAAGTAACATTTTTAAATATGGTATTTTATATGTATTTTTGCAGTCATTACTAATACGATACAAAATGAATAAACCTGATGCCATAGTAAAATATTCTGAATATATCAGAAATTATTTGAAAGAGAATAAACCAAAAGATTGGAATGTTAGTTTATGGGGTGAGTTTCCTGCGACTTCAAATAGGCTGCAAAAATATTTTAAGTATATTTTGGAACACAAACCAAGTAGAGATAAAGTAAAAGCCTTAGAAAAACATTACAACTTTAATAGTAAAGATACGATAGATAAAAAGATGCTTGAAATAGGGGATAAAACCAGAAGCATAGCAAATTTTTTGAAAAATAAAATAGACAACCCTCGTGAAAAGAATCTAAATTTTATTGCATATATTTTTGATGTTCCGATATGTAGTTTTAATGACTTTGTTGAAAATTACACAATACAGGAAGAAATAAAACCGGAAATAAAGGAAAAGGTAGAAGAGGAAATAAAGGAGGAAGTGGAAGAAACAATAAAAGGAGAGGAAGTAGAAGAAGAAATAAAAGAAGAAGAAAAAGTAAAAATAAATGACAACGTTTTAGAAAATAGTATTACCGAAAATGATGTAGCTGCTACACCAACTTCCACAAACGCCGCACCACAACAAAATACGGAAGTTGATGAAAAAACACGGTCGTTTAAAAAGCATTTGTTTATTTCGATGTTTCTTATGAGCGTTATTTTTATTTTTTACATAGGTTTTTATAATTCCATAGCACAAAACAATAATGATAATAAATCGGCTCATCGTTCGGTTATGCCTCATTATATTGGCGACACATTATTTGAGCTAATTACAACTGTCGACAATAATCAGCAAGATACTGGTTTACGTTTCCGCACAGTTAATATATTTAACGACAGTTGTTTATATAAAAATGGACCTTGGAGTTTCACAACTGACCCAAAAGGCGAAGATATGAATAGTGAATATGGTATTCCGTATAATGAAGAAATAACACCGAAATATCCTATATTAAGAGGCAGAACAACAATTGCAAACAGAAAAATGGAAATACATTTTAGTATAACCAATAATACAAACAAAAATTTGTATTTTGCAAACTTTATGGTTAGTGTATTACGTACCTATGATGCAAAAGTCGAAAAAGCCGAATATAATTTATATCAAAGTAGAGCTGCGGAACAGTTGCTTACAATAAATTTATGCGATGAAAACACTTATAGATTTGCTGTAAAAAAGCAGGAAGTAAAGCCAAACAAAGCAATATTTTGCAAGTGCGAAATAACGGGAGACGACAGATGCCAAGGTTTAATTTATAGAATAAAAATGGTTGCCGATTTTGTAGATGCAAATGGTAAACATGACACTATAAGGTCTGATAAAGACTATTTTATAGGCTTTGTGTACTAATATTTAACAGAAGACTACAAGCAATACTCTGTTAAATTAAGAATGAAAAATGAAAAATTAAAAACTATAATGATGATAATCAATAAGTTACACAAACCCTTTATTGTTTTATAAAAATCTGATTATCAATTTATTATAAAAAAGTAACGGACTATTGTACAAGCTGTTACAAAAAAAATGGAGAAGGCAAAGGAGTTATCTATACATTGATACGGCTAAAATAAAACGGCTCAAATACGGCTCATTTATGTGAAATTTTGATAACAAACATAGATGTCTTCCATGCAAGATATTTGAATTTTAGAAGCATATTTATTGTTGTAAAATTGCATAATAATCAGAATAAAACAGAAGTCAAATTATCAATAATAATTAAAAAAATGAAAAGGATTTTAGTATTTTTTTGTTTTATTTTTTGTGGAGTATTGATTGTTCAATCACAAGAAACGTGGCATAGCGAACTTGAAAAAATATTAGAACCTTTGAAGGAAATAAAAGATAAGGATAACGAAGATTATGAAAAAAGTTGTAAAATTTTTGAGAGTGCTACAAAATTAATAAAAAAAAATATCGGAGACAGCAGCGATATGTATATGTCTTATTCTAATGTTCTGAATGAACTTTATATTAGAACAAATCAAATACAAAAAGCAGGAAATGGCTGTTTAGAAAATTACGCAAGATGTAAAAAGTATAAAGAGAGAAATACCAAAAATTTTATAGATGCTACTAAACGTTTAGCTGATTTTTATTTAACATTTGAAAATGTTGATGCCGCAGATACCTTATACAGAGAACTTCTGAATTATTACCCTGATAATTCTTATTTTAAAGTTGATATTCTATCAATTTTAGCTAGTATTAATGTGCATAGAAATGATTATTTTCAAGCCGAAATTTATGGCTTAAATGCTCTAAAATCTTGTGAAAAACTTTCAAAAAATAATATATATACCACTATATTGCATGTCAAAATCCTTAATACATTAGGAGTTGTTTATACTAACATAAAACGTTTTTCCAAAGCTAATGAATACCTGTTTAAGGCTATAGAAATAGTAAATAAAGAACAAAATAAAGAATACTCCGTATATTTAGAAGAGGCTTATGCTGAGTCATTGATACATTTGGGACGAGTTTATATCAATCGTTACGATTTTGATACGGCGGAAAAGTATCTTTTAAAAAGCCTTAAATATGGTTCTGACAACGAAAAACTACATTCTATCACTTACTATAGTCTTGCAAAAATATATATTGAAAAACTTGATTATAAATTAGCATCAAAATGTTTACTCAAAGTATTTGATTTTTATCAGAAATCTAAAAATTACAATAGGATTTACTATAATGTTATTTCAATGATGGTTAAATATAATGTTGCTGCCCAAAATAATAAAATAGAAACTTTATTGAGGATTCTAAAAACCGTAAAGTTGAGATATGGAGAAACCGATGGTTTATATATTAAAAATCTACGTAATCTTGCTTTATGTTACGCAGAACAAGGTGATATTAAAAAAGCATGGAACTATCATGTAAATGAAATCGACAAAAGATTGCGGCAATTATTAGATGATATGCTATCACTGACAGAACAAGATAAATTTAGGTATGTAAAATTTATGGACTATAGATACAATAATCTACACTCGTTTGTTTTTAAGCATCACGTTAAACATCGCTATATTGTCCATGATTTATTAAATTTTCTGCTTATCAGTAAAAAGCTAATTTTGACAAACACAATAAAGCTAAAACAAATAATAGAGAACTCTGACAACGAAAGCGTAAAATCAAACTACAAAGAATTAAAAGCTATAAAAAAAAGAATAAACAAGAAAGATATAAATCAAGACACGCTGATTACATTAAAAAACAATGCAGACAAACTCCAAAAAGAAATTGCTTTGAAAATACAATCACAATACATGGATATTGTGTACTCTGATATTCCAAATTTCAATACAATTAAAAATAATATTTCTGAAAATGAGGCAATTATTCAATTTACTGATTTCAATAAAACTCACGACAGTAATTTTGAATCATATATTATCCAAGACACAACATTCTATTGCGCCTTAATAGCCAAAAAAAACTTCAAACACCCAAAACTCATCTATCTCTGCACCAAAAAAGAACTCGAAAATGCCTTAAGCAAAGAAACCCCAATTACCAACACAGCCCGACACATAAAAAATATATACGACACGGATAGTAAATTATACCAATATCTATTTGAAAAAATTGAACCATATATAAAAGATGTTAAAGTTGTAAATATTTCACCATCGGGCTTGGTGCATAATGTAGCCTTTTCTTGCTTAAAAGACAATGCAGGTAAATATCTAAAAGATAAATACATGATAAAATACTACATAAGTTTTGCCGATTTGTGTAGTGATGAAAAAAATATTTCGATAAATTCACAAAATACACACAAAGCCGTTTTGTTTGGCGATATGAAATATGATTTAAACAGTAAAGAAATCAAAAAAATAGAACAACAAAATTCAACAAGAGGCATTAATTCCTCACTTTGGTTTGAAAATGAAAGTTTAGATTTATCGCCCTTGCCCGCAACAAAGCAAGAAGTTGACAGCATTGAAGATATTTTTTCAAAAAATAATATTTCTTGCACAAAATATACAGGCACAGATGCCAACGAGGATAATTTCTACAAACTTGATGCGTCAAATACGGATATTTTGCATGTTGCCACCCATGGTTTTTATTTTGCAAATGAAAACGAACAACGTCAATTACTACCCACAATGCCAAATCTAAATCCGATAGATAATTCTTACTTTAAAAACGGCTTGTTTTTTTCGGGTGCTCGCAATAGTTTAAGAAATGAGGCTGCAATGGCAAACATTTCGGACGGCATTCTTTCGGCTTACGAAATTTGCAATTTGAATTTGGCGAATGTAAAATTAGTTGTCTTATCGGCTTGCCTTACCGGCGTGGGCGATATTAAACAAAACGAGGGAGTTATTGGGCTTAGTCGTGCCTTTAAAATAGCCGGTGCAAAATATTTGCTAATTTCGCTGTGGAAAGTTCCCAGCCGGCAGACCTCTGAATTTATGATAAATTTCTACAAAAACACCTTATCCGGCATCTCAATAGAGCAAGCATTTAATAAAGCACAACAATTTATGAGCAAAAGATATAAAAATCCATACTTTTGGGGCGGGTTTATTTTATTGAAGTGATTTCCGTTCAATTAGCAATGAACAATTAGGAATTAACAATTATTGAGATGATAATAAAGATATTACAAAGCTCGCCCACACCTCTACAAAACCTTTGCAATCAGACTATTACAAAAAAGTATTAACATCAATCTTTCTACTAATCTAAAACAGGAGTTTCAAAACCTCCCTCAATAAGTAGCTCTGTAAACAAGAGAATATCGTTAAAAAAAACTATAAATTTCTCGTTGATAAAATCTTCGTTGGCAAGTAGAATTTTAACAGCACATTCAGAGGCATCGGGCAGATTTTTGTGGTCAGCTAATTTATCAAGAGTTGTTTTGATTCCCATTATATTTGAATAGGCTCGTAAACTTTTAGTTTCAACCATCATTTTATATAAACGCTGCATTTTGGGCGGCATCACAGCAATATTTCTTCTTAAAACAGAATGAGCATTATCAATAAACTCTATCAAAGAAACATCAGGGGAGTATCGCTGCCAATTTTCACACAAAAAATAATCGTAAACTAAATCTACCACCACGCCGGCATACTTGTGATATTGTGGAATAAACAGCTTTTTTATTGCTTTGCTCGAAACATGGTCATCAGTAAATTTATCTATTTGGCGATGAAGCAAAATCCCATCTCTGATAGACTTATCATAATCAAGATACATTTTACCCTTAACGGCATCGCCAATGTAATTGCCAATCATTAAACCCTCGTCATTTCTCGATAAGAATAAATGTGCTATGAAATTCATAATTCGCAATTTGTAAATTTGTAATTCGTAATTTAGTATTGCTTCTGTAATTTTGCTCCCCTAAAATAATGTTTCAAAATATCGTCGTAGCTAAAACCTTTCTGTCCCATTACGGCGGCACCTATTTGGCATAAACCCACACCGTGTCCCCAACCGGAGCCAATTAGAACAAACTTGACCTTAGAATGTGCATCTTCAACTTTGTTAATTACAAATGCCGAACTGTATAAGTGCGATTCTGAAAGAGCTTTTCTGATTTCGAGTTCTTTTCCAATAGTAAATGTACGCTTGCTTCCCACTATTTTCAACCTGATAATTCTACCAGAAACACCTCGCTCCAACACTTCAAACGATTGAATAATACCAAAATCTATGCCCGTGCGTTGTTTTACTAATTGACTTAATTCCACTTGTTCGTATTCCACACGCCAACGATAATAGTCATTGGTTTCTTGGTCGTAGTCATTAAGCACCTGCTGCAATATAGATTTATCGTTGGTGTTACAAAAAGCATCGGGAGTGCCTAAAATCCACTTTTGGGCATTCTGTTCGTCTTCTAAATCAGTGTCGAAAGCATCAGGAACTTGCTCGTTATCAATAATTTTGCTTAAATAAGGGTGTTTTACAGGTTCCCAAACATTCTCAAATGCCTCCGAAACGCCTCCGCAACATTTAGAAAATCGAGCATCGCAGATTTTACCATCATACATTAACACAACGCCACGCGTTTCACTTACAGCTTGTTCAACCGCTTCTGAGGTTTTGCGGCTAACTCCTTGATAACGCTGACAATGGTCGTCGGCACACACATCAAATAAGTTGTGGTCTTCGCGGTCGTACCACTTAATTCGCTCCTCATAATTTTCGGTGCATGAATTGTAATTTTCGTTAGATGCAACAATATTTTCACTTTTATTGATTTGCGCTAATATCCAACTGCGCGAAATTACTGCATGAGCTTTGAGCAATTCTAATGAAGAAGTTGCACTCATTTCCGATGAAATTACACTTGTTAAATAATCTTCAATGTTAATAATGTTTACGGCATGTATTTTATTGTCTTCAACAATCAATTCTAAACCACCATTAAAAGACTGATTTTCATCGCGTTGCCAATGAAAATTCACACCAATAGTAACATCAAAAAGTGTGAAAATATTAGCATTGTCTCTGGGCAATATTGTTACTCCCGAATCAACTAAAAGCTTTTTATTTTCACTTGACAAGTTAATTTTATTATCTACAATATCAGCCTGCCACGTTCCACTTATAATTTCATTATTTGGCAACACATAATTACCAACAAGAGAAAATTTGATGTTATTTTCGTATTGTATCCCCACTTTTAGAGTAGGAATAGATTGAGAAGTATCCCACAATTCCGTTGCACTGCATTGTGGTTTTTTGTTATGCCGTCCTTTATCCCACAATTCCACGTTGCTGCATTGTGGGCTTTTATTGTGTCGTCCTTTATCCCACAATTCCACGTTGCTGCATTGCGGGCTTTTATTATGCCGTCCTGACGGACTGGTCGTGCGTAAGCATAATTCTTTATTTTTCATTTTTCGTTCTTAATTAATTCGTCCCACAATTCCGTTGCACTGAATTGTGGGCTATTGTTGTGTCGTCCTTTATCCCACAATTACGCGTTGCTGCATTGTGGGCTTTTATTATGCCGTCCTTTATCCCACAATTACGCGTTGCTGCATTGTGGGCTTTTATTATGCCGTCCTGACGGACTGGTCGTGCGTAAGCATAATTCTTTATTTTTCATTTTTCATTCTTAATTAATTCGTCCCACAATTCCGTTTCAATGCATTGTGGGCTATTGTTGTGTCGTCCTTTATCCCACAATTACGCGTTGCTGCATTGTGGGCTTTTATTATGCCGTCCTGACGGACTGGTCGTGCGTAAGCATAATTCTTCATTTTTCATTTTTCATTCTTAATTGATAATTGCACATTGTTCATTGCTAATTGATAATTGCAAAAAGTTCTTCTTGCGGCACACATACTTGGTTAAAAATAGACAATATATCCTCGCTGGTTATTTTTTGGAAATCTTCCTGTCGGGGTGTAATTAACACTCCACCTAAATCCACCGAAGCTGGACTTAACAGAATTTGGGCATCGCCCTCGTGAAAATAACAAGCCGGACGGTGCAATATTCTTGGCAAAATATGCACAACATATTCATTGCAACGGTAATATGCAAGAATATTTAGCATTGGCTCGGTGTTGATGTCGTAAAATTTTTGTAGTTTTTGATAAATATTTTTAAAAATATCGGTAACAATTTCACGTTTATCACCGGTTATCGTAATAATTGACCTGTGATAATCATTCCACCTAAAAATTTTGCAATTATTAGTTTCTGATATTAGTTCTGTGTGTTTCTGGCTTTCAAAATCTTGTTCGATAGGCAAAAAGCCCTTAATTCCTGCTTGAAAATGAAAATGGTCAGGGGCTGATGCTCCACATTTAGCACCATTATAAAATATGGTATAATCGGGCAATTCTACCGATATATCAAGCATTGAGGCAAAAAATGGCATTATTTCTTGCACTCTGTGTTCGTTGTGCACAATTGTAAGATGCCTTTTAAAAATGGGATAAGGATTAATTAGAATTACGAAATTTTGAAAATCAACACCATCTTGTTCTTTTGGGCGATTTTGCGAACATAAAAAACAGGGGCGTTCAGCAATTGAAGTTTTATCCACCTTTGCCGAAGACGATTTCATTCTCTCAGGATTAAATTGCACATCAACCGCCACATTATCTGACAATTGAAAGGTTTTAGTTTCCACTCTTTGCAAACTGTCATATTGCTTTCGAGCAAATTCCCAATAATTTAATTGAGTTTCAAACAGTCTATTTACATCGTCTTTAATTGCCATGTGTTGCGAGTTTTTTATAATTAGTTCCGTATCCAATCATAAGCCGATTCTATATCGTCAAACATTTTCAAATAACCTTCTTCTTCGGGAGGCAAAGAATTTTGTACCGATTTCAAATCCCATTTACCAAAAACTTCTTTTGGCAAAACAACAGCATTATGCGAAACGTGATACCTTCGTCTGCTATTCCGTATGTGGTCGGTTGTATAATCTTTTGCTTCTTGCGACATTAATTTTATTCTCGAAGTGTCAGAAATTACCTTTCGATAGCCTGTTGTTCTTATAGCCGCTACCAATCTGGTTTCTTGCTGTTTTACAATGTCTAAATCAATAAGCTTAGTAAATATTTCAAAAAGAATAACACCCTCACCGTCATGTCTTAATGCAAATTCCTTACTTTTAAACAAGAGTTTATCAAATTTTTCGTTTATCATCGTTGAATTTTTGTTTTAGATTAAATGTTCCTACAATTTTTAATAAAATGTATATTATTTTGCCAATTCAGCTCACGTATAAAGCTTATATTAGTTTTAAACGCTATTTTCCGTGCATAAAGTAGTTGTTTTGATACTTATATTTCTGGATATAAATACTTTACTTATTACTACCACAATTCTAATTAACCTACAAAGTAAATATTGTATTTGTTTAATTCAAAACATTTTGCAAATTAATTTCATTTTTATTTGTGATATTTCATAAAATAGATTGCCAACATCTTGTAAGCCTAAAAAAAAGTTGTAGAAACTGCAACTACGGCATAGCTTTTAGTTCTTTTAGAGCCGTGTTATATTGTTCATTATTTTTGTCAATATTAATAGCTTTTTTTAAATATTCCACTGATTTTGGGCGATTATTTTCAAACTTATACATCATGGCAATATTATATAATATTCTTGCATTTTGGGGTAATAATTTTGATGCTTTAAGCATGTATTGCAACGATTTTTTATATTTTTTTTGTTCTGCCAAAAACAAAGAATATGCAAACATGCTATTTCCGTCATTTGACATATTTTCTAAATAATTTTGAAACATGAAATCTGCTTTTTCATATTTGCCGACAGAATTATATAAATATGCCAAATTTATTTTTGCAGAATGTAATTCCTCGTCTTGTTCCAACGTTTTTAAAAACCACATTTCAGCCTTTGCCATTTTATTTTTATTGAAATAATAATTAGCCAAGTTAAATTTTCCGCTCGGAAAATCAGCATTATATTTTAAACAATTAAAATACTCACTATCAGCTCTTTGTAAAAGTTTTAAATATTTATTACTAATTTGATTTTTGCCAAATCCTTGCAATTTGTTGGCGCATTCAATACGTATGGCTTTTGTATTAGCTTGCAGCAAATTTAATACAGCCTGTAAGGATTTTGCATCATCAATTACAACACTTTTTAAAGCATTATATCTTATGTGATTGTTGGTATTTTGCATGGCGGCAATCAATATATCTTTGCCTTTTTTCTGATAATATTCTCCAATAAAAAATAAGGCTGTAGCTCTTATTAAAGGTGGATAAACCTCATCTTTGTAAATTTCCACAAGCTCATCAAATGACTTATTATCAAGATTTTCTGCCGACTTAAATATTTCGCCATACTGCGAATGACGCGATATTCCATACCATTGGTTAATGTAATTTTCAACCCATTTTATAGATTTATCGGCATGGCAATTATTGCAAGCATTTGGCGTTCCAAGTTTTGCAGTTAAATCGGGACGAGGCACACGAAAACTGTGGTCGTTGCGATAATCAACTCCCATGTAAAATCGTGCAGGCGCATGACAATTGATGCAACGCATGCCCTCTCCCACTTCAAATTGCACACCATCAGCAGCCACAACAAAACCGCCTTTTTCTCCCTTTTGTTTATGAAAATGATGATTATAAGTGTCGTAATCATCGGCTCGATGGCATTGCGTACAAAGACGATTATCATCATATAACAGTTTGTTGCTGTGTACATTGTGACAATCGTTGCATTTTACACCTCTCATATACATTTTGCTTTGCGCAAAAGATGCAAACACATAATCTTCGTCCAAAATTTGCCCGTCGATATAGTAATTATTGGGTTTTGGCAATTCGGGAATGCTATGATTATAAATATCCAAATCGTGATGAAAATCATCAATGGCAGTGCGCCGCGAATGGCAACGCATACACAAATTTACATACTCAACATTGCTAATATCAGAAGTTTTTACAGTTAAGCCATAATTATCCGCATCTTCATCATACTGCTGATTATTAGCCCATTGCAAATGATGCGATGCTGGTCCGTGGCAGGCTTCGCAAGCTACATTTATTTCACTAAAAGTTGTATTATAACTGTCGGTTGCCATATCATAACCTTTCTTTAAATTTGTAGAATGACAATCGGCACACATACTATTCCAGTTTTGCGCCTGATTTGTCCAATGCAACCAATTGCTATGTTCAATTATTTCATCAGGATAATTAACCTCCGCTATATGATACCATTTTTTATTTTTAGCGTCCCAAGTTAAGGCTAAAGTTTGTAGCCGTCCGCCCTTGAACTCCACAAGATATTGCTGCAAAGGATAAAAGCCAAAAACATATTTTATTTCAAATTCCTTTAATCGACCATCTGCTCCGTCGGTGTATGCGTAAAATTTACCGTCTCGCTTATAGAGCTTGTGGGTGATATTGTTGTAAACAACGGTTTTGTTGTCAAAATCGCCCACAACCGTAGCACTGTCGGCATAATTCATCGACTTTGCATGATGCGATTTTAACCATTCTTGATATTCTTGTCGGTGGCATTCTACGCATTTATCCGAACCAACATATTTAGCAGTTAAATCACTGTTATTTAAGCCTTTATCTTGATAATTAATAAATAAATACAGCGGCACTGATAATATTGCAACGGAAAGAGCTATCAAGCTTATCGTTTCTATTTTTTCTAAACTAATCATTAGAAATAGCTTATTTGAGTATGTTCAAATTTCGCTCTTTTTATAGGTTTAGAAATATCGACATAGAGCAGATTGTCATTTTCGGTTATTTTAAAAATATCTAAGGGGCGGGTAGCCGGCGACGCGATAAGCTCACCATATTCATTAAACTTCGAGTTATGGCAAGGACAAATAAAATTGCCATTTTGTTTTGAAATAGCACAAGCCAAGTGAGTGCATTTTATCGAAATTGCCAAAAAACCACCATCTTCATATCTGCGTAAAAAGAACTGTCCCGATTGAAAAAAATACGTTTCTCCACAAGAAAAGCTGTTTATTTCACCTACCTTAAACAGCTTTTTTTTCTCACTTTGCGCTTTTTTCCTGCCAATACTACCAAAAATTAGTAGTATCAGCTCCACAGAAAATATAAAAACTAATATTTTTTTTAAGAATTTTCGTCTTTTCAAAGTTATTTCGTTTTTGAGATTTGTGTTAGAAATTTTATTACACAAAAATAAGTATGTTTTATGAATAAAAAAATAAAACAGTTCAAAACTTTCTTTTTCTAATATTTTTAAACCTCAAAGAGTGCAAAAGTTAATTCGCAAAAAACGCAAATGAGAACTTCGCTTTCCTTGCGGTTAATTTATTTCAAAAACGAGTAAAAATTAAAGATTAAAAAGTTACCTTTACAACAAACCTAACAACCTTATTAAAAGCTAAATACAAACCTATACAGTTAATAAAATACATTTATATACGAAAAATAAATACTAACAAAAATTTTTATTTCACAGAATAAAATGATTACTTTGCAAAAATTTTTATGGTCGTATTACTCGGTCAATACCCCGTTGTATTTTTGTAAAATTCTTATTATTAACAATATAGTTATTCATTGCAAATTTAACGAAGTGCCGCTTGGTGTAACTATAAAAAAATTATTTATTTCGTTATTGACTCTACACATAAAACATGGAAAACAAACACTATAAAATAGAAACACAGACTATATTTTCAGATGAAACTATGAGCATAAACTATGACGGACAAGGGATTTTATTTTGCTGTCTTCAAGGTTTTATCAATATGGATGTAGTAAAAAAATACGATACCAAAGTTTTGTCGGCATTAGTAATGACAAAATGCAAGAAAATACTTTCTAACACGAAAGAACTTGGTGTAATATCCAAAGAAGCTAAAGAATATAATAGCACGGTACTATTAAACACTTGGAAAAGATCCGGAGTTACTCATAATGCGGTAGTTGTTCCGGAAAACATTTTTGCTCAATGGGTTGCAGAAAAGGTAAAAAATGATAATATTGTTAGCGAAGATGGCATAAAAATAGAGATGTTTCCCAATGAACAATTAGCTTACGAATGGTTATTATCGCAATAGGAATTATGTTTTTTGCCTAAAACACCTATAAATTAAAGCAAAAGCCATAAAACTAATATTTGCTGAAAGTTCTAAAAGAAAAATCGCAATTCCGCCTTAATCTAATTATTATCAAACAGGTAATTTATCGAAATCTTTACTGATTAACATTGGCTATTTTGCCGGCACGAGGCAAACTAATTCTATTGTGTTTGTAAAATGCTATAACAAAGGCGTCTTTAAAACCTTTCTCTTGTGCCTTTCTTATGAGGTCGTTGCATGCTTCGTAGCTTGAAAAATTCCCAATGGTGTATTTGTATAAATTATTGCTTTTATATACTTGCACCGGTGGCAAATCGTCAAACATTGGGTCGTTTAGCGGTATTTTGTGCCATGCCGTTTTTATTTGCACCTTATATATAACTCCACGTTTTTGTATCTTATAAGTAACAGGTTTGCTTATCTTTTTTTCGCCTGCTATTGAAAGCATTAAAACCATCTGCCCTTTCCAACTATTATACCCTAACTTGAATGATAAAGAATCAGTACGCTCATTTTCAAGAGCTTGTGCAAGGTCATTTTGAAAATAATTTTTAAATACATTTATAGTTCGCGAATAATTTCCAAACAATTTGGTATTAAAACCCGATGTTTTTAAAACAGAAAAAGGAATGCCCGTGTCATCTTGAATGATGGTTTCGGATTGTTTAAGTATCAAATCGCGCATAATAGAAAACTCTTTGTTGTGCAAAAGATAGGATGCCGATTTTATAAATACATTTTTCTTGCCCATTTTGCTCAAAAAACTTGTAAGACCAATGTTGTTTCTCACAGTGCTATTGGAAAGATCAACCGACAAATAATACACATTTTTAAACTTGCCACAAGGACTTAAAATCGTCATATTTATACCGTTTATCAAATCCATGTTTTCTTCATAATTATCCTTTTCTTCAACTATACCAAAGTGATTGATTTGTATTGGTTTAATGTCTATTACTTGATGCTTTGTTTTAGCTATATAAAAGCTGATTAAATGAATAACGCCATTGAAATGTTCTGACGAAAAATCTTCGTGCATGTGCTTAGTGGTAAAATATGCCGCCTTGTTGGCATATCGCAGCGACGAGTTTAATTTCATCAGATATTCGTTCAATTGCTGCTGGTTCATATCATTAAAATCAGGCAACTTGCCTATTGGTTCTAAACCTATCAATATGTAATCTTTGGCATTTGGGAAAAACGCATTGGCATACAAAAAATCGGGACCTGAAAATGGATAAAACAAGGTTAAACTGTCATTTTTTATCAAAGAATATTGAGCGTTCCATTTTTCGATATTTTCAAGATTTTTGGTGGTTACAACATTCCACGATTGCTCCAACTGGTTACGATAATCCTTGTAATATTCCTCATTTTGAATGTGGCTAAACCATGTTGATTTTTCGGCAGCAAGAAATAATGCTTTTTGCATATATGCACTGTCAATATCTACTTGCACCTCAATTGTTTCAGCTGTGTTATTGGTTGTTTTTGGGTTTACATCAACATTTTTATTGTCTGGCTTACAGGCTGTTGCCAATAACAAAGCAATAATTGCAAATATTTTATTCTTAATTTGTGATTTTAACATTGTTAATTTTTTAAAAATCCATATTCATAAACTTTCGGCTCAATCTTTTTTGCCAAAATTTTTAAATCATCACGCAGTTTAGTTAAGAGTTTCGTGTAATTTTCGTCTTTACTTGTGTTGTTCATTCGTCCTTTGGCATTTCTACCTTGAAAATGCACTCTAATATCGTATAGCGAAGCATTTGGATTTGCACCGCTTTGCTTGTGGTAATATTGCCAAAGCTCTCTACCTGAATTAAATACCGCTTTTGCTTCTTCGGAGAAGCGTTTTTTCCCGTTGCTGTTTTTTTCCACTATTGAGTTTGCCGATTTTTCATCTTCAAACAATTTTTTGGGCTTTTCGGCGGTATTGATATGATTTTTGAGCTTTCCTTTTATAAAATCAGTCATAAAATGGCTGTCGAGTGTATCTTGTGCATCGACCTCCGCCTCCGAAAACGGTATCCAATGGTTCACAGCTTCGGCAGATGTAATCCTGTTTTGTCCGTGAAACAGCGTGAATGCCAAACAATCGGTTTGAAATTCTTTATCGGTTTGCCAATTATCATTTGGATATAAAAATTGGTCGCGGTCGTTGAGCCAAGTTGAGCCGATGCAATGACGAACCGCAAAATACACGCACATTTGATATATATTATTGGCAGTGATATTGAAACAATATCGCTTTTGTTGCTTCGAGAGAATAGTCAATTGACCATTATGCTGAAAATCGGGAGCTGCACTAACCGTTAAACCAATTACGTTATTTTCGGCATCGTTAAACTCTGTTATCCACTGATTTATAGTTTTCACATCATCATTAGCAACTATTTTTTTTGCAGGTAATAATTCAGCATTTTTACTATAAACATCGGCATCAATTTGTGCAAACTGTTCTTTGGTTGTTGTATTCCAAATAAAAAAACCAATCGGGAAATCGCCGGTTACATTATCGAAAGTTGCCGCAGGAACAAGAAACAGTTTTTCGAGTTTCGCCTGAAATTGCGACCTAAAATCGCGAAAATTATATGACTGTAAATTTTTTATAGTAGAAAAATTTGCAATCTTACAAGACGGAATTTCAAAATAAATCCTTGTTAGAAATTGTGCAAAAAGCTCATTACTTGCTTTGCTAATTTTGCTTCTATATTTCAGATAGGTTTTATTATCGGTTGCGGTTTTGGGCTTGTTTTCTCCTGTTCCCACCACAGTTCTTGCTGTTGTTGCCTCAGCATAGGGCGGATTAATATAAATAATTAACTTTTTACGTTTATTCTCATCATTTATTATTTTTTGCAAGCCTTCGGGGAGTTTACTAAAATCATCATTTAGGAAATCGAACTGAAAAACATGGCTTTTTAATAAATTAGCACCATTAGAAATGCGTTCGTTCATGGCATTTACATCGGCTTGGTCGAGAGTGCTTGCCCAAATGTTATATTTATTGGTTAAACCAATCAAAAGATTACCCGTTCCTGCCGCACAATCCCAAATGTAATATTCCTCCTGCCAATTTTCGCCCAAATAATCGGCTATATATTTCTGCGATAGCTCAACCCACTTTCGAGGTGTAAAAAACGCACCTTTTCGCTCTCTAATATCTTGTGGAACAAGCAAATCGCGCCGTTGTATGATGTACTCGTGAAATAAATCAATGGGCGGACGTTTGTAAAGCTTCCAAAATTGCCGATAAATATCAGTGTTTTTAATGCTAATGGTGGCATCAAACATCTGATTGATATTCTCTTTGGCAATGTAATAGCCCTGATTTTTAAAAACTACAAATAAATTATCGCGAATGGTCTCGTGATGCTCAATTTCCGCAGTATCTTTGTCATCTACAAACAAATCGGCAAGATAAAAATCGCTATCTAAAATATTGGCGGTTTTCAATTCGTCCCAATTTACACCGATTATCGGCTTTATAACATCAAGCCAACGCAAATAGATGGGCACAAAGTTGTTTTTGTCAATTTTAATTTTGCTGCCCTCGTCAGAGTTGCCAATATTGTTTTGTATAAAAAATTCTAAGCGTTCTTTATCTTCCTCATAATCAAAAACAAAACTTGTTTTATTAATTATCTCTTCTATTCGTTGTTTTACCAATCGAAATTCTTTACTTTCGGTGTTGCTTGGCGTAATATTCCAATTAAAATCATTCAAATAAAAAATATCTTGAATGTTTTTGTAGGGAACAAACGCTATTTTTTTGTAATCGAAAGCTGCCAAAAACACAGGAGGCAAAGTTTTATCGAAAGTGCGAGCTTTGCCAATTGTTAATATCAGTTGAACAAACATCGTAGGAATGTCATAATCGCCGGTTTTGGCTTCTGCCCAAAGCAAAGCCGTTTTTCCCCAAAGCCCATCGTGTTTAGGGAAAACCGTGAAATCAATATTCCCCAAAATTTCAGTTGAATCAAAATCGGAAAACCAATCTGAACCAACCTTGTTTTTTAGTTCTTCTTCTCGTATGTTTTGGTATTTCATGGGGCAAATGTTTTTATATTCGCAAAATTCTAATAAAACTTTTTTCAATAGTCAGTTTAATTTATGTAAAAGGTTTAGAAGACCCAAGAGTTGCCTCTTCGGATTAAATTCTACATCTATTGAACTTAATTATAATGTTGTAAGAAATTTCATAGTATCAACATTATCGGCATAATCCCAAAGTTTAGGCTTTTGAGCTTCGCCAAAGATAATACTTTTTTCAATAACACCATTTTTTGCCACTATACACTGAATTTTATCGCGTTCGGCATCAATGCGAGTTTTTAGCACTTCTAAATCATCATAATATTCAAAATAAACCACCGATATAGGCGACGACATTCCCACATTTTCGGTTAATATAGCAAAACCATTTTCCCAAAACGGAACTTTATTCATTAAATAAAGCGACTTATTATAGGTGTAATTATTTGCATATTTATTATGGTCGATAAAATGTTTATATTTAAACAATGCCTTAAAAATACGCTGAATATCAAAGTCTTGTGAAAGATACAATTTTGACACATTTCTACAACCTAAGCCAAAATACATCATTATATCATCGGCAAGCAAATTTATTTCATCGTCGGTTTCATTACCTGTGAGAACAGCTATAGAGTTGCGATTTTTGCGAATAATATTCGGATATTTTCCAAAATAATATTCAAAATATTTAGCCGTATTGTCGCTGCCGGTTGCTATTATGGCATCAAAATTTTTCAACTGATTATTTTCAAAAAACACCAAATCTTTAAACTTCGGATTAATCTCAAACAGCAATTTAACAAATTCTTTCATCAAAATATCATCTTTTGACGAAAGTTTCATTACAATTTCGTGTCCAGCCATGAGCACACAAAGCAAATCGTGAAAACTTACCAACGGAATATTTCCGGCGGCAACCACACCAATTCTTTTTTTTGAAATTTTATCTATTTCAGGATATTTTTTCAACCAAATATCAATATTTTTAAAATTCAAGTTATTTGATATTGCCGATAAAGCAGCAATAATATGCTCCTTTGTAAACCATTCGTTATATTCGGAAGCTTGTAAAAAAGCAGCGAATTTAGAATCACAATCATCTGTTTTACAATCAATTAACTGTTCAAGTTCGCTTCCTAATTTTGCAAAAGTTTCTCGTCTTTCGGATAAATTCATAGCATTAAAATTTTTTACAAAAGAAAAAATAACATAGCCAATTCACAAATTTTTTTGACAATTTAATAAATAATTATTACATTTGTGCGTTCAAATTTAAAATTAAAGTAGTAAAATTATGGCTATAAAAGTAGGTATAAACGGATTTGGTCGCATTGGTCGATTTGTATTCCGTCAGTCAGTAAAAAGAAGTAATATTCAAGTAGTTGCAATCAACGACCTTATAGATGTAGAATACATGGCATACATGTTGAAATACGATTCTACTCACGGACGATTTGATGGCGAAGTAGAAGTGAAAAACGGAAAATTAGTAGTTAACGGAAACGAAATAAGAGTTACAGCCGAAAGAAATCCTGCCGATATTAATTGGGGCGAAGTAGGAGTAGAATATGTAGTAGAATCTACCGGACTTTTCCTTACAAAAGAAAAATCGGAAGGACACATCAAAGCCGGAGCAAAAAAAGTGGTAATGTCGGCACCATCGAAAGACGATACTCCAATGTTTGTAATGGGAGTAAACAACAAAGAGTATAAAAGCGATATGACTTTCGTATCAAACGCATCTTGTACTACCAACTGTTTGGCACCCGTAGCAAAAGTTCTTCACGACAATTTTGGCATTTTGGAAGGTTTAATGACAACTGTACACGCAACAACTGCTACTCAAAAAACAGTTGATGGTCCATCGTTGAAAGATTGGAGAGGCGGACGTGGCGCAGGTCAAAACATTATTCCATCTTCTACCGGAGCTGCAAAAGCGGTTGGAAAAGTTATTCCGTCGTTGAACGGCAAACTTACAGGAATGTCATTCCGCGTTCCTACGCCTAACGTATCGGTTGTTGACCTTACAGTTCGTTTGGAAAAACCAACAACTTACGAAAACATTTGTGCTGAAATGAAAAAAGCATCAGAGGGCGAACTTAAAGGAATTTTAGGATACACCGAAGACGCAGTTGTTTCAACCGATTTCAATGGTTGCAGCAATACTTCAATTTTTGATGCAAAAGCAGGTATCCAATTGTCTGAAACTTTCGTAAAAGTAGTTTCGTGGTATGACAATGAAATGGGATATTCCACAAAAGTTTGTGAATTAATTGAATATATGGATTCAGTAAAATAAAAAGAAACTTGTTTTTAAGGATTTAATTCATTCTTATAATCATCTTTGTTAACGAGGTTATTCCGTTTTAATGGTATAGCCTCGCATTTTTTTATTATATTAGCAATTGGCTGACGCAAATCAATGAACAATGAGCAATTAGCAATGAACAATTGGCTGGCGCAAATCAATGAACAATGTGCAATGAACAATTAGCAATTAGCTGTCGCACGACCAAGTCCCGCATGGGACGGCACAATAATAGACCACAATGCAGTGCAAACGGAATTGTGGGACAAATCAATGAACAATGTACAATTAACAATGAGCAATTTGCTGTCGCACGACCAAGTCCCGCATGGGACGACACAATAATAGACCACAATGCAGTGAAACGGAATTGTGGGATAAAGAGACGACACAACAATAGACCACAATGCAGTGAAACGAAATTGTGGGATAAAAAGACAACACAATAAATAGCATAAGATTGTTAATCGTAAAAAAATAATGACAAAATTTTAAGCAAATTTCCAATTTTGGAACCTATTTTGTGGTGTCTGGTAGGGTTAAAAAAAAGTCTAAGAAATGAGCAAAGCTAAAATATTATATGTAGATGACGAGGTATTAAACCTTGAATTATTTAGTATCATATTTCAAGATGAATATGAAATTGAGACTGCCAACTCGGCAGCCGAAGCGTTTAAATGTCTTATGAATACCTCTTTTGATGTAGTTATTAGCGATATGAAAATGCCGGGAATGACAGGTCTTGAATTTATTTCAAATGCCAAACAAAAATATCGGAATATCAAATTTTTTCTCTTAACGGGTTATGATATTTCTGCAACAATACGCGAAGCTATCAACAATAACTTAATAGTTCAACATTTAACAAAACCTCTCGACGAAAATGAAATTAGAATAGCTCTAAGTAAAGTTATTTAGCTTTTTAATAAGTAGCGAGTTGGTGTAATAATATGCACTTTAATAAAAAAATTATATAAATTCACATTCTTGATTAGACACAAACAAATACAAATTTAAACATCACAAAATCAACACATTAAAACATTAAACTTAGCTATAAAATATGATCAAATTTTGTAAATACAATTTAAAAACATAATATTTATTTTGTATTTAAATATTAATACTTAATTTTGCGCTCAATTTTCATATAAATATGATGAGCAAAATTGATGATTACAGCATTAAATTTTTGGGTCTTTCCGAAGGAATACACAGATTTGACTTTCATGTAAACAAAAATTTATTTTCGCAGTATGGAGATGGCATTATCGAAGATGCCGACATAAATATAAAGGTAGAATTACATAAAAATGTTAGGTTTATGTCGCTTAGTTTCGATATAAAAGGGCAGTTTTCTACTACTTGCGACCGATGTTTAGACACACTTAATTTAAACATTGATTATTCGCCTGCGTTGCATATTAATTTTGGCGATTACACATCAGATTTGACTGATATTGACGATGTTATGACGCTTAGCAGGTCGGAAGAAGAATTGGATTTATCCAAGCATTTTTACGATTATATTATGCTGAATATTCCTATACAGAAAGTGCATAGCGAAGAAAACGGCGGAAAATGTAACGAAGAAATGTTAGCTCAAATTGAAAAATATGAAATTGGCAATAATAACGTAGAACAAGATGAAATTGACCCTCGTTGGGACAAGTTAAAACATTTATACAATTAAAATAATATAGAAAATGGCACATCCAAAACGAAAAACATCTAAACAAAGAAGAGATAAGAGAAGAACTCACTACAAAGCAAAAGCAGAAACTACTGCTAAATGTTCAAACTGCGGTGCAACTCACATATATCATCGTGTTTGTCCGGAGTGCGGGCATTATCGCGGACAACTTGTTATTGAAAAGGAAGAAAATTTATAGATAATTTTCCCTTAATAGGAAGTTTCAATGTAGTGAAAGTAAGATAAGTAAAGATTTAGGATTTATTATTTTCGAAACCTCGCAGGCTTTTTTTGGGCTTGTGGGGTTTTTCCATTGCTTATTCATTATTATAATATTGAGAAATCAACATTTTGAGGCAAAAAAACAGAAAAAGATAACTTGCCGGAAGACAAAAGTCCGAAGCAAAGAAAACTTTTCAGTATTAAAAGCCTTTTTGTCGAATTTTCATTTACTTACTTATAATAGATAATGCGTGTTAATAAAACTAAAAAACACCTATAACAAATTGTTTATCAAAACATTACTTCGTAATTACCTTTAACGAAAGCTTCACAATTCGTAATTTGAAATTCGTAATTCGTAATTCGTAATTCGTAATAAAAAAAGTGTTGATAAATAGCATAATCTTATAGTTTTATCTTACATTTGTTTATTTAGTGTATTTGTGCATATTAAATTGATAATTAGAGTATTAAATATAATAGCATAAGTAGCAAAGTTAAATATTAAATTCAAAATGAAAGCAGCAATAAAAGGCATTGGTACTTATGTGCCTGATTATATATTAACAAATGAAGAATTATCTACTATGGTGGACACCACCGATGAGTGGATAATGACAAGAATTGGAATTAAAGAGCGACGAATATTAAAGGGCGAAGGATTAGGCACTTCTGATATGGCTACCGAAGCCGTAAAATCTTTATTACAGAAAACAAACACTTCGCCGGAAGAGGTTGATTTACTGATATTTGCAACAGTTACTCCCGACATGGTTTTTCCTGCTTCGGCAAATATAACATGCGACAAGGCAGGTATCAAAAATGCGTTTAGTTTCGACGTGAATGCCGGCTGTTCGGGATTTCTATTCTGACCGTGCAACTTGCCCGATATTTGGCGATGGCGCAGGAGCTGTACTATTAGAACCATCAACCGACGAAAACGGGATTATCGATTTCGAAAATCAAGTTGATGGCATTGGCAGGCATCATTTGCACCAAAAAGCGGGCGGCTCTATAAAACCGGCGTCGTTTGAAACGGTTGCAAACAGGGAACATTTTATATATCAAGAAGGGCAAACTGTGTTTAAGTATGCCGTGTCGCGCATGGGCGATGTATCGGTAAAAATGATGAAAAAACACGGATTAACGTCAGAAACCTTAGATTGGCTCGTTCCGCATCAGGCAAATTTGCGCATTATAGACGCCACCGGAAGACGAATGGGTTTGCCAGCCGAAAAGGTGATGATTAATATTGTGAAATATGGCAATACAACAGGCGCAACCATCCCTCTTTTGCTAAGTGACTACGAAAGCAGATTAAACAAAGGCGATAATTTAATCATCACAACCTTTGGAGCAGGCTTCACTTGGGGGGCGATGTATCTTAAATGGGCGTATTAACGGCGAAAAAATAATGCGTTAATCTGTTGGTGATTTTACCTACACTAAAAAAATAACCTCATGGAATTTTTATAATTGCCTGTGAGGTTTTTTTTGTTTATGGCGGAATAGAATTAGGTGTTGGGTTTTGGGTATTAGGTGTTTGGCTTTTTTACCAATTCCCCTCCTTTGGAGGGGTGCCCAACGGGCGGGGTGGTTAATCAGCATCCTTTGCGAAATATTTATGTACTTTGCA
>PDWI01002819.1_pt1 | contig 25624 bp, 26 predicted proteins | sample 1430891 | NCBI WGS metagenome assembly PDWI01 (sample SAMN01162508, study PRJNA174530) | Oral metagenome, whole genome shotgun sequencing project. | biome: Marine environment; feature: Marine mammal; material: Swab sample of the gingival sulcus; isolation source: swab sample of gingival sulcus...
ACCTCGACTACGCCACCGCCGATTGGGTCGACCGGTACAACACCAGACGCCAGCACAACACCCTTGAGATGATCACCCCCGTGGAGTTCGAGCAAGCCCACTACCCGACCCTCAACCGAGAGTCGCAACCCGTATAAGAACGGCAGAGAACCTGGGGCGCTTCACTTACTCCTTCCCACACCAGTTGAACACCATCCATTGTGGCGAGCCCAGAACTGCCCCGGTCGACGTCTGCCAGGTAACTCTGCGAGCCGGCGACGGGACTCGAACCCGTAACCACCTGTTTACAAGACAGGTGCGCTGCCAATTGCGCCACGCCGGCGGGTCGCCGGTCGGCCAAGTCTGCGGCCGAGGGGGCGACCGCAGCAGACTACCCGGCAGGTGAGGTCACCCGCTGATACGCCCTAGACCGCAGGCGCACAGCACACGGTCAGCGCTGGAGAACATCGAGCAGCAACGGTTGGGCCGGAAGCGGCCACCACACAGGGTTGAAACCTCGGGTGGCCAGCCACGCGATGATCCCCAGCGCAGCTAGCCAGCCGAGCATAGTCATCACACCACCGAGCAAACCTACCGGCGCCAGCCCGCGGGCCAACGACTTCGAGCCGCGCCGCAGCGCCGCACCGCCAGGCCCCCACCACGCGGTGACGAGCCCGGCGAGCATCGCCATCCCGAGCGCGACCGGCACCGTGAACACAGCACGAGTGGTGTGGACCAGCGCGACGACGAAGACCACCGACGAGAAGGCCGCTGCGGCCATGAGAGCCGGCATCAGTGCCCCGAGCACCATACTGACGGCCGAACGGAGCAGGTGCAGCGGGCTCTTGGCGACGGTCACCGCCACATCGCTGCCGCGCCGCCCGTAGTGGTGCCGCCGCAGCACCAGCGAGGTCACCGACCGCTCCGCCAGACGAGCCAGCCAACTCCACAGCAGCGCGGCAACGAGCGCCACGACCGGGGCGGCCACCGCCAAGGCGATCAGCCCAGCGGCAAGCGCCGACAGTGGGCCGCGCCGGTCGGAACGGCCGATCCGTGGATCGCCTTCAGCTTCGTGGAAACCGGCCGGTAGGTATGCCGGGTACCCGGGTTGAGCAGGAACCGGCCCCGCGCCTACTCCCGGGAGCTGCGGCCCGGCCCCCGGATGGCCCGGCTGTGGTGGGTATGCCGGGTGCCCGGGATGCTGCGACTGAACCGGATACTCCGATTGCGCTGGGTAATCCGGCTGAGCCGGGTAGCCCGGCTCCGAGGTGCCCGGCACCGGAGCCCCCTGGCTCGGATAGCCCGGAGTCGCATGGTGCTGTGGTGCGGCGTAGGGCTGCGGCGCCGCCTGCTGCGGCCAGGCATACGGGGCCGGCTGCATCGGCATCGGGCGAGTAGGCGCCACCCCGGGCCGGGGAAACTCCCGCCTGGTCTGCCCGCGCTGCGGCAGCGCGTCGGTGGTTGACGCGCCCGCGGCATACAGCTCGAGCGCACCGAGCACGAGTGGGGCGGGCGGGCGGTCTTTCGGGTGCGGCGACAACGCGGCAGCCAGCAGCGGCTCCAACCGGGGATCGACCCCGTCGAGGTCGAACTCTCCGGCCCGCACCCGTGCCAACACGACATCCATCGGCCCACGGCCGAACGGCGGCCGACCGGTGGCGGCATACACGAGCGTGGCCGCCCAACCCCACCAGTCGGTGGCCTCGGTGACGGCGGCGCCCTCCACGATCTCCGGCGACAAGTAGCCGGGGGTGCCCATGACCAGCCCGGTCGAGGTGAGTCGGGAATCGTCGACGACATGCGCGATGCCGAAGTCGATGACCACCGGGTCGCCGCCGTCGTCGAGCAGCACATTCCCGGGCTTGAGGTCACGGTGCACGATGCCAACCGCGTGAATCGCCTCGAGCGCCCCGTGCAAGCCACGTGCCAGGCGCAGCAGCGCCTCGCCCTCCAGGGGCCCGCGGGCGGCGATCGCCTGATCGAGCGGCTCGCCAGGCACGTAGCAGGTGACGAGGTACGGCTGATCGGCATGCAGGTCGGCGTCGATGACCGGCGCGACCCGCGGATGCCGGACACGGCTGAGGGCCTCGACCTCGCGCTCCAACCGGGCCCGGGCTTCGGCATCACCGGCAATGTGCTGGCGCAGCACCTTGACCGCGACCGCGCGGCCATGCGGATCGACGGCGAAGTGAACAACCCCCATGCCCCCTTGGCCGAGGCGCTGCAGCAGCCGGTATCGCCCGAGCAGATCACCCTGAATAGCCGGTTCGAGCCCGGCAGCGGGGGGCGCAGAGGGGTGGGCCGAATCGTGGCCGTCGGGCCCAGGTGGTCCGATAGGCTCGGTCAACTCGGCAGCCATGTCTCTACGGTAGGCGACGCGCGCACCGGCTCAGGACTGGATGGCGTTTGCGTGTTTACCTTTCCCCCCGAGATGGTGTGGTGGGCTTGACCGGGGACAGGCGCCGACGGGCGGTCGCCTACGCCCCAGTGAGCGGTGGGCAGCGGCCGGTATAGGGCCGCAGGGTTAGCTTAACCGGAGAGGCTACGTGGCTGACTGCTGGACGTAACTGGCCAGGTGGTCACGCTCGGATTGCAGCATGTTGATCCGCTGCTTGACGACGTCGCCGATGCTGACGATGGCGTAGAGCTCGTTGTCCCGCACGACCGGGACGTGCCGGATGCGTTGATCGGTCATCAACTGGCCTAGGGCCTCGATGAGCTCGTTCGGCTCGCAAGTGGTGACCTCGCTGGTCATGATCGCACTCACCGGGCCCGAGATGGTGTGTGGACCAGAGCTGTGCAGATGGCGGACGACATCGCGCTCACTGACGATTCCGTCGACGGCTTTGCCGTCCCCACTGACCACAAGCGCGCCGATCTCGTGCTCGGCGAGCACGGTCAGCAGGTGCGCAACCGTGTCGTCGGGCCGGATGGTCACGACCTCGTTGCCTTTGGTGCGCAGCACGTCGGAAATTTTCATGGAGTGACCGTAGTCGTCAGCGGCGCCCAGCGCCAGCCATTGCCGCGTCGGGTTATGCCGGCGACCGGTCGGGGCGCAGCGAGTCGACCGGTGCGTCGTCAATCGTCCGCGGCGCCGGTGCGGGCTCGTCGATGCCGCGCGGCAGGTCATCCGGACCGAACGGGGTCATCGTCGGCCGCTTCGCCTCGACGGTGTCACCGGAGGAGCGCCCGGTGAGCCGGCGGTGCACCCACGGGCTGAGATGGGTGCCAACCCACGCGGCGTGCTCCCGCAACTGGTCGGTTTTGCGAACGGCAGCACGCGGCGGCAGAGGCACGGGCCAGTCCCCACGATCGGTCTCATAGCCAAGGGCGTCGAGCGCGGCGAGCGCCACCCGGCGGTGCCCTTCAGCGCAAAGGTGGATCCGGTCCTCCGCCCACATCCGCCAGTCCCGCAATGAGCGCATCGTCCACAGATCGACGACGGCGCAACGATGCCGTTGGGCGATGCCGAAGACGTTCGCCGAGTGGATGGCCTGGCGGGGGCGCAGAACGCTCAGCACGCCAGCCTCCGCCGGGTCGACCGGGGTCGCCAGCAGCACGTCGGCTCCCGTGGCGCGAGCCCGGACAACAGCTGCTTCAAGACGGTCGGCGGTCTCGTTGAGGTCGACTCGTGGCCGCAGGATGTCGTTGCCACCGCCGACGATCGAGATCAGGTCGGGTCGCAGCGACAGGGCGAGGTCCAGCTGACGACCGATCACGTCATCGAGTTTGCGACCGCGGATCGCCAGGTTGGCGTAGTTGAAGCTCTCGCCCGCCGCGACCGCCGCCTCGGACAAGTGCGCAGCGAGGCGATCGGCCCAACCCAAGTAGTGGTTCTCGCGAGCCGGGTCCGGGTCGGACATGCCCTCGGTGAAAGAGTCGCCGATCGCGGCATACCGAGTCCAGATCCGAGGTTCGATCACGGGAGGCTCCAGTCGATCGGGTGACCAAGCGTGAGACCAGGTTACTGCCCGAAGATCGCTACCACCGAAGCCTTTGACCATGGTTGACGTCTCTGGAATATTCAGCCGGGTGTCTCGACACTTCGCGGGTCTTGCCGCATGCATCGCATCCATCGTCCTCCTGGTGTCCGGGTGCTCCTCGGACGACAGCCCGGCCAGCAACACCGACGCCCCAGACCGGCCCAGCACGTCGTCGGAGCCTTCACCGCGTTCACAGCGGACCTTCGATTCGCCGAAGGAGTTCGGCGGTGAACCCATGCCGATCTCCTTGCCAGCCTGGGAAGCCAACTTGGCCGGGGATGTCACTAGCCGGTTCATCCTGCACGGCGATCGAGCGTATGGGGTGACCTCTCTGGCGGTAGGCGCTGTCGACCTGAGCACGGGGGAAACCCTGTGGCAGACCCGTTTCCCGGATGCGCCCGAAGAGGCTGACCTGAACGTGTTCTATGGCGCTCGCGGCCCCGGGAAGCCGTTGCTCAGCACGGATGGCGCCACGGTCTATGCGGCCCTGACCGTCCGGATCGAAGGCACCGGGACCAGGAAGGATGCCATTGTCACGCAGTTGGTCGCCCTGGACGCGGAGACCGGGGAACTTGTGTGGTCTGTTGACATCCCATCCGGTCCGGACGTGAATAACGTCGACGAGTCCGCTCGCGTCGTGGACGAGACGGACGGGCGAATCGTGCTGGTGCGAGACGGTCGGGTCTCAGGGATAGTCCAGGGGATAGTAACAACGGTCGATGCCACCACCCGAAAGGTCCTGTGGTCCACGCCGGGCGACAGCCCCACCGTGACCAGCGCGGCGGTTATCGTCTCGGCCGAGACCGCTCGGCCGAGCCAGGCCAACTACCCCCAACTCACCGGCCTTGACCCCGGATCGGGTGCGGTGAAATGGCGCTACGGCGACTCAAACGAGTCTGCCATCTCCGGATTCCGCACGGCCCAGCTTGATAACCGACTCATTGCCACGCTCGACCCTTACAGCGGTAAGGACGACTTCACCATCCAGATCGACCCGGCCACCGGAGAGATCGTCGAGCGCTTCCCGACGGTGCTTGCGAACCCGGTCCGCGACGGGGATGCCCTCTACGACGCTGGCAACCGCCTCAGCGCGCTCAACCCTGAGACCCTGCAGCCGGTGTGGTCACTACCGACCGAGGAGCGGAAGGCCCCGACACAGCCGGTCTTCTTCGGCGGGCTCATCTACGGCGGGGTTGGCAACGCGACAAGCGTCGTGCTGGACGGCAAGACCGGCGAGGACGTGACCACCGAGATCCCCGGCACGTTCGTGGCCGTCAACGAATACGGCGCACTCATGCTGCAAGACCGCGACCTCGTGTTCGTCCGGGCTACCGGCTAGCTCGCCTCGTCAGCGATCTGGTCCGTTCGTCCCCATCTCGGCGGACGCGGGGCACAATGACGGGCATAGTGAAGCTCTGGCATGCAACGTGCGCACCTGCGGATGACGCCAGTCAATGAGGCTTGGCACGACGGGTCCTCGCGCGAGAGGATGGTCCGGTTGCAACGCCCTGCAACGGGACCCTTTACAACGGATCGTCCGGCACGTTCCTGCCGGTGAAGGAGATAACTGAACCATGGCTGCGGTCAAATTCAAGGATGCTACCCGGCATTATCCGGGCAATCCCAAGCCGACCATCGACAAGCTCAACATCGACATCGCCGACGGTGAATTCCTCGTCTTCGTCGGGCCCTCCGGTTGCGGAAAGTCCACCACGCTGCGCATGCTGGCCGGCCTCGAAGAGGTAAACGGGGGACAGATTTTCATCGGCGACCGCGACGTCACCAACCTCTCCCCCAAGGACCGTGACGTGGCCATGGTCTTCCAGAACTACGCGCTCTACCCGCACATGTCCGTCGCCGACAATATGGGGTTCGCGCTCAAGATCGCCGGGGTCCGCAAGACCGAGATCGCCGCCCGGGTCGCGGAGGCCGCCAAGATCCTCGATCTCACGCCATACCTGGAACGCAAACCCAAGGCCCTCTCCGGTGGGCAGCGCCAGCGCGTCGCCATGGGCCGCGCGATCGTCCGCTCGCCGCAGGTCTTCCTCATGGACGAACCGCTGTCCAACCTCGACGCCAAACTGCGTGTGCAGACGCGCACCCAGATCGCCTCGTTGCAGCGGCGCCTCGGCGTGACGACGATCTACGTCACCCACGACCAGACCGAAGCCATGACGATGGGCGACCGAGTAGCCGTGCTCAAGGATGGCTATCTCATGCAGTGTGACGCCCCGCGCTCCATGTACGACCACCCGAAGAACGTCTTCGTCGCCGGCTTCATCGGCTCGCCGGCGATGAACCTGCTCGATGCCCCGGTGACCGAGAACGGCGTCAAGCTGGGTGGCTACACCGTGCCGGTCGACCGCTCATCCTTGGGCGGCGTCAGCAAACATGTCACCCTCGGCGTACGACCGGAAGACATCGACATCTCGACCACCGACGAGGGCCTGGAGATGGTCGTCGACGTCGTCGAGGAGCTCGGTGCAGACGCGTATATCTACGGCGTCCCCACGGGCGTGACCCAGCTGTCCGCCGACCAAGACGGTGCGGTCAAGCCCTTCCTAGTCCGGGTCGACGGCCGCCGCCCTCCGAGTCGCGGCGACACCGTGCACCTGGTGCCCAAGCCCGGGCACACGCACATCTTCGATCCCGAGTCCGGCGAGCGACTCGGCACGTAGGACAGCATGCCGTGACTCTGACGATCACGTCGGCCCATCACGATGCCGACCTTTTCGACCTGCCATGGGTCGAACCGTTGGAAAACTGGCCGAAACACCACCTCGCTGCGCTGCCCCGAGGTATCTCCCGGCATGTCGTGCGTTTCGTGCGCCTCGGCCCCCGAGTTGTCGCGATCAAGGAGATCCGCGCTGAGTTGGCTGAGCGCGAGTTCGGGATCCTCCGCACGCTCGGTCGCCTCGATCTGCCGTGCGTCGAGCCGTATGCCGTTGTCTCGGGTCGGACAACCCGCGACGGCACGCCGCTCGACGACTGCCTGGTCACCCGGCACCTGCAATTCTCGTTGCCCTACCGGGCGCTCTACTCGCAAGCGCTCCGGCCGGACACCGCCGCTCGACTGGTCGACGCGTTGGCTGTCCTGCTCGTGAAGCTGCACCTGGACGGCTTCTTCTGGGGTGATGTATCGCTGTCCAACACACTGTTCCGGCGCGACGCCGGCGCGTTCGCGGCATACCTTGTCGATGCTGAAACCGGCGAGTTGCACGCCCGACTGACCGACGGACAACGCGAACACGACCTGGAGATCGCCCGGGTCAATATCGCCGGCGAGTTGATGGACCTGCACGCCGGCGGTCTGCTCGAGGAGCAGACCGATCCGGTCGCCACCGCCACCCGGATCGTCGGCCGCTACCACTCGCTGTGGGGAGAACTCACCGCCGAGGAGCGCTTCAACACCGGCGACCGGTGGCGGGTGGACGAGCGGATCCGTCGGCTCAACGCCCTCGGCTTCGATGTCGACGAACTGACCATGTCGACCGACTTCGACGGCACCACCTTGCAGATTCAACCCAAGGTGGTCGACTCCGGGCACCACTCCCGGCGGCTGTTGCGGCTCACCGGCCTGGATGCCGAGGAGAACCAAGCCCGGCGGCTGCTCAATGACCTGGACGGCTATCAGGCGGCCACCGACCGGCTCGGCGACAATGAAGCCCTGGTCGCGCACGACTGGTTGGTGCAGGTCTATGAGCCGACGGTCCGGGCTATCCCGCGTGAACTCACCGGCAAACTCGAAGCCGCGCAGGTTTTCCACGAGGTGCTCGAGCACCGCTGGTATCTCTCGGAGCGGGCCGGCTTCGACGTGCCGCTGCCCGAAGCGATCGCCGACTACGTGCGCACCGTGTTACCCGCCAAACCGGACGAGCGGGCGGTGCTCGGCGTCGACCCCTCGGCCCTGCCCGTCTTGGCGGACGAGACCGAGGGCGAGGCGGGCGGGATCGAATCGGACTCAAGGTCGAGCGCGGGTGCGGGTGCGGGCTCGGGCTAGCGGCGTCTCGGCCGGGTGCGCCTGACCAGCCTGTGGGTGACTGCCGTGTTGCTGTCTGGTTTCGTCGTCATTGCTGGAGAGTTGCAGTCCGCAGCAATCCGCTGTCGTGCTGGGTCTCACGATTCTTGGCCGCACCGGCGGGCGTGATGACGCGCTTGATGGCGCACCAGAACCACGAATCAGGATCAGAGCGCGCCACCATGTGCGCCGTCACGCCCGGTCTCGCCGCTAAACACGGCAGTGCAATGGTAGTCCGCAGTAATCCGCTGGTTCGCTGCTCTGGCAAAGAGAACGGCAGCGAGCACGAGAGACCGACGGGGAGAAAGCGTGCTATCTCTTTCGGTCTTTGCGGCGAACCTGGGCGGGGGCGGGTTCGATCATGATCTGGCCGAAGAGCAACACGACCAAGAGGACGAAGGTCAGCACGTGAACGACCGTGCACCACAGGCAGATCGCCTTGATCTTGAACAGCTCGGCCCACACGAGGTAGAAGACCATGACCATGCCGAAGCCGGTCCAGGCCAGCCGTAACCGGTCGTAGGTGGCCCCCGGGCGCCGGAACAACACTGGGCGGCTGAGCCAGGCGAGAACGCCGAAGAAGGCCAAGCCGAGCGGGGCGACCGGGACGCCGAAGAGCTTGGACCATTCGCTCTCGGTCACCTTGGCGCAGTTGATGGTCTCGCCCTCGGGGCAGGCAAGGGTGACCTCGCTGAAGAGCGCCTCGTAGGTGAGGAAAAGAGAGACCACGGCCCCGAGGCCGCACAACACGAGCACAGTGATCGGCAACCAGGACGGGACGATACGTTCCGAAGGCGCCGCCCTTCTCGTGGAACTGCGGTTGGTCACTGTCGGGGTTCCGTGTCGGCCGGCTGTCCTGGGGGCGTGCGCCCAGCTGTTGCGGCCGGTTTGCGGCTGGTCACTGGAGGAGCCCCTCGGCAGCCTTGACCCCGGCTGACTCGCAGACGTCGGTGGGCTGGTTGTCGGTCACCCGACAGATCTGGGCGGAAAGCAAGTTGGCTGCCCCATTCACCCCTTGTGCGAGCTCTGTGGTCGGGTCGTGCAAGGCGGCCGCGATCTCGGCGTGGCTTCGGCCCATGAGCGGTTCGCTGCGGTAGGACGCGCCACCTTGGATCGAAGTGCCGCCGATCGTCATCCACGGGATGCCTGACCGCTCGGTGTAGTCCGGGCCGTTGAGTGTCTCGTAGATCGTCTTGTCTTCACCTTCGAGCTTGTCCAGTGGCTCCCACTGGCCGTTGATCATGCGGTTCGAATGGGTCTCATAGCCCGTGAACGACACGTAGTCACTTGAGTAGGTAGCCCCTCGGAAGGTCACCGTCGGGGTGTTCGGATAGATCTCGGGTGCCGGGCCGGAATAGCTCGAGTGCAGGTTCTCCCACTCACCGAACCGCGACAACGCCACGATGAGAGCCCACCGTTGGCTCGCGCAGTAGGGGCAGAACTCGGCGCCGACGTAGATGATCCGCGGTTTGCCATCAGCGGTGAGTTCCTCCGCGTCGATGGTCCGTGGACCGTTCTGGGCGGAGCCGGCGCCGACCTCGTTGAAGACACTGGCCGGCACAGTCGTCAGATCCGTGAAGGTGGACTGGTTGAGCGCCGCGCCCTGCTGACCATTGACGTCCTCCGGGTCGCTTTGCAAGGCGACGAACACGATGCTGACGGCGATGAGCACCACGATCGCGACGGTCGCCCCGGCGATCGCAAGCCGCCTCGTGCGTTCGCTGCGATCCTGTTCGACGCGCAATTCCTCAAGCCGCGCGTTCTGCGCGCGTGCACTCTTACCCACGGTTCTCCTTCACCTGGCCACATTGCAGGACCGGCCGGAGTAAACCGGACGACAGCCAGCGCGGCGCTCGATGGACAGCGGCAACCTATGGTAACCAAGGCAGCTGTGTAACCCATCGCAGACGGGTAGCCAGGCTGCGCGAAACCGGTCCGGGGTCAAGCCGAGGCCCGGGCAAACCAGGCTCAGCCGCGACGGCGAGCCACCTCGTAGAGCGCGACACTCGCGGCCACGGCGGCGTTGAGCGACTCGATCGGCCCCGCCATCGGGATCGAGACCACCCGGTCGCAGGTCTCACGGACTAGCCGCGACAGGCCTTTGCCCTCAGAGCCGACGACGATCACGAGCGGCTGGTCGGCCAGGTCGAGCTCCGGCAGCGGCTGGTCGCCGTCCGCATCGAGCCCGACCACGAAGCACCCGGCCTTCTGATAGTCCCGCAACGTGCGAGTGAGGTTGCCGGCCAAGGCCACCGGCACGCGCGCGGCGGCCCCGGCCGAAGTCTTCCACGCGCTCGCGGTCATCCCGACCGATCGGCGCTGCGGCACGACCACCCCGCTACCACCGAAGGCTCCGACCGAGCGCACGACGGCACCGAGGTTGCGTGGGTCGGTGATGCCGTCGAGCGCGACGATCAGCGGCGGCCCTTCGGGTCGGGAGATGTGGTTCCCCGTGGCCCGGGTGCGCTCCGTGGCCCGGGTGTTCTCCGTGGCCCGCGCAGAGTCGGAGTGCTCGAGCAGGTCGGTCGGGCTGGCGTATTCGTAGGGCGGCACCCGCAGGGCCAGCCCTTGGTGGACGGCCCCGTCGGTGATCCGATCGAGCTCGGCCCGTGGGCATTCCAGCACGGGTATGCCGCGGGCCGCGGCCTGGGCGAGCGCGAGCTTGACCCGGTCGTCGGTGTCGATCCGGGCGGCGAGATACATCGTCGAAACGGGCAGGTCGGCCAGCAGTGCCTCGACGACAGCGTTACGGCCGGTGACGACCTCCGACGACGAAGCGCTCGTGCCGGCCCGACGGGGTCGACCCCCGCGCCCGCTCGTGCCGCGAGCGCTCGGCGCGCCGGAGGGGGTGCGCTTCCCGGCTCCATGTCTACCGGGCCTACCAGCCTTGCCGGACTGACCGGGCTTACTGGGCCTACTGGGCTTACTAGCCGGGTGGCCGACCCGGTCGACAGCCTTGGGAGTCGGGCCGCGACCTTCGAGCGCCTGCCGGCCTTGCCCGCCGGACCCGACCGCCCGGGAACGCCCGCCCTTGCGGACGGCGCCGCGGCGTTGGGAGTTGCCGGCCATGTCAGGAGTCGGCCTCGGGGTGGTCCGGGTCTGCCGGCTGGTCGGGGTGACGCACCAGCGACCAGCGTGGCCCCGACGGGGTGTCCTCGACGGCGATCCCGGCTGCGGTGAGCTGATCCCGGATGGCGTCGGCCGCGTGGAAATCGCGGGTCGCCCGGGCCGCCTGGCGAGCCTCGAGTTGAGCCTGCACGAGCTGGTCGAGGGCAGCCTCGGCGTCGCCGTGGCCAGCGGTCGGACTGCTCCGCCAGTGCGGATCGAGGGGGTTGATACCGAGCACGTCGCACATGGCGACGATGTCGGCGGCGTGGGCCGCAGCACCGTCGAGATCGCTCTCGTCGAGGGCGGTGTTCGCGGCGCGCACCGTCTCATGGACCACGGCGAGTGCGCCCGAGACGTTGACGTCGTCGTCCATGGCCTCCCGGAACGCTTCGGGAAAGCTGCCGGTGCGCTCGGCCAGTGGCCGGACTCGGTCGACTCGCTCGAGCAGGCCTTCGATGCGGTCGACAGCCGCCTCGGCCTCCTGCAACGAGCCCTCGTGGTATTCGATCATGGACCGGTAGTGCGCCGCGGTGAGGTAGTAACGCACCGCGAGCGGGCGAGCCACTTGGGTGACGACGTGGATCTCGAGAGCGTTGCCGAGACTCTTGCCCATCTTCTGGTCTTTGACCGTGACCCACGCGTTGTGCAGCCAAAAGTTAGCGAATCCCAGCCCAGCAGCGCGGGATTGGGCTTGCTCGTTCTCGTGATGCGGGAACCGCAGGTCGATGCCACCACCGTGGATGTCGAAACTATCGCCGAGATAGCGCCGGGCCATCGCCGAGCACTCCAGGTGCCAGCCCGGGCGGCCCGGACCGAAGTGGGTATGCCACTGTGCGGAGGCCGGCTCGTCGGGCTTGTGTCCCTTCCACAACGCGAAGTCGCGGGGGTCGCGCTTACCACGCGGGTCGGCGTCCTCGGCGGGTGCCATATCGGCCACCGCCTGCCCGGTGAGCGATCCGTAATCGGGCCAGGACAACACGTCGAAGTAGACGTCGCCGCTGCCGTCGGTCGCAGCGTAGGCATGGCCCTTCTCGACCAGCAGATCCATGAGCTCGACCATCTCGACGATATGCCCGGTCGCACGAGGCTCATAGGTCGCCGGCAACACCCCGAGCAGCTCCAGCGCCGCCGAGGTGAGTCGTTCGTTGCGGTAGCTCCAGGCCCACCATTCGACCCCGGCATCGGTCGCTTTGGCCAGGATCTTGTCGTCGATATCGGTCACGTTGCGGACCAGGGTGACGTCCAGGCCGTGTCCGCGGGTGAGCCAACGGCGCAGCACGTCGAAAGCCACCGCGAAGCGCACGTGCCCGATGTGCGGCGCGCCCTGGGTGGTGAGGCCACAGATATACATGCCGACCGTGCCCTCGACGAGCGGGTGGAACTCCCGCAGCTCACGGGTTGCGGTGTCGAACAGGCGCAAGCTCACTCGCGCAAGTCTAGGGCCCAAGGAATCGAGCCCACGCGGTGTTGACGGGAACACCTCTGCGAGCGGGAGCGCCTAGGCACGAGAGAATTCAGGCACGAGGGAACTCGTCAACTGGCAGCGGCTAGGGATGCGCTGATCTTTGCGACAGTCCGGCCCGGCGTGTGGCACGGCTGTTGAGATCGCGGAGTTGTTGGGCCGTGGGCAGTGAGCAACCTTCCTTCACTGATGTCGAGTACGGCAACCGTCGACGGGTCTCTCAGCGTGAGCAGTTTCTGGAGACGATGGACGCCACGATCCCGTGGGCGAGGTGGGTCGCAGTGATCGAGCCGCACTACTACGCCGACCGGCCCGGGAAGCGTGGCCGTAAGGCCAAGCCGATTGAGACGATGCTGCGGATGTATCTGCTGCAGGCGTGGTTCTCGTTGTCCGATGAGGGCGTGGAGGACGCGATCGACGACTCCTATGCGATGCGGAAGTTCATGCATGTGGACTTCGCCGTCGAGCAGGTCCCCGACGCCATGACGTTGCTGCACTTCCGCCATCTGCTCGAACAGCACAAGCTCGGCGAGAGGTTGTTCGCAGCACAGAACGAGATCTTCGAGCAGCAGGGTTGGATCATGCGCGGCGGCAGCATCATCGACGCCACGATCATCGCCGCCCCGTCCTCGACGAAGAATGCCACCGGCACCCGGGATCCGGAGATCCCCAGACGAAGAAGGGCAATCAGTGGCACTTCGGGATGAAGGCCCACATCGGCACCGACGCGGGCACCGGGTACGTCCACTCGGTGTCTGCGACCGCGGCGAAGGTGCACGACCTGGACGAGGCGCACCGGCTGGTTCGTGACGATGACGAAGTGGGCTATGTCGACGCTGGCTACCAGGGAGCTGAGAAGCGACCAGAGATCGCGGAGGACGAGCACCTGTCGAAGATCGAGTCACGCGTTGCGCCATCGTCCGCTCGGGGACCAGGAAGACGCTGGCGATCTCCGCGATGGTGAGACCGCCCAGCAGGCGCAAGGTGAGGGCCACCTGGGCGGGGGTGGACGGCGCAGGGTGGCAACAGGTGAAGAGCAAGCGCAGCCGGTCGTCGGGCACCGAGCTGTGTGTCCAGTCGGGGTCGTCCTGAACATGCACCATGCGAGCCTCCTCATGCCGCGACTGGCGGGTTCGCTCCCGACGCAAGCGGTCGAGCGCCTTGTTGCGAGCCGTGACGGTCAGCCAGGCAGCGGGGTTCGGGGGGACGCCCTCGATCGGCCATCGGCGCACCGCCTCGACGAAAGCCTCCTGAGCCATCTCCTCGGCGAGGTCGATGTCACCGAAGCGGCCGGTCAGCGCAGCGACGATGGTGCCGAACTCGGCGCGGTAGACCGCTTCGACGGCACCGTGGGCGCCCCCGAACCCACGACAGGTCACTCGGCGGCAGCGAGCGGGCGGACCTCGATGCGCTGGCCGCAGGCCTTCGACCCGTCGGCCGCGATCTGAAGGGCGCCGTCCAGGTCGGCCGCCTCCACGATCCAGAAGCCGCCGAGAAACTCCTTCGACTCGGCGAACGGCCCGTCGGTCGTGACCACCTCGGCACCGGACGCGTCGACTACGGTGGCGCTCTCGGGCGGCGTCAGACCGCCGGCGAAGAGCCACGCACCCGAGGACTCGAGCTTGGTGTTGAACTCATCCACGGCGGCAACGGCCGCCTCCATGGCGGCCTCGTCGCCGTAGACCTCGCCGGCGTCCTGGATGCCGGCCTTGTGGAACACCGAAAGCAGGTACTGAGCCATGACTGATCTCTCCTCTGGTTGGTTGACGGACGACCTTATGCCGTCCCTTCATGCACTCCACGAACGGACACCGCGTGATGCGACAGCCCCCGTGAAGAACTCTCGGCCTTCTTCGTGCAGCGCTCGTCCGAATCATCGCCCAACCGCCGCCAAGAGCCCGGCGACAGCGATCACCGCGGTCGCTGCCAGCAGCTCGACACGCAGTGCCAGGCTGAGCCCAGGCACCTCATGGATGCGCGGGGAGCGCGCGGGGGCGCTGACGAGGGCGACTGCTCCGTGGCGAGGACCCCGGGTGCGGACGAGGCCTCGTTCCGAGCTGCGGACTCGCTCGCGGGTGTGTCGCGCGACCCCCAGGAGGAGCGCCACGAGCATTGCCTTGGCCGACAGCACCACCCCGTACGGCGAGGCCAGCGCGGTGAGGGGAGGCCGAGGGCTGTCCAGGATCTCGGCGAAGACGGGGTCGGCGTCACAGAAGTAGCGCCGGTGAGCGGCGGCGCTGGCCTGGACGTTGAGCCGCCTCTCACAGTGCCACTCACCCGCGCCGGGGTTGACGACCAGGGAACCGTCGAAGAGCTCCTCGAGCCGCGACAGCATCGGCAGGTAGGAACCCACCATGCCCAGGTGGTCCACGAACCCCAGCAGGGCACGCCCCTGCGTGGTCCAGCCGTCCCGGTCGAGCAGTCCGAGCACGCTCAACAACCGGGCTGCGGGTCCGGTGGGAGCGTCGAGTAGGCCGGTCCTCCTCAGCCAGAGCAACGTCGGCACCGCCAGCGCCCCATCGACCTGGGTCCGGAGGGCCTCCGCGGTGACGAGGATCCGCCAGGCGGCGTGGAACTCGACGTCGCCGATGTAGCCGAGGTGGGTGGTGCGCGGCCATGGGCGGCTCCATTGGTCAGGGTCGACGCTCGTGAACCGGGCGAGCAGGTCACCGGCGCGCACTAGGGCCACCAACCGGGCTACTGATCGGGCTTGACGCGAATCACGAGTGCTGTGGCGATCGCGGCCAGGCCCTCGCCCCGGCCGGTGAGCCCTAGCCCGTCGGTCGAAGTGGCGCTGAGGCTGACCGGTGCCTGCACGGCGCGCGACATGGCTTGCTGTGCCTGCTCTCGGCGCGATCCGATCTTGGGGCGATTGCCGATGACCTGCACGGCAAGGTTGCCGATCCCGAAGCCGGCGGCGCGCACCAAGCCGGCGGCTGCCGTGAGCAGGGTGAGTCCGGCGGCACCGGCATACTCCCGGCGGTCGGTGCCGAAGTGGGTGCCGAGATCACCGATCCCGGCTGCCGAGAAGAGCGCGTCACATGCGGCGTGACAGGCGACGTCGCCGTCGGAATGCCCGCGCAGCCCCGGGCCACCGGGCCAGTGCAGGCCAGCGACCCAGAGCTCGCGGCCCTCGTCCGCCTCGGCGAACGGGTGCACGTCCACCCCGATACCCACACGCGGCAGCGCAACTGGCAGCGCAAGTGCAGACTCGGCCGCAGGCTGATCTCGCCGGCTCATCGGCCGCCCGCCGTCGACGCATCGTGGTGCCAGTCGATCGGGCCCCGATGGATCTTGGTGGGGGCGGCCTGGGCGACCGGCTTGACGACCAACCGGTCGACGTTGACGTGCTGCGGCAGGCGCACACAGAAGGCGATGCACTCGGCGACATCAGCAGCCACCAAGGGCCGGTCGATCCCGGCATACACGGCGTCGGCACGGGCTTGGTCGCCGCGAAAGCGGGTCAGCGAGAAGCCCTCGGTGTGCACCAGGCCGGGGTCGATCTCGACGACCCGGATCGGTTCGCCGTTGAGCTCCAGGCGCAACGTCTCGGTGACTGCGCTGGCGGCGTGTTTAGCCCCGGTATACCCGGCTCCACCTTCGTAGACGAGCAGCCCGGCGATGGACGAGACGACGACGATGGTGCCGCCGGTCCGACTGCGGCGCAGCGCCGGCAGCAAGGCTTGGGTGACGTGCAACAGCCCGAGGACGTTGGACTCGAACATGGTCCGCCACTCGCCGGATTCACCATCTTCGACCCGCTCGGTGCCGATCGCCCCACCGGCGTTGTTGACCAGCACGTCGCAAACCTCGATCTCGGCAGCCGCTGCCCGGACCGAGGCCTGGTCGGCGACGTCCATCACGACCGCCCGGGCGTCGCGGCCGAGGTCGGCGCTGATCGCGGCGGCGATGTGCTGCAACGGCTCCGGTCGCCGACCGCAGAGAACGACGTCGAAGCCGTCCTCTGCCAATCGTCGCGCGGTCGCGGCACCGATCCCGGTGCCGCCGCCGGTGATCACTGCAACCGGTGCCATGGTGTCCTCCATCGGGTCTGTGCGGGGGTGGGCTCAGCCGGACTGCGCGGCCAGTCGGGCGGCAAAGTCCAAGTCCTCAGGTGTGGTGATCTTGTATGCCGTGAGCTCGCCGGCGACGACCCGCACCGGGGCGCCGAGCCGCTCGACCAGGGTTGCGTCGTCGGTCGCCGAGCTGCCGGCCTGGGCGTGGGCGCGTTCCAGCACGTCACGGCGGAAACCCTGGGGTGTCTGGACGATCCGGAGCGAGGAACGGTCCGGCGTGGCGGTGACCCGGCCGGTGGCGTCGACGATCTTGACCGTGTCGACGACCGGCAGACCGGGGACGACGGCCGGGGTGGCCACGTCGACAGCTGCGGCCACCCGCGCGAACAGGGCCGGCGGTGCGAACGCCCGGGCAGCATCGTGGACGAGCACGACCGCACAGTCTTCGGGCAGCCAGCGCAGCCCGATGAGCACGCTGTCACCACGCTCGACGCCCCCGGGCACGACCTGGACCGGGACCGCGAACTCCCGGCTCAACGGCTCCACCAGCTCGGCGGCCTCGTCGGTGTGCGAAGCGGGAACGACCACGACCACGGCCGCGACCGAGATCACGCCAGTGCCAACCGAACCAGTGCCAGACGAACCAGTGTTAGTCGAACCGGGGCTAGTCGAACCAGTGGCAGTCGAATCAGTGGCACGCAAAGCGGAACGCACGGCATACCAAATCAAGGGTTGGCCAGCCACCGGGACGAATGCCTTGGGCTCGGACGCACCCAACCGGGTGCCCGCGCCGGCCGCCACGACGACGATGCCGACGGTCATGACCGCATCCGGCCGAGGTCAGGACGCGAGGACCTCGTCGAGGATCGACTCGGCCTTCTCTTCGTTCGTCTTCTCGGCGAGCGCCAGCTCGGAGACGAGGATCTGCCGGGCCTTGGCCAGCATGCGCTTCTCGCCGGCGGACAACCCGCGGTCCTTGTCGCGACGCCACAGGTCACGCACGACCTCGGCGACCTTGATGACGTCACCGGAGGCTAGCTTCTCGAGGTTGGCCTTGTAGCGACGCGACCAGTTCGTCGGCTCCTCGGTGTATTCCGCGCGCAGCACTTCGAAGACCCGGTCGAGGCCTTCCTTGCCGACGACATCGCGGACGCCGATGTCGTCGCAGTTCTCTGCGGGCACGTGGATGGTCAAGTCACCTTGCGCCACCCGGAGCTTGAGGTAGACCTTGTCCACTCCCTTGATCGTGCGAGTCATGATTTCTTCGATGAGAGCCGCCCCGTGGTGTGGGTACACGACTGTGTCGCCGACGTTGAAAACCATGTGGTGTTATCCCCTTTCGCGGAGGCTAGGATACCACGGCACGGCTGACCGGGCCACGCACGCATCCAACGTTTACGCAGGTCAGGGGCCCAATGGACAAGCCCACACCGGAGAATCAGGCCTTGACAAAACCACCCGGACGTGTATGGCGTCGGGTCTGAACTGAGGTATACCTCAGTTCAGGGACGGGCCAGGGTGTGCCCAGCGCCACGAGGAACCGCCGGTCTCCGGGCCCGAGCCGACCGGTAGGCTGCCATCGTGAAGCGACTCCAGCGTGCCCTTGCCGTGGGTGGCGGCGCCGTGTCGGCCGTTGCCCTGAGTGCCTGCTCCTTCTTCTCCCCGGTGCAGACCGACGTCCAGTACGCACCGAGCGACGGGATACCCGTGCAGTCGGGGGCGATCGAGGGTCGCAACATCCTCGTGGTGGCCGACGAGGTCGGTGGCCCGGCCACCGTCACCGGTGGCCTGATCAACATGGGCGAAGAGACGGTGACGGTCGAGTTCCGGTCGCCGACCACGTCGGCCGGCACGATCACCATCAAGCCACGAGAGAAGAAGCCGATCAGCGGGGTGACCATCCCGGCCCTCGGCGCCGAAGAGGGCCCGGGCACCATGACGACGATCGTCATGAGCACGCCCGACGGCGACACGACGGCCAGTGTGCCCGTGCTGCCACCCGCCGGGGCGTACGAGACGCTCGCCCCGGAAGAAGGCTGAACGCAGCGACGACGCGCCTCAGCCTTCGAACTTGTAGCCCAATCCACGCACGGTGAGGATGTATCGGGGTTGACCCGGGTCGGGTTCGACCTTCGTGCGGAGTCGTTTGATGTGCACGTCCAGGGTCTTCGTGTCCCCGACGTAGTCGCTGCCCCAGACCCGGTCGATGAGCTGCCCCCGGGTGAGCACCCGCCCAGCGTTCCGCAGCAGCAGCTCGAGCAACTCGAACTCCTTGAGCGGCATCGCGGTGACCTTCCCGGCGATGGTCACGACGTGCCTTTCGATGTCCATCCGCACTGGCCCGGCCTCGACGACCGCTGACGTGAGGTCGTCGGGCTCGACGTTGCGGCGCAACACTGCCCGCACCCGGGCCAGCAGCTCTCGCGACGAGTAGGGCTTGGTGACGTAGTCGTCGGCGCCCATCTCCAGCCCGAGCACTTTGTCGATCTCGGTGTCTTTCGCGGTGAGCATGATGATCGGCACCCCGGAGCGGGCCCGCAGCGCGCGGCATACCTCGATTCCCGATAGGCCCGGCAACATGAGGTCGAGCAGCACGAGGTCGGCCCGGTTGGCGTCGAACTCGGCAAGGCCCTCCGGCCCGGTGGCGGCGACCGCCACGTCGTAGCCCTCCTTCTGCAGCAGATAGGAGAGCGGGTCGGAGAACGACTCTTCGTCCTCGACGATGAGAATCCGGCTCATGTGGTGTGTGCCTCCAGATCAGCGGCCTCGGCGGGCTCGATGCGGGTGGGCGAGGTCGGTTTCGTGGCGCGATCTGCCGCGTCATCCCCGGTGTCGGGACCGTAGGCCGGCGCTGGCAGTCGCATGGTGAACGTCGACCCGCTGCCGAGCTCGCTCCACACAGTGACGTCACCGCCGTGGCTGGCGCAGACGTGTTTGACGATCGACAGGCCCAGGCCGGTGCCACCGGTGGCCCGGGACCGGGCCGCGTCGATGCGGTAGAAACGCTCGAAGATCCGGCCTTGTTCGGATTCCGGGATGCCCGGGCCTTGATCGGTGACGATGAGCTCGCGGGCACCATCGGGGGCCTTGAGGGCCCGGACTGCCACTCGGGTATGCCGCGGCGAGTAGGTCACGGCGTTGACGACCAGGTTGCGAGCCGCGGTCACCAGCAGGCCGGCATCCCCCCAGACCCAGCAATCCGGGTCGCAGCGGGCGACCAACTCGGTGTCCCGGCCTTCCGCGGTCACCCGCACGTCATCGATCGCCTGCTCGACCACGTCCGCGAGGTCGACCGGCGCCGGCTCGGCCAACCGGTCCTCGCTCTGCAGCCGGGACAGTTGCACGATGTCGGTGACGAGCTGGTCGAGGCGTTTGGACTCCTTGCGCATCCGCTTGGCGAACCGGGCCACGGCCTCCGGGTCGTTCTTGGCGCCCTTGACCGCTTCGGCCAGCAACAACAGGCCACCGACCGGGGTTTTCAGCTCGTGACTGACGTTGGCGAGGAAGTCGCGGCGGACCTCTTCGACGAGGAACGCGTGCGACCGGTCCTCCACGATGAGCACGACGTGGGCCTCCCCCAGCCGGGCGGCCCGGGCCTTGACGACCCGCCGGGCCTCGACGCGGGGGCCGCGGGGCAACCCGAGTTCTTCTTCGACGACCCGGTCCTCGGCGACGGCCCGCTGTGCCAGGTCGAGCAACGGGGCGTGCATGACCACGGCCCCACGGACCAACCCGAGTGAGATCGCGGTCGGCGAGCAGGCGACCACGGTCTGCCCGGCGTTGAGGACGATGCCGCTGGCCGACAGCATGGCGAGCAGGTCGGTGACCTCGGTCGGCAGCGGCGGGGCCGGATCGTCGATCCGGGGCGCCGACATGACCGGGCCGGTCGCGGCGCGGCCCGAGGGTCGTCGCGACCACCAGCCGACCGCTACCCCAACCGTGAGGCCGACGATAACGGCCAGAACGGTCTCCACGGGACCTAGGCTATGCCCACGAGCGCAACGCAACCAGCTCGATCCGGACCGCTGGGCACTCACACACGGATTTCATCTAGCGGGCGCAGCGCGTTCACCGACCGATGTCACGCTGCCTGGGCAGGACCGCCGAAGGCTCAGAACGAACGGACTCAGCAATGCGAGAGGTCTTCCACGCCGAACTCGACAGTGTCACCGACCAGCTGGTCGAGATGACTCGGTTGGCGGGCTCAGCGGTGTCCCGAGCTACGACCGCCTTGCTGGATGCGGATCTACACCTGGCCGAGCAGGTGATCGCCGGTGACCAGGATCTCGACGCGCTGCGTGAAGAGCTCGACGAGCACTCCATCCGGTTGCTGGCCCAGCAGCAGCCGGTGGCGACCGACCTGCGGGTGATCGTCACGGCCTTGCGGATGAGCTCGGATCTGGAACGGATGGGCGACCTGGCCCGGCACGTCGCCAAGGTGGCGCGACTGCGCTATCCCGCGTCGGCAGTGCCACCGAGTCAGCGCGCCCAGATCGTCGAGATGGGCCAGGTCGCCGAGCGGATCGTCGCCAAGGCCGGATCGGTGATCGCCGCCCGGGACGTCGATGCGGCGATCGAGTTGGAGCAGGACGACGACGCGATGGACGAGCTGCACCGACGGCTGTTCACCGTGCTGGCCAAGGGTGACCTGCCGACCGAGACGGTGGTCGACTTGACCCTGCTGGGCCGCTACTACGAGCGGTTCGCCGACCACGCAGTGTCGGTCGCCCGACGAGTGGTCTACCTGGTGACCGGCGAATACCACACGGAAGCATCGGTCGACCATGACGCGACCGAAGAGAGCGGCACAATGGCCGCGATCCGCGGCACCCTGGACGCGCGGGGCTGACCGAGGCGAGCGGGCGGTTAGCGCTTGCCCGTCGGTTAGCGCTTGCCCGTCGGTTAGCGCTTGCCCTGCGCGGCAACCGCTTTGGCCGCCTCCGCGGCTGCCTCCGGGTCGAGGTAGGCACCAGGCTGCACCGGCATGAAGTCTTCGCCCAGCGAGTAGACGAGCGGCTGGCCGGTCGGGATGTTCAGCTCGGAGATCTCGGCATCGCTGATCCCGTCGAGGTGCTTGACCAAGGCTCGCAACGAGTTGCCGTGGGCGACGACGATGACCGTCTTGCCGCTGGCCAGGTCGGGGCAGATCGAACCCTCCCAGTAGGGCATGAGCCGGGCGATGACGTCTTTGAGGCACTCGGTCTGCGGCACCTGGATGCCGCTATACCGCGGGTCGTTGGTCTGGGCGTATTCGTTGGCCGGGTCGATCGGTGGCGGCGGGGTGTCGAAGGAGCGGCGCCACAACATGAACTGGTCGTCGCCGTACTTGTCGCGGGTGGCTGCCTTGTCGAGGCCTTGGAGGGCGCCGTAGTGGCGCTCGTTGAGCCGCCAGTCACGCTTGACCGGGATCCAGTGCCGATCGGCGGCATCGAGAGCCAGGTTGGCCGTGTTGATAGCCCGGCGCAACAGCGACGTGTGCACGAGGTCGGGCAGCACGCCCTTCTCCTTGAGCAGCTTTCCGCCGGCGACCGCTTCGCCCCGGCCTTGGTCGTTCAGGTCGACATCGACCCAGCCGGTGAAGAGGTTCTTGGCGTTCCACTCCGAGTGGCCGTGTCGCAGCAGGATGAGGGTGTATGCCATGGGCCCAGCCTATGCCCGAGGCTCTGGCTCCGATGAGGGGCTGTCGTCGGCCTCACGCATGTCGTATTCGTGCTCGCTGCCCTCGAGCAAGCCCCGGAACGGCTCCAGATTGGCCAGTGACTCGCCCCGGGCGACCCGCCAGGCCCATTCCTTCTTCATCGAGGTGAGGAAACCGAGGGCGAGCAGGTCGTTGAACGGCTCATCGGCGGCGGCGAGCAGTGCACCCATGAGATGGTCGAGCAAGGTCGCGTCGACTGCCCCGGTCGGCACCTGCCCCCGCACGTAGACGTCCCCGTCCTCGTCCACGGCATACCCGAGGAAAGGCAGCCGCAGACTGCGCCGTAGCAGGTAACGGTAGAAGGCGGCGTGGTTCTCGTCAGCGTTGCGGATGACGAAGGCGCTGACCGACGTATACCGGTCGCGCACCAGCACCGAGGCCACGGTCTTGAGTTTCTTCTCGCCGGGCAAGACGACGACCACCTCGCCCTCGCGGGCGCCCGGCTCGTGGACGATCCCGGCATCAACCAGGTATGCCGTGAGCTCCGCCATCGCCTGGCTGGTGGTGTTCGCGGGGCCGGTGGAAGGCGCGGGGCCGGTGGAAGGCGCGGGGCCGGTGTGGCTCATTCTGCGAGCCTAGGCCAGGCCGGTCCGCCCCCAGACGTCGAGTAACCGCTTGCCCGTGCGGAAATGTCGTGACTGGGTGGCCACGTCACGGCATTTGGCGCTCGATTGTGCACATTTCCCGCGGGGTGGTGTCGGCGACTCGCGGCGGCATACACCTCAAGGAGCCGATCGGTCGTGGCCGCCCAGCTGAACCCGGCCGCGTGTCGCACTGCCCGTCGGCTGAGCACTTCGCGGCGCAGCGGATCGAGCAGCAGCCGTTCCAGGGCATCGGCCCAGTCGGCGACCGCATGGCTGGGCACGAGCACCCCGGCGCTGCCGACAGCGGTGGGCAGGCCCCCGACGGCCGCCGCGACAACCGGGGTGCCCGAGGCGAGAGCCTCGACGGCGACCAAGCCGAACGATTCGTTGTAGGAGGGCACGGCCACCAGATCGGCAGCGCGATACCACCGGGCCAGCTCGCCCCGGGCGGCCGGGGGCACGAAGCGAACCTGGTCGGCGAGCCCGAGTCCGGTGGTGAGCTGGGCCAGGCTCTCGGGGTGTTCGAGCCCAGTGCCGCTCGGCCCCCCGACGACCGCCAGCACGAGCTGGCCCGGCTGCTGCCAGTCGGGGTGACGGTCGAGGATCTCGCGGGCTGCGCGCACGAGCAGGTCGGGGGCTTTGAGCGGTTGGATGCGACCGACGAACAGCAGCACTCGCGCGGCGGCCGGCAACCCGAGTGCCGCCCGATCTCGCTGCTGTGCTGCCGTCGGGTCGGCGCCCGGTCCGAACACGTCAAGATCCACACCCGGCGGCACGACGTCGACCTGGTGGGGGCCGGCCCCGTAGAGCTCGACGAGCGCGGTGGCTTCATCGCTGGTGTTGGCGATCAGCCGGTCGGCGGCCGCCACCACCTGGGCCTCGCCGAGCTCCCGGCCGTAGGGCTCGGGGGTATCGCCCTCGGCCAGCGAAGCGTTCTTGACCAGGGCCATCGTGTGCATCGAGTGCACAAGCGGGACCTGCCAGCGGTCGGCGGCCAACCAACCGGACAAGCCGGAAAGCCAGTAGTGCGAGTGCACGAGATCGAACCAGCCTTCGGGCCGGGCCGCACCGGCCCGCATGACCTCGGCCGAGAAGGCACACAATTGACCGGGCAGGTCATTCTTGGCCAATCCCTCGAAGGGCCCGGCCGGCACATGGTGCACCGTCACGCCCGGGACCAGTTCGGCGCTCGGCGGAAGGGCGGCTGAGGTGGCCCTGGTGAAGATCTCGACCTCGTGATCCCGGGAGGCCAGTTGCTTGGCGACCTCGGCGACATAGACGTTCATGCCACCTGCATCGCCGGTGCCCGGTTGCTCCAGCGGGGAGGTGTGCACACTGAACATCGCGACTCGGCGGACGTCCTCGGGCCTCACGCTTCCTCCTCGTCGTGTCGGTCCGGCGGATGTGTCGGTCCGGGCGATGGCAGCACCCAGTCACAACACCGACCCGCCGCGCAGCATTCCGACCAGCAATGAGCGCTGGGTATCGGCTAGGTCATGACGAACGACTCTGGTTCTCAGCTGATCGTGGTGGTGGTCCTATGACACCTCATCCAGGTAGACCGAACACAACGCTCTGTGTTGGCCGAGCGTTTCTACGATGGGGTGACCGTTGGCGCTGATCCGACACCGCAGCAACGCCTTGCCCCGGTTGAGTCGGTTGTCACTGGCTATCACTGTCACGGATCTGACGTCATTCGGCACGTCCACGTGCGTCGCGAACGGTGTCGTTTGCTGGGCCAACCTCAGGTATGAGGTGGCTTCTTCGTTGTGCATTGCGAGGGAGACATACAGGTCATCGACGGTCTCGGACGACCACACCTCTACGAGCACCCGCTTGACCGGGCCGATCGAGCTTGGCACCGGCTCCGCGGTGGCAGACACCGGAGTCGGTGGCCCGAACGAAGGCCCGCTGTTACGCGTAGGCTCGGCGGTAGCGGTGCTGGACTCCGCGGGCGCTGCTGTGGGCGTAGCGGATTCGCTGCTGGTGATGCGCTCGGACGACGAGAGTGTGCCGACGACCCAGGCGAAGACACCCGGCAGCACGACGAGGGCGACGACGAGCAGCACCCGAAGAGGGATTACTGGTCGCACTCCTCGGCTCCGGATAGCCGTGGGCTGGGTGTGGGGCGTGGATGGTATCCAAGGTGAAGTCCCCGTTGGTGTTGCTAGCGGTGGCAGGGGTGACGCCTCGGGCGGCGCAGTCAGCGCTTCGGGAGCATCGGGCGTTGGCGCGTTGTCCCACGGGCTCGATGGCGTCGGAGGAGGAGGAATCGGTGGCAGTGGAGGCAGACCAGAGTCAGCGCCGGTGATCGCAGCCCAGGAGTCGGGGGAGGTGGGATCCGGACGAGGCTCAACCATGCCATGCTCCTGGGGGCTCGTTCGGTTCCTTCGGCGACCCGGGTTCCCCCAGCCCCAGGTGTTTGCCTGCTCGCGTCAGCTGTCGAGGCGCAACATGGCTGGTCAGTCTGCCATCACCGAGTGTGAGGCTGCACCCGGGCGGTCATAGTCTGCGGATGTGGGTGAGGGCAGGACGCTGGGCACGGTGACCAGGGGCACGACGGCGCCCAATCGGCTCAGGCCTGCAACCGGCGGTTCACCGGGTCGCAGGCCTGAGCCGATTGCGTCAGATTGGGGTTGCGGGGTTGTCGTTGCTGGTGCATGCGGTGAGTGCAGCAGCAGCGATAACGCTCGCGGTGAGGTAGCGGATCATGTTCGGTTCCGGCGGCGGCTGATGAGCACGAGTCCGGCGCCGGTGAGGGCGAGGATGCCGGCGA
>PDWI01002820.1_pt1 | contig 25621 bp, 23 predicted proteins | sample 1430891 | NCBI WGS metagenome assembly PDWI01 (sample SAMN01162508, study PRJNA174530) | Oral metagenome, whole genome shotgun sequencing project. | biome: Marine environment; feature: Marine mammal; material: Swab sample of the gingival sulcus; isolation source: swab sample of gingival sulcus...
ATCATTTATATAAAGTTTTTCAAACGCAATTTTTTCAGCAAGTGCCTGGCTCAGATAACCAGTACCGCAACCAATCTCCAGTCCCCGCCGAAACACCCTGTCACTCTCTGCAACCCGCCTGACAACAGTATCCGCCAACATATTCTGTACTGTTGCGCATTGCTCATAGGTAGCAATACTTGCAGAGAAAGAACGGGCAATCCGCTCCTTGTCAACAGTCTGCTCCTGCTGCGTTATATCTGAAAGATATTTGTCCTTTATCATCATTTTAAACGACACAGATAATGGCTATAAAACAAGATAATCCCGCCAGCGATTACTTTTAGCAAAAGGGTAATGCCCGCCGTTAAGCTCTGTTAGCGGAAGTCTCTTTTTCCAGAATGCCCGTTGATTTCTGGCTGGCATAATCCTGTCTCCAGAGGAGATCACTGCCCGCTGCCAGGGAACAGTATCCTGCACCTGTGGCATCATCTGCTGTCGCAGATTCCAAAAAAAAGCCAGCTCCTCTCGTTGATGTTCCATAGCTCTTTTGGGGATAGATTGCAGGAAAAAAGACAAATCATTTTTACTGCACATCCTGTTGTAGAAATCTGCCCGATGTTTTTCATTAAAATTTTCCAGCGTTGCCTGAAATATCGAAGGAGCAATGCCAAAACGTTTATCTATTGGACAAAGTGTTCCGTTATATGCGACAGCAGCATCAAAGGAGTATTCAGAAAAAAGTACCCTGCCAATCCATACACCCATTGACCAACCCAGCAAAAAGCGGTGAGAAGCCGCCGTCAGCGCCGTTTTAACCTCACAAGGAATATCAAGAGCCGCATAATCAAACAGCATAACAATATCCAGATCATCGGCATGCAGATGAGAGACCACCTCTCCATCCATCCCCCAGCCATTACAGAAAACCAGAAGTTTTCCTGCCCCTGCCCTATGCAGCCATTGCCATCTCATTATTCTTCTCGCAGCAAAGAAAGTTCTTGAGCAATAATAGCCGGTAATTCAAAGAGATCCTGCCACTGCATTGCCGCACTCAGAGAGAGGCGAAAGCGGCTGGTATTCACTGGTACCGTAGGGGGACGAATGGGCAGTATAAAAAAACCGTGCTGCTGCATCCTTGTTGCCAGAACACTTGTCAGCGCATCATCACCAATAATAACTGGCACAATATTGGTTATACCACCCGTCTGCAAACCGTGCTGCCGCAATCCATCGCGTAATTGCTGCGCAAGAGCAGTCAAATGTTCCCTTTGCGAAACACACCGCTGCATATAGCGAAAGACAAAAAGATTCCAGGCAGTTATTATCGGTGGCATCGCAGTGGTAAAGATCAGGGAACGGGCTGTATTGACAAGATAGCGGCGAATAATATCGCTGCAAATCACAAAAGCCCCTTGGGAAGCCATTGCCTTGCCAAAAACACCGACCAGATAATCAACCTCTTCCAGCAGTCCGGCCTCTTCTGCCTTGCCCAGCCCCCTTTTACCATAAAGCCCAAAACCATGTGCTTCATCAAGGTAGAGTTCTGCGTTAAATTCATTTTTTAATTGCACCAGCGTCTCCAGCTCCGCCACATCACCATCCATACTGAAAACAGATTCACTGACAATCACCGCTCGCTGCACAGAACTACGGTTTTTCTCCAGTAACCAGCGCAGATGATCATAATCAAGATGGGAATAGCGTTTGGTGGTAGCCAGAGAGAGCCTGCAACCATCAACAATCGAAGCATGGTTTAATTTATCGGAGAGAATCAGATCCCGCTTGCGATAAAGTGCAGGCAAGATCCCAATATTGCAGTGATAACCGGAATTAAACAATAGTGCAGCCTCTGCACCATAACTTATGGCAAGCTCATCTTCCAGGGTATGGGCAAGCTCTCTGTCTCCTGCCAGAAGGCGGCTGGAGGTGCTGCCAAAAGCCATTTTTCCCGTAAAAAAAACATTGTCGTATTGTTGATAAAACTCAGTAAGCAGCTTTTTATCGGCGGCAAAACCAAGATAGTCGTTGGAACTCAAATTAAGTAGTGACATATCGCTATCAGGCAGAAAGATCTGCCCTTGCAAGCCATCTTGTACCTCAAGAGGGTGAAATTGCCGCAGTCGCCCCGCTACTGCCAAAGCAGCAAGCTTTTTTTGACAGAACAATTCAAGCTCATTCATCTACTCTTCCTCTGCAGCCACAGAACAGATTGCCGCAGTCAGCGTTGCCAGTTCATTATCAGAAATAATATAAGGCGGCATCACATATACCAGTTTGCCGAAAGGCCGTACCCAGACACCCCTGGCAATAAATTTTTGCTGAATAGCAGCCAGCTGCACTGCCGTCTTCATCTCCACAACACCTATGGCACCAAGTACCCGCACATCTTTTACTCCAGCCATCTGCCTGCATGGAGCCAAACCCGCCCGTAGTCCCCGCTCTATCCGGGCAATATTCTCCTGCCAGTCAGAATCAATAAGCAGATCAATGGAGCGGCAGGCAACCGCACAGGCCAGAGCATTGCCCATAAAGGTTGGACCATGCATAAATACCCCCGGCAGGTCTGTCCCTTCAGTACAAATCCCCCGGGCAATCTTTTCTGTGGCAAGAGTTGCTGCAAGAGTCATATAGCCGCCGGTAAGGGCCTTGCCCAGGCATAAAATATCAGGAATTACTGCCGCATATTCACAGGCAAAAAGTTTCCCGCTGCGGCCAAAGCCAGTGGCTATCTCATCGGCAATCAGCAACACATCAAATGCATCACACAATCTGCGCACTTCCTTCAGATATTCGGGATGATAAAACCGCATTCCCCCTGCACCCTGGACAATGGGTTCGAGAATTACCGCACAAAGACAATCGGCATGACCTTCAATAAGTTGGGCAAAAGAGGCTATATCATCCTTATTCCACTGACCATCAAAGGGAATTTGTGGAGCATCGGCAAAGAAATATTCTGGCAACACGCCAGTATAGAGGGAGTGCATACCATTTTCAGGATCACACACCGACATCGCATGAAAGGCATCACCATGATAGCCATTGCGAATAGTAAGAAATTTCTTTTTCTGCCGCTTTCCCAAGGCAAACCAGTATTGAATGGCCATTTTCATCGCCACTTCCACACTAATCGAACCGGAATCGGCCAAAAAAACCCTATCCAGCCCATCAGGGGCAAGTTCTACCAGTCTGCGGCAAAGCTCTACTGCCGGGCGATGAGTCAGACCACCAAACATCACATGGGAAAAGGCGTCCACCTGCTCTTTTATCGCACGATTTAATTCTGGATGGTTATACCCATGAATAACTGACCACCATGAGGCCATGCCATCAATAAGCTGCTCTCCGGTCTCAAGAATTATTTTCACCCCCCTGGCACCAGCAACAGGATAGACCGGCAAGGGGTGGGAAAGAGACGTATACGGATGCCAGATATGTTGTTTATCGAACTCAAGCTGTCTGGATAGCCCCATATAAACTACCTCGAAAGATCAAAACCCAGAGAGAGCAACATACGGATATCCTCTGCCAGACCATTTCCTGAAGTTGTCAGATAATTGCCGACAATGGCACCATTGACACCTGATGTAAACAAACGGGTCTGCTCCTTGCCAAGGTGATTCCTTCCCCCTGCAATGCGAATGACCGCAGTGGGTAAAATAAGCCGAAACATCGCTGCGGCAATAAGTACATCAGTTTTTGAAATTGGTTCAAGCGAGGCAAAAGGCGTATTTTTAATCGGCATAAGGATATTTAACGGCACAGAATCAACCCCCAGTTGCCTCAATTCAAAAGCCAGTTCAAGCCGTTGGTGAAAACTCTCGCCAATCCCGAAAATTCCGCCGGAACAAAGCTCCATTCCGGCGGCACGGGCTATCTCCAGCGTTTCCACTTTCTCTTCCCAGCTATGAGTTGTACACACTTGCGGGAAGTAGCTTCTGCTTGATTCAAGATTACAGTGATAACGACGCACGCCCATTGAAAAAAGCAATGCCGCCCGCTCTCTGGTTAAAAACCCCATAGACGCACAGAGCGACATTGTTGTATTCTGCCGTAATTGAGCAAAAAGAGGAGAAAAATACTGTTGTAAATCCTGCCTGCTTACATGATGCCCGGCAGTAACCAGAGAAAAACGTCGCACCCCAAACATCTCGTTTTCATCTGCCAACGCAGCGACCCTGGCTTCATCGACAACGCGGTAACTCTCAACCTCCACATCATAATGGGCAGACTGCGCACAAAACCGGCAATTTTCACTGCATTTTCCTGATCGTGCATTAACAATGGAACAGAGATCAAAGGAAACACCATGCAGCTTACGCCGCAATTCATCCGCCGCAGTAAGCAACTGCTCAAGATTCTCTTCACTCTCTCTTGCCGCAGAAGCAAGTTCTACAGCAGAAGAAAAGGAGAGCTGCTCCCCCGCTGCTATCTGTTCAAACGCCTTTTTATACACAACAATCAAAAAAAGACTAGTGCGTTATAAGCCCAGTTTTCTTACAACTTTTCCCAATCCTTCCGGCGAATCAAATTGCAGGGAGGTGACTTTTACTCCACGCGGTACAATCCGTTTCATCATTGATTTCAAAACAGGCTTGGGACCAACTTCAATAAAGGTATCAATGCCCTCAGCCAACATTCGGGTAATAATTTCACACCAGCGTACCTTGGATGCAATCTGACGGGACATCATCTCTTTCATCCGTACCGGATTATACTCCTTTTGCGCCGAAACATTAAAATAGACGGGAATAAGGGGAATAGCAAATTCCACCTCCTCCAGCAAATTGCTGAAATCGGGAATAGCACCAGCAACCAGCGGACTATGATTGGCAACACTAACATTAAGAGGCACCACCTTGGCACCGGCATCAACCAGCAGACCTTCCACCCCTTCCAGCCCGTCTTTAGTACCAGAAATAACTGTCTGCTCTGGGGTATTATGGTTGGCAGCAACAACAACACCCTCTCCGTTGTAATCGCCAAGGATTTCATCAATCTTATCAATGGGCAGGCCAAGGACTGCGCACATACCACCGGGATTTTTCTCTCCTTCCCTTCCCATCAATTCCCCTCGCCGTGTTACCAGCCGCAACGCATCACTGGCCGTAATTGCGCCACTGGCATAAAGCGCCGAATATTCACCAAGGCTATGTCCGGCAAAGGCAGAAATAGCCACTCGCCCACCAACGGCCTCGCGAAAAGCCTGCCAGCAGACAAGATTAGCGACAGTGATCGCCGGCTGAACAATATCAGCAGGAATCAAATCTTCCATCGGTCCTTCATCACTAAGCCGGGCAAGAGGCCGCCCGCACACCTCTTCTGCTTTTGCCATTATCTCCGCGCAGGCAGTTGAATTGTCGCGAAACTCCTTTGCCATTCCTAAAAATTGTGATCCCTGTCCAGGGAAAAGTATTGCCAGTTTCATAATTTTTATACTTTAATTTTTTTGTTTTCTTGAGAAAAGAAAATATTTACCATTATTAACAACGCAACACCTACGCAAATTGCTGAATCAGCAATATTAAACGCAGGCCAATGCCAGACACCATAGTAACAGTCGAGGAAATCGGTTACCGCCCCCAACCGAATACGATCCAGCAGATTACCAACAGCTCCACCAGCAAGCAGACCAAGAGCAAGCGCCGCTTTTCTCTCCCCTATCTGACGACGGCAGGAAAAAAAATACCAGGTCAGACCAACCACCGCTACGATACTGACGGCAATAAAAAAATAACGCCGCCAGGGAGAATCAACATCTGCCAGAAAGGAGAAGGCCGCTCCAGGATTTTCCACATAAACCAGATTAAAAAAACCCGGAATAATCTCCTTTACTTCATAAAGCTGAAAATTCTCTATCACCAGCCACTTACTGATCTGGTCAAGAGCAATAACAACAATAGCCGTAAAAAAATACCACACTTACAACCCCATTTCCGCAATCACACCAGAACAACGGGCGCAAAGCTGCGTATGAGTCTTATCTTGTCCCACTGTCTCTGAACGAGTCCAGCAGCGCTCACATTTTTCGCCGCTGGCGGGCTGAACAGCAACCACAAAGCCCTCAATCTCTTCACTGGTAAAGACAACACCCGTGGCCTCACCATCCATCAGTTTCAATTCGGAAATAATAGAAATCTCCTTTACCGTCTCCCATTCGCTGCGCAAAAACTCCAGGGTATCACCCTCAGCTTTCAACTGCACTTCAGCCTCCAGCGAGTGGCCAATAACCTTATCACGGCGGGCAATCTCAAGCGCTTTGGTGATCTCGGAACGAATATCAAGCAGACGCCCCCATTTTTTCATCATTGCTGCATCAAGGGTAACATCCTTTTCTTTCGGAAATTCAGTAAAAAAGATTGATCCTTCCAGCGGAGAGTCCGCATTCCTCTGATAGAGGCTATCCCACGCTTCAGCTGCGGTAAAACAGAGTATTGGCGAAACAAGCTGTAACAACCCGGTAACGATCTCATGCAATACGGTTTGTGCCGCCCGTCTGGCCGGAGAAGCTGGCGCTGCGGTATAGAGCCTGTCTTTCAAAATATCAAGATAGAAGGAACTCATCGTCGTTCCGCAAAAATAATTGATATTCTGATAGATAGAATGAAATTCATACGCGTCATAAGCCGCCGTTACCTTCCCTCGCAACTCATCAAATTTGGCCAGAGCCCAGCGATCAATCTCCGGCAATTCACTATGGGCAACACAATCCTTTTCGGCATTAAAATCACTTAAATTCCCCAGAAAATAGCGGATAGTATTGCGGATTTTGCGATAGGAATCAGAAATTTGTTTCAATATATCATCAGAAACCTTTACATCTCCGGTATAATCTTCGCTGGCAACCCAAAGACGCAAAATCTCGGCACCATATTTTTCAATGACTTCAGAGGGTATCACCACATTCCCCACCGACTTGGACATCTTTTTGCCCTCGCCATCAACCACATATCCATGAGTCAGTACACTTTTATAAGGAGCGGTACCACGGGTACCAACAGCCGCAAGCAGGGAGCTATGAAACCACCCCCGATGCTGATCGCTGCCTTCAAGATAGAGATCGGCAGGCGCACGCAGCTCCTTACGCAGTTCAACCACCGCAGCATAGCTCACCCCGGAATCAAACCAGACATCAAGGATATCCTCTTCCTTTTCAAATTCCGTGCAACCACAAGAACAGGTACATCCAGCAGCAGGCAAAAAGTCAGCAACATCATGGGCAAACCAGGCATCAGCACCCTCTTTTTGAAACAATTCATCAATTTTGACCGCTATCTCTTCACTTTTTACCACCTCTCCACACTCTTTACAGGAGATAACAGTCAGTGGCACACCCCAGCTACGCTGCCGGGAGATACACCAATCCGGGCGGTTTTCCACCATGGAATAGATGCGGTTCTCTCCCCAGGCGGGAATCCATGTTGTCTGTTTGATCTCTGCCAGGGATTTTTTACGCAGGTCATTGATCTCCATAGAGATAAACCACTGCGGAGTAGCACGATACATTACCGGCAACTTACACCGCCAGCAATGAGGATAGGAGTGATTAATCGGCGTTTTATATACCAGATGACCACTTTCTTCCAAGTCAGCAATAATCTTTTCATTTACTTCCGGGACATGCTCCCCCTTATATTTTCCCGCTTCAGCAGTATAAAACCCTTCACTATTCACTGGAGACAGGATTTCCAGTCCATAGCGTAAACCGGTCAGATGGTCATCAGCACCATGCCCGGGAGCAGTATGCACACAACCGGTACCAACATCGGTAGTCACATAATCATCAAGCACCAGCAAGGAAGAGCGCTCCATAAAGGGATGTTTGCAACATCTTCTCTCAAAACCAGCAGAACCAAAGGTGGCGACAACACTATAGTCATCAATACCAACCTCGTTCATCATTGTTTCGACCAGTTCCTCGGCAATTACCCAGATCTCCTCGCCCACTTTTACAGCCGCATAAATAAAATCGGGATGCAGTACAACACCCTGATTTGCTGGCAGAGTCCAGGGTGTAGTTGTCCAGATAACAAAAAAGGTTTTTCCTGCCTCAAGTGCTGGATGAATATCAGAAAAATCACCGTCTGCAGCAAATTTCACGTAGATAGAGGGCGATTCATGATCATGATATTCCACTTCTGCTTCAGCAAGCGCCGTAGTACAGGTAGAACACCAATAGACAGGCTTACGATTACGCACAACCGCACCAGAGAGAAAAAACTTGTTAAATTCTCTGGCGATGGTCGCCTCATACTCATATTTCAGGGTAAGGTAGGGATCATCCCAGTCACCAAGCACACCCAGCCGTTTAAATTGTTCTTTTTGCGTTCTAATCCATTTTTCTGCATACTTACGACACGCTGCGCGTTTGGAGAGCTTTGGGATAGTCTTTTTCTTCTCTCCCAACTCAAGATCAACATTATGCTCAATAGGCAGACCATGACAATCCCAACCTGGCACATAAGGCGCATTAAAACCAGCCATCCTGCGGGAGCGAAGAATAATATCCTTTAATACCTTGTTAAGAGCCGTTCCCAGATGGATATTACCGTTGGCATAAGGCGGGCCATCATGCAAAACAAAAAGCGGCTTCCCCTCTGCCGCTTGCTGCAACTTCTCGTATAAGCCCTCTTTCTCCCACTGTTTCAACGCCGCAGGTTCCTTCTGGGCGAGATTTGCCTTCATCTTAAACCCTGTTTTAGGGAGATTCAGCGTATCCCTGTAATCCATAATTCTCTCCTCTTATATATATCAACCAAAAATAACCTTACAAAAACGGCGTTTTCCAACCTTTATCAAATATTCTCCCTGTGGAGCAAGCTCTATTGCAATATCTTCTATTTTTTCACCATCAATAGAGACCGCCCCCTGCTGCACCATACGCCGGGCCTCGGAGGTAGATTTCACCAAATCGGCATCAGCAAGCAAGTTTGCCAGAGGAATAACCGTGCCAGCAGCCACCTTGTAGACAGCAACATCATCGGGTATCCCCCCTTTTTGAAAAACCTTTTCAAAATTTTTCTCTGCCAGAATCGCCGCTTCCTGATTATGAAATCGGGCGGTTAACTCTCTTGCAAGCTGCTGTTTTACCGCTTTTGGATGCAACTCACCCTGCTCCATTTTCTGCTTTAATTGCTCAATTTCCGTCTCGCTTAAATCACTAAGCAAATAATAATAACGAAACATCAGCTCATCAGAGATAGAAAGCACTTTACCATAGATATTATCAGCTGATTCCGCAACACCAATATAATTGCCAAGAGACTTACTCATTTTATTGACACCATCAAGCCCTTCCAGCAATGGCATGGTCATCACCACCTGCGGTTCCATACCCCGATTGCGTTGCAAGTCTCTACCCATCAGCAAATTAAAAAGCTGATCAGTACCGCCAAGCTCCACATCTGCCCGCATAGCCACAGAGTCATACCCCTGTGCCAAGGGATAGAAAAATTCATGAATGGAGATCGGCTGCTGCCCTTCAAAACGCTTTTTAAAATCATCCCGCTCCAGCATACGGGCAACAGTAAGCTCCGAACCAAGTTTAATAACATCAGCAAAATCAAGTTTACCCAACCACTCTGAATTAAAAACAACCTTTGTCTTATCGGCATCAAGAATCTTGAACACCTGCTCCTTATAGGTCTCTGCGTTTTGCGCAACCTGTTCAGGAGTAAGCGGTTTTCTGGTTTCTGATTTACCAGTAGGATCGCCAATCATACCGGTAAAATCACCAATCAAAAAATGCACTTCATGACCAAAATCTTGAAAATGCTTCATCTTCTGCAATAAGACGGTATGCCCTAAATGCAAATCCGGTGCCGTAGGATCAAAACCAGCCTTAATGATAAGAGGCCTTCCCGTCTCTTCTGATTTTTTCAGTTTCTTTTCCAGCTCATCGCGGGAGACAAAATCTACCGTTCCCCGTGCAAGTAGCGCAATCTGCTCATCTACCGTTGCCATAATTTTTCCTAGCGTAAATTCCTTTTATTTTTATCTCAGCGGGATACCAATCTGCTCATACCCTATCGTGCATAACCAACTGCCCGGGTTTCGCGAATCACCGTAACCCGTATCTGCCCAGGATAGGTAAGTTTTTCCTCAATGGAATGGGCAATATCTTTGCTAAGCAGCAGTGCATCTTCCTCTTTTACCTTCTGCGAGTCAACAATAATACGCAAATCCCGTCCTGCCTGAATGGCATAGGATTTATCGACACCATCAAAGCTGTTGGCAATACACTCTAAATCCTCCAGCCGCTTGACATAGCTCTGCAGCATCTCCTTTCTAGCCCCAGGCCGGGCACCAGAAAGCGAATCTGCCGCCTGTACCAACACATCAAGCACACTCATCGGCGGCTGCTCCTCATGGTGGGCACCAATGGCGTAGACAATCTCCTTTGCTTCTCCATATTTCCTGGCAAGATCACGGCCAATCATCGCATGAGAGCCTTCAACCTCATGGTCAACTGCCTTGCCAAGATCATGCAACAAGCCTGCCCGTTTTGCCATCTTCACATCAACACCAAGCTCTGCGGCCATAACACCACAAAGGAAGGCCACCTCCAAAGAGTGCTGCAAGATGTTCTGCCCGTAACTTGTGCGATATTTCAAACGGCCAATCAACTTGACAAGCTCCACATGCATACCATGAGCACCTACATCAAAAGTTGCCTGCTCACCCTCTTCCCGCATCGAAACTTCCAGCTCCTTTTCGACCTTGGCAACAACCTCTTCAATGCGCCCGGGGTGGATACGGCCATCACTGATTAACTGCAACAGTGCCAGCCGGGCGACCTCCCTGCGTACCGGATTAAAACCGGAAAGAACCACCGCTTCCGGGGTATCATCAATAATAATATCAATCCCCGTTGCTGCTTCAATCGCCCGGATATTACGCCCTTCACGACCAATAATCCGCCCCTTCATTTCATCACTTGGCAGGGGTACAATAGAAACTGTGCGATCGGCAACATAATCCCCCGCATAACGAGAAACCGCCAAAGCAAGAATTTTCTTTGCCCGACGGTCAGCCTCCATTCTGGTCTCATTTTCAATGCGAACAAGAGCCTTCGCAGACTCCATCCGCGCCTCACTCTCAAGAGAGGCCATTAACTCCTTTTTGGCCTCATCCTGGGTAAGTCCGGAAATCCTGGAAAGTTCTTCCCTGCGACGAGTAACAAGCTGTTCCAGCTGCTGCTCCTTTTCAGCGCATTTATCAAGAGAACGTTGTAGATGGTTCTCTTTTTTTTGCATTTCAGATGTTTTTTTATCAAACCTGCTCCACTCCTCTTTCAGACTATCCCTTTTCTGACGAAGCTGCGCCTGCTCTTCTTTCAACTCGTCACGCTCGGCCTTAATTTCTGACTCCAGAGTCTGCTTGACCTGATACGCCGCCTCTTTGCTCTGCAACAAGGCTTCCTTTTGCAGCTGCTCCGCCTTGATAAGGGCGTTATCTAAAATCTGTTTTTCCTGGTTGCGAATACTTCGCTCATTTGTTTCTGAAATTCGCTTATGACAGTAGTAACCAACACCACCACCCAGAACAAAAAACAGAGCCACAAGTACAAATTGCAAAACCGTTCCCATCTGCCACTCCTTTTCACAACTAAACTTACAATAATGCGCTAGGCAAACAACCAACAGAAGAGAAGGACAATGCAATCAGGAGCCATAACAGCCCCATACAGGAGGAAAACACCCATGCAGACAGAAAACCAGAAAAACCGTAAAAACTCTACACCAGAAAGTATATATGTAAATTCCCAACCCTGCGAATAATCCACATCCACCCACCTCCCTCGACAAAGGAGGTACTTTCATTGTTTACTACCGACGCAAACAATAAACCCAGCCAATCCCAACCGCACTTTCAGTTCAGTTGCATTTTTATATCTGTCATATCCCACGCCAGAAACCACATGCGAATATGAATACCAATAAAGACCTCAACATAAAAGACATTGCTCTCGGTACAAACCACTTCTACCGAGAAAAGTCTTCCTTTTAAACTGCTATCCGACCAAAGCTCTCTTATAGAAACAACGATCAACTCCCGGGGCTGTCCAGAAAAGAGATAATATTCATAAAGCAACAACCCCCCACACTGCCGTGTCTCCAGATACGTTAAACCTGTATTTACAGGTGGGCAGCCCATAACTTTTTCAGGAAAAAAGCAAAAAAGCAATTCTCCATCCATAGCCAGCGAGGGTACCCTTTTCATTAGAGTTGGCTCAACACACACTAAAGATCACCAACAGTGCAGGGAACTCCGTTTATCATTTCAAAAAAGAACTCGTACTACAAAACACGACGCAGTCTACCAGCTTTTTATACAAATAAAAACAATAAAGTCACTCGCCATACCATCTCCAATCACTTCTTTCTCCTATTCCTTTATCAGGCGACAGATCTCATTGGTAAGCTCTCGCAAACGTTCTTCGGAATCTTGCTTGTAATGCTCAAACTCCCGTTCCAGACGAACATAGCGAGAAGCGATATTAAGACAGGCAAGAACAGCCATTTTCCCCATTGCCAACGTTCCTCTTTTTCCCTTTACTTCGCCTGCAATAAGTTCCTTTACAAGACGCAGGACAGCATCCATCTCCTCTTCTGAAGATGCGGTGTAGAAACGAAATTCATACCCCAATAACTGAATTGTAACCAAACGTTCCTCATCTGCCATGCCAGCAATACCGAAAAATCAAAAAAGATCACACTGAATACGCTCTTCCTTTGACGGTTTTTCCTCTTCCTCCAGAGAGGTGGAGAGGGCTTTATTCTCTTCTGCCTGGGCATCTGCCTCCACAGAACCTGCATTTCCCTCTACCTCATCCTCTTCAAGAGCAAGCTCCCATAATTCGATCTGCTCCATAATACTGTTAACCTTATTGCTGATTTCATCGCGCTCATCGTCCTTAACACTGAGCTGCGCTTTCAGCTCTGCAATCTTTTCATCACGCGCAGCAATGGCAACATCCTTCTCCTTAATGGTTAATTTATGATCAGCAATAGCCTTTTGTTTTTCTTCAACGCTTTGCAAGAGATGATCCCGCTCCACCTTAAGAGAAGAGAACTTCTGTAATAATTTCTCAACAAACTGCTCAAGCCGCAACAATTCCGAACCTTTCATCATCAACCCTCATTTCATTTTAAACAAAATAATTTATATAATCCTGCCCTTAAACAGGGTACCAGTATGAAATTCCTCAAAAAGAATATACCATGCAAGAGAGTCATCGCAAGCCCTATCAACTCCTGAAAAAACTCCAGGAAAGAGGCTGCCCTCCATCATAAGGCATATAGCCATGAAAGATACCGGGTTTGCCATCAAATACCAGAGGAAGGAAAAATTTATCGCCTTCCCACATCGGCAGCGCGGCAATATCCTCTACTGCCACCCAAACCAGATCACCTTCCTCATTTTCGGTAAAAGGGATGCCGGAAAATTCTGTTATCAAAAAGATAAAACCAAACCAGTCTTCCCCATAGGGACCAAATCCCGTCCAGTTTATCGTCCCCCGCAACTCCGTTTTTTCACAGTGAATACCCGCCTCTTCAAAAAGTTCACGCGTAAGACAGGTATGAATATCTTCCCCTGGCAACATTTTTCCGCCTAATCCGTTAAATTTCCCCAAATGCTGGTCGTTTTTTCGCCTGTTCCGGTGTATCATCAATACCTGCTCTCTGTCTGGTGACAGAATATAGCCAAGAGTTGCAATGATGGGCGTATACATTGTTTCTCCCTCCCTGAAATTTTATATAACGAACTGCATGCAGCCAACAAAGGATCGTAAACAAACGCTGTTTTTCTTCCTTGCAGGAAATGCTGCTTCCTTTTTACTTACAACACTCTTTGCCTTGTCGGTCTTTCTGGTAAAAGAGGCAAAGTGTACAACCAAAAACTTTCCCCTTTATACAGCCATTCTCCCTAATGTCTCCTTCTGGGAAAAAATTTATGAGAAATACCCCAACGATACAATTATCGTTCATGATAAGGACGATATTCAGAAAATATATGCTATTATCCATCTGCCGCCCCCAAAAAATGAACACAAGAGGCAGGAAAACCAGCGCATAGCCAAAAAGATACAAAAGAAATATACAAACATACTTCTTGGATTGCGTAGACATCCCGCCAAATCCGCCACTGAAAAGAGAGTCGCCGCTTTTTTTACCGGAACAGAGAGAAATAAACAACTAACAAAAGCTGCCAGACAGGTTCGTATCCAGAATGGTCAACAGCAGCGTTTTCGCCAGAGCGTTATCCGCTCAGGTGCATATCTCGCCATATTCAAAAAAATTTTTCGCAGCTACAATTTACCGGAAGAACTTGCATACCTCCCTCATGTAGAGTCTTCCTTTCATCCTGGTGCCTACTCCAAAGTGGGTGCTTGCGGTATCTGGCAATTCACCAAATCCACAGGAGAACGCTACCTCATTATTGACGATGCGGTGGATGAACGCCTCGACCCGATCGTCGCAACCCACGCAGCAGCAAAATATTTCTCCCGCAGTTACAGCCATATCAAACATTGGCCGCTGACATTAACTTCCTATAATTACGGCATTGCCGGAACAATCCGCGCCAAGAAGACTTTTGGCAGCTACACAGGTGTTTTTAGAAATCACCGTACCCCAACCTTTGGTTTTGCCTCCAGAAATTTCTATTCCGAATTTATAGCTGCCAAAAAAGTTGCACAACGACTGGAGAAAAAACTCCCCCTGCAAAAACCAGAAAAGATATACTCCATGAAACTGACAGGTTATCTGGAAGGAAAAGATGTCCTCAATTATTTTCATATAAGCAAAAAGAGATTAAAAGAACTAAATCCGGCGCTACGTCCTGCTGTTTTCTCCGGTAGAAAGCGGATAACCAGAAATTATTCACTTCACCTGCCACAGAGTAAAACAATAAAAGAGAAGATAGCGAATTTCCCCAAAATATTTTATTATAAAAATCAGAAGAGCACTCGGCTCCGCTATCATAGGGTCCAGCAAGGTGAGAATTTGGGCAGTATTGCCATGCGTTTTAATGTAAGCGTAAAAGAATTACAAAAAATTAATATGATGGGAAGTAGTTCACTGATAAAGACAGGCCAGAAGCTGCAAATTCCCGCATATACAACCAAACAGCGATGGAGGGAAAATATACTGCTATTAAAAAGGGAAAGAAGCAAACAACGTCATTACCCGGAATTTTTGTCGAGATAAAAAACAAACAGATCAATTCTGTTTTATCAGGGAGAACGATATGGACATTACCAAAACTCTTGCCGAATTAAAAAAACGCCCAGATTTTGCTGACAATGTAGGTATGATACTTGTGCATAACGGCACTGCACGCAGATGGTCACGCAATGGACACAGCAATGTCTGCAAACTGGAAGTAACTCCCGACTACAAGAAAATAGAGCAAATTCGTCAGCATTTTCTCAAATATAAAGGCATATACGAAATAATCATTGACGCAAAGGAAGGAATCTTTTTGCCGGGGGAAGATCTTCTCTACATTATTGTTGCCGGAGATATTCGGGAGAATGTCAAACAGGCTCTTGCCGAATTGCTCGATAGAATCAAGGCTGAGGCAACGGTAAAAAAAGAGATAACAAACTAGTAATCAGCAACAATTTCCCCAAATTACTCTGCAGGAGGGGGCTTTATCCAACGTTGATAAAGTTTTGAATATTCTCCACTTTTTTTCAGTTCGGCAAGAGCTGTATTCACCTTTTCCACCAATTTTGAATTTTGAGGAAAGGCAATGGCAACTGGTTTTTTAGCATAAACCTTGCCTACCCTTTTCAGAAAAGGGATCCCTATCTGTCCAACATGGGAAAGTGCGGAAGTATCAACAACAATCGCATCAATCCCCCCTTTCTTCAACTCAGTTACCATTAAATTAAAATCATGATAGAGAACAAGCCACGACTCTATTGCATTTTCATTCACAAAGGAACAACTATAGGTTCCACACAAAACACCAACCCTTTTGCCACCAAGGTCACCGATATTTTCAATTGAACTCCCCTCCGACACAAAAATCCCAAGCCCCACAGAACAATAACTATCAGAGAAATCAATAACACGACTTCTCTCTTCTGTAACGGTAATTGCAGAAATCCCGATATCCAGCCACCCTGTCTCCAGCCCAATAAGGATTCTCTTAAACGGCAGCAATTGAATCTGATAGGTAAATCCGACTTTTTTACTGATCGCAGCAAGAAGATCAACATCAAAACCGACCAGCTTATCACTGTTGCCGGAATCCTCAACATACTCAAAAGGAGGAAAATTCCGATCCATACCAACCTTTAGTACCTTTTCTGCACAAACAGCATTGCCATAAACACAGAACAAGATAAAAAACGTTAGAAAAAACCTCATAATCTTTCCCCATTAAACACTAATAGAGCCGCTTCTTTTTTATTCATAAACCTCCGCATCAGCAAAGGCCACAGCCCTTTCATCTTTTTCGGAAAGAATCGGCGCACAACTCTTTGGCCACTTTATACCAATTTGTGAATCATTCCAGATAATGCTCCGTTCATGTTCTGGTGCCCAGTAATCGGTTGTACGATACAGGAACTCGGCCTCTGCTGAAAGCACCATAAAACCATGGGCAAAACCTGCCGGAACCCAAAACTGTTTTTTATTCTCTGCACTTAAAACAATCCCCACCCACTGTCCAAAGGTGGGAGACGATTTGCGCAGATCAACAGCAACATCAAAAACCTCACCAACGACCACCCGTACCAGTTTTCCTTGCGGCTGCTGAATTTGATAGTGCAACCCCCGCAAAACACCCTGAATCGACCGGGAGTGGTTATCCTGCACAAATTCAGTATCCAGACCTGTATGTTTCTTCCATTCCCGCTGATTAAAAGATTCAAAAAAGAACCCCCGATGGTCACCAAAAACCCGTGGTTCAACAACAAGAACATCCGGTATTGCTGTAGAAGTTAGTTTCATAGTATATCCTTTTATCGACTGGTTATTTCCATTATCCCTGTTACAAAAGTCCTAGGAGTACATCTGCTGATAATAATTGCGGTATTCACCGCTGACAATCGCATCCACCCATTTTGTATTGGCCAGATACCAGTCAATAGTCCTGGCAATACCCTGTTCAAAAGAGATCCCTGGTTGCCAATCAAGCTGCTGGCCAATCTTTGTTGCATCAATGGCATAACGACGATCATGCCCCAGCCGGTCTTTAACATAACAAACAAGACTTCGCCTGGATTTGCCACCCTCAAGAAGACCAACTTTTTCATCCAGTAAATCACAAACAGTATGCACCACATCAATATTCTGCTTTTCGTTATTGCCGCCAATATTATATTTTTCGCCGTTCTTTCCCTTGAGCAACACTTGTTCAATAGCCTCACAATGATCTTTCACATAGAGCCAGTCCCGTACATTCTTCCCATCGCCATAAACCGGCAGCTCTTTTCCAGAGAGGGCATTGTTAAAAATCAGCGGAATCAATTTCTCGGGGAACTGGTACGGCCCATAATTGTTGGAGCAATTGGTAATCCTCACCGGCAGCCCATAAGTATGATAGTACGCCGACGCAAGATGATCAGACGATGCCTTGGAAGAGGAATAGGGAGATCTGGGGTCATAGGCGGTCTCTTCAGTGAAAAATCCCGTCTCCCCCAGAGAGCCATACACTTCATCAGTGCTTACATGCAGAAAGCAACAATTATCTTTTTGCTGACCGTTAACAAGCCACGCCTTTCGTGCTGCTTCCAGTAAGGTAAACGTCCCGACAATATTGGTTTGAATAAATGCAGCCGGACCAACAATGGAACGGTCAACATGCGATTCGGCAGCGAAATGCACTACCATATCAATATCTTCTTCAACAAACAACTTTTCAATCAATGCGGTATCACAAATATCACCTTTTACAAAGCGGTAATTCTCGCCTTCCTTAATGGTTGCAATATTGTTTAAATTCCCGGCATAAGTCAGCTTATCAAGGTTAATAACACGCCACGTCTCTTCTTTTTCAGTGAGCAGATGGACAAAATTTGAACCAATAAAACCTGCGCCTCCGGTAACAAGTACTGTTTTTTTCATCTTTTTCATTTATCTGAATTTTAATTGTCTTTTCATTTGCATTATTGGCAAAAGCCCCATATTTTACAAACCCTCAAACGAGGAACTCTACAATAAAAAACAGTCGGAAAGCAAGACGGAAATTGTTATGAGCAAACAACAAAACAAAGAAATAGCAAAGAGACGGACATTTGGCATTATCAGCCACCCCGATGCGGGGAAGACCACGCTCACTGAAAAACTCCTCCTCTTTGGTGGTGCGATCAATATGGCAGGGGCAGTAAAATCGCGGAAAGTTGAACGTAAAGCCACCTCCGACTGGATGGCAATTGAGCAGGAACGAGGAATATCGGTGACCACATCGGTAATGAAATTCACCTATCGGGACTATGAAATCAACCTGCTCGATACTCCCGGCCATCAGGATTTCTCTGAAGACACCTACAGGGTACTTACTGCAGTAGATTCAGCAATAATGGTTATTGATTCGGCAAAAGGGGTCGAGGCCCAGACAGAAAAGCTGATGGAGGTGTGCCGCATGCGCAACACCCCAATTATCACTTTTATCAACAAGCTCGACAGAGAGGGGCTTTCTCCGCTTGATTTAATGGCCGAAATTGAAGAAAAACTGCAAATTGAGTGTACACCAATGTCCTGGCCCATCGGTATGGGCAAGGCATTCAAAGGGGTATACAATATCTATAAAAAAACATTGCATCTCTTTACCCCCGGACAGGCTACCAGAGAGGAAGACGGCATTGTTATCAATGATCTTCTTGACCCCAGACTTGATGAACTCCTTGGTGATCAGGCACAGGAACTCAGAGATGATATAGAGCTTCTTGAAGGTGCAGCCAACCCGCTGGAATATAAAAATTATCTCTCCGCCAGCCAGACCCCGGTTTTCTTTGGTTCTGCAGTCAATAATTTTGGCGTTCAGGAGATGCTGGACGGCTTTGTTGAAATGGCCCCTCCGCCAGGACCACGAGCGGCACAAAGCCGCACTGTTGACCCAAAGGAGGAGGCGTTCTCCGGCTTTGTTTTCAAGATTCAAGCCAATATGAACCCGGCGCATCGGGATCGTATCGCTTTTTTCCGCATCTGCTCGGGGAAATTTACCAAAGGGATGAAGGTAAAACACCACCGTCTGGGCAAGGAGATCAACCTTGCCAATGCGACAATCTTTATGGCGCAGGAACGGGCAAATGTGGAGGAGGCATGGCCGGGGGATATTATCGGCCTGCATAATCATGGCACCATAAAAATTGGCGACACATTCACGCCAAAGGAGCCGTTAAAATTTACCGGTATCCCCAATTTTGCTCCCGAACATTTTCGCCGGGTGCTATTAAAGGATCCTCTGAAAATGAAACAGCTGCAAAAGGGGCTGATTCAACTGGCAGAGGAGGGGGCAATTCAGGTATTCCGCCCGGCCATAGGTTCTGATTATATTATGGGAGCGGTAGGAGTGTTGCAATTTGAAGTCACCATGGCACGACTGCAAAATGAATATGGCGTAAAAGCAATTTATGAGCCTGTTGACTATGGTGCTGCCCGCTGGGTACACTGCGACGATAAAAAGAAGCTGGCCGAATTTGAACGCGCCAACCAGAGCACCCTTGCCCATGATGCGGAAGGATTCCTCACCTATCTGGCGCAAAATGAATGGATGCTCAATTTCTTTATGGAAAAATGGCCCGATATAACCTTTGAAAAAACACGGGAAAATATTTAACTTCACCGGACAATCAATGAAAAGCATAATCCCCCTGCTCTGCGCCCTGCTTCTGTTCTCCCCTATATTTTGTGCGGCAGATCAAAAAAAAGCAGAAAAATCATCTACACCCTCTTTTCCCAAAATAAAAACGCAAAAAGAGAACTATGCAGAAGTCTCAGCTATGCTGCTGTCAATCTCCGAGCTTAAGGCCAAACTGGAAAAACAAATAAGGCATAAGCAAAAAAACAGAAACAAAGCCTCTTCCACAGGTGATAAACAGGCTCAGGAGCAACAGATCAGGGATCTGGAGGAAAACCTTAACCAGACGATCATTGATTTTGAAAAAATTGCCACTGGGATTGATATAGGCAAGTTCAAGACACCAGAGCAAACCTCTTTCGACTGGAAAAAAGAACTCTTTTCCTTAATGCAACCGGGAATAGTAGAACTCAAGCGACTTACCGTTAATGCACGCCGTAAAAGCACCCTTCTCAACCAGCAGGAGAACTATGAAGAACTTCTCCCCATTGCCAGGGAGGCAGACAACAACCTTAAACAACTATTAAAAAATATTGATAACCCTGCTCTGCAAAAAGAGATAAAGCACCTTGTCCCCCAATGGGAAAATACCGTCAAGCAGCTACAGAATGGTCTTGAGATTACCAATATGGAACTGGCCTCCATGGAAGAGAAAAAGCTCTCTGTAGTGAACAGCGGCAAACAGGCGGTAAAAGATTTTTTCCGCACCAGCGGGCTCTATATTGCCATTGCTCTGGCAACTTGTGCTATGGTTATTGTGTTTTTTCGTCTTTTGCATCTACTGGTGCGCAAGGGTGTGCCCGGCAATAAGAAAGAATATCGTCCCGTCCATTTACGTATTATTGATCTGGTATTTCAAATAGCAACCGTTATCTGCGCTCTTTTTTCCTTTGTTCTTGTCTTTTATTTTTTTGAAGACTGGCTGCTACTCTCATTTACCATCCTCTTTCTTGCCGGGCTGGGATGGACAACGAAAACATTCCTCCCCAAATTCTGGAGACAAAGCTGTATGATGCTCAACTTTGGAGATGTCCGCGAGGGGGAAAGAGTTATCCTTCATGGTGTCCCCTGGCTGGTAAAAAATATCAACATTCGTACAAAGTTGGAAAACCCCACTCTGGGAATGACCATCAAGGTCCCTATTGGTGATCTTCTCGATAAGACATCACGCACCTTTGACCATAAGGAACCGTGGTTCCCCTGTAGAAGAGACGACTGGGTTATCCTTGCAGACGGCACCAGAGGCTGCGCTATCAGCGTTTCTTATGAACAGGTAGAACTGCTGCTGCGTGGAGGAGCCTGTAAAACATATCAGACCGCAGATTTTCTCCAGCTTGCTCCTCTTAATCTATCACGCAATTTTCGCATAAAAGAAGTTATTGGCATTGGCTATGGTCATCAGGCAGAGTCAACTGGCCCTATCTTGCAAAAAATGGAAAAATTTTTACTGCGGCAGATTGAACGAGAAGAGTATCATAACGATCTTCTCAACCTGCGGGTTGAATTTCAGGCTGCGGGGGATTCTTCACTTGATATCGTTATCATTGCCGATTTTAAGGGAAGTCAGGCACCCCTTTATAACCGGCTCCGCCGGGCAATCCGACGCTGGAGTGTGGATGCCTGCACCGAATATGGCTGGGATATACCTTTTCCCCAGCTCACTGTTCATAAAGGGAATGAATAAGAAAAAGCCCAGCCTGTCAATATAACTACCAGTAATTTCTACTCGTCGTCGACAAAAACAAGGGCATAGCCTTCGCAAAGGGCTTTTGCTGTTTTCCTGCGGGCAACAGTAAGAATCCGTTGAATTGTTCCTCTTGAGACACCCATCTGCACCCCGGCTGCTTCCTGGTTTAACCCCTCGCCATCACACAGGCGAAGCGTTTCCAGCTCATCTCTATGCAGATGAACCTGCTCCAGTTTCTGCAACGGGATACCACTGGGTTTATAGGTGAGAGAAATAAATTTTCCACCACAATTACGCACTTTTTTGGGACGAGGCATGATTTTTATATCAATAAAATCAGAATAAAGATTGTTATAGTTGTTATTTCTTGCAGACAAGGTAATATTTCTAACGATTATCTGAAAAAAATTCAATATCCTGTCAATGAAATACATTATTATCCGGCATATACTCCTTGTTTGCTTTACCCTGACATGGCTATTGAGTTCTGCTATGTCAGTATCAGCTACACCATTTGTCAAGGAGGCTCGTTTTTCTGAACTTACTGTTGTTGTCTCTAAAAAAAACCTGTTGCTTTTTGCCCGGCTCAACAAAAGTGTTACTCCAGAAATGAGAGAGGCTCTCCATAGCGGTATTCCCCTTGAGTTCACCTTTTCAACAGAACTTCTGCGCATAACACAAGGGACAGTAGAGCAACTGCAAACCAGCAGTTTTACCCACACTATAGAATATAATACCCTTACCGAAGAATACCGGGTTAAATTTGCCGAAAATCATAACCGGAACAATACGTTTACAACCTTTTACAAGGCAGTTGAAGCCCTGGAAGAGATCAATGGCATAGCCATAATACCAACCAACCAGCTCTTGCCCAATAATAACTATCAGCTACGAATAAAGGCAGATCTTTTTCATAAAAGCCTGCCACCCAAACTGGAATCCCTTTTACCTTTTCTCACTTGGGATAAACGTAAAACAGAGTGGCAAACCATCAGCTTCAGCTATTAATATCGCCAAAGACAACCATGAAAAAGCAGCCCCTTCATTCAGATGAGCCAGGCCGCATCGCCAAAATACGAATGCGGCGACGCCAGATCCAGCGCGGAGTTCTCACTTTTTGCCTGCTGCTTATTCCTGTTTTTCTCTTTATCCAGCTCCGTCTGTTTAAGGGAGAATTTTCCACCAACCTTGATAAAAACATCCTTATTTTCACACTGATCAATATTAATATAATTTTGATACTGATCGTACTTTTTCTGATATTGCGTACCCTGGCAGAATTCCTTTTTGAAAGCAGGGCGAGACGGCTTGGCAACCGTCTGAAGACCAAAATACTTGCATCCTTTCTTTCCCTTGCCCTGCTGCCGACATTGCTGCTGTTTATCGTCTCGCTACAATTCGTCTCAACCTCAATGGATTACTGGTTTAACAGCTCTGTAGAAAAATCGTTGCAGCAATCACTGCAACTGGCGCAATCAATTCTTGCCAGCAAAAAAGAACAGGCAAAAGAACTTAACCGGCGTATTGCCAATCATCTACAGAAAGAAAAGCTGCACAATGAAAAGGAGATCGGAGAATATCTTGATCTTGTGGTCCGATATGCCCCTGTCTCAGGACTTGATGTCTTGCGGTTTTACAGCGGGGACAACACAATAAAGCTGACCAGAAGCCGCAGCAGACAACCTGGCTTATCATTGCCCGATATACCACCAGCAGCATTAAACGAAATCAGGCAGCATAAAGAAAAAAGGAGATTTCTTGTGCAGGATATGGCACAGGGGAGTCTTATTACCTGCGTAGAGGAGATAGAGATTGCAGCAACACAAAAAGCAATTATTGCCACCTCCCTACGTATTGCCGAAAGTGAGATGCAGCATATGCAGGCCATCTCTGGTGGAGTGGAAAACTACCGTCAGTTAAAGCATTTTCAGGAGCCGTTCAAATTCTGGCTGGTCATTATTCTGCTTATTGTTACTCTGCTGGTCGTTTTTGCCGCTATCTGGTTTGCTCTCTATATCTCTCGAGGACTCACTGCTCCGCTGGAAAATCTGGCACTTGCCACCAAACGGATCACAGAAGGAGATCTCGAATTTCAAATGGAAAATGACAGCCCAGACGAGATGGGACAACTTGTTCGTTCCTTTAACCAGATGACAGCAAATTTAAGTAAAAGTAATAAAAAACTTGCCGAAACCCATCAGGCTCTGGAGGCCAGTTCCCGGGAATCGGAACAGCGCAGACGTTATACAGAAATCATCCTGCAAAATGTTTCCGCAGGGGTTATCTCCCTTGATCATCAAGGAGTTATTACCACCATTAACCGCTTTGCGGAAAAACTGCTCAATATCGACAGCGCTCTTTTTCTTGGTTTTAACTATATTGAGGTTCTGCCACCATACCAGGCCGAGATTGTACAAAATTTTATTGCCGAACTGGAAGAAACAGGGAAACAGACCATGGAACAACGATTGCGGCTCAATATTCTCGGTAAAACATTTTCCCTGCTGATCAATTTTACCCGGCTGGAAGATGAGGAGGGAAAACAGATTGGTCATGTCCTCCTTTTTGACAATCTTACCAAAATGGAAAAGATGCAGCGGATGGCGGCCTGGCGAGAAGTCGCCAGGCGAATTGCCCATGAAATAAAGAACCCGCTTACACCAATTCAGCTTTCAGCCCAGCGGTTACGCAGGCGCTACCCGGAAATTATTGCCGAACGAGACAGTGTTTTCGACAAATGTACCAGCACCATCATTGTTCAGGTTGATGAACTCAAGCGGCTGGTCAGCGAGTTTTCTCAATTTGCCCGCATGCCAAAGATCCAGAAATCTCAGGGCGACATTGCTGCGCTGATTGAGAAGACAATCTTTCTCTATCAAGAGGCACATAAAAATATTTCCTTTAAGCAGGAGTGCAGTACTGTGCCGCAGTTTGCGTTTGATCAGGAGCAAATCAAACGCTGTCTGATAAACCTGCTGGATAATGCAGTTGCAGTTTTGCAGGATGGAGGTACAATCACCGTCAGACTCTCTGTTGATACCGCCGAAGAGAATATTTTTCTTGAGGTCGCAGACACTGGCCCTGGAATAAAAAAAGAAGATAGACTCCGGCTGTTTGAACCTTATTTTTCAACAAAAAAAACAGGAACAGGGCTTGGACTTGCCATTGTTTCAACCATCGTCTCCGACCATCAGGGCTATGTCAGGGTGCAGGATAATCATCCTCAAGGCTCTGTATTTATTATTGAACTGCCTCTTACCGAAAAAGGTGATTATTAAGAACTCTTTTATAATTTCCATAAACATCTGAATCCTGCCATGCCAAAGAAAATCCTTGTTATTGATGATGAAGCCGCTATCCGTGATTCTCTGTCGGGAATTCTGGAAGATGAGGGCTTTACTCCCGTCCTGGCCGCATCAGCAGAAGAAGGTTTACAAATACTTGATAATGAAAGAATTGATCTTATCCTGCTCGACATCTGGCTGGGAGATGGCATGGATGGATTGGAGGCCCTGAGCAAAATAGAGGAAAACTTCTCCCTGCCGATAATTATGATCTCCGGCCATGGTACTATTGAAACCGCAGTGCAGGCAACCAAGCGGGGAGCCTTTGACTTTATCGAAAAACCACTTTCCTACGATAAGATTATTCTTGCCATCACTAATGGCCTACGCTTTGCAAAACTCAAGCAGGAAAACACCCTGCTGCGGGAGAAAAGTAAAAAAAGCCCGATGATCACCGGGAAATCTGCCGCCATCACCGCCCTGCGCCAGCAAATTTCCATGGTCGCACCAACTGATGCATGGGTACTTATAAGAGGAGAACATGGCACTGGCAAAGAACTTGCCGCCCAGTCAATCCACCGGGAATCGTCTTCCGCCTCACAACCAATGGTGGAAGTCAACTGTGCCGCCATTCCTGAAGAATTGATTGAATCAGAACTTTTCGGCCATGAAAAAGGGGCTTTTACAGGTGCCACCAGTAGCAAACGGGGAAAATTTGACCAGGCAGACGGCGGCATTCTCTTTCTTGATGAAATTGGCGATATGAGCCTTGTTACCCAGGCAAAGATCCTGCGTATTCTTCAGGAACAGAAATTTGAACGGGTGGGCGGCAATAAAACGATCAATGTCA
>PDWI01002821.1_pt1 | contig 25621 bp, 28 predicted proteins | sample 1430891 | NCBI WGS metagenome assembly PDWI01 (sample SAMN01162508, study PRJNA174530) | Oral metagenome, whole genome shotgun sequencing project. | biome: Marine environment; feature: Marine mammal; material: Swab sample of the gingival sulcus; isolation source: swab sample of gingival sulcus...
AAATGTCTCCGACGGGTCAGGAACCTCTTGAAAGAGGTTCCCGACACCCTCCAGAACTTTTTGGGTTCGCTTCGCTCAGAGGTGCACTAACTTGGGACAGATGGTCCTTTTTTGAAGCACTCACTTCGTCAAAAAAACGCCGAGCTATACGGCTTCCTCCCCGACCATGTAAAATCCCATGCGTCCTCCTCTCCCCGACACCATAAAATCCCATGCGTCCTCCTCTCCCCGACAACGTGAAATCCCATGCGCCCTCCTCTTCCCGACAACGTGAGGCTTGCGAGAGTGGTGCAGCTATAAGGCGCCGGCCCTGTTTGAACCGCAGGCGTAGCAGCGCTACGGTGAGGATTCAAACAGGTCCGGCAACGCAGTAGATGCGCCGCTATCGCAAGCCGGCGCGCCGTGGTAGACACAGGGTCGGCAACGCAGTAGATGTGCCGCTATCGCAAGCCGACGCGCCGTGCACTACCCACGATAGTTGGGGGATTCTTTGGTGATGGTTACGTCGTGAACGTGCGACTCTTTCAGGCCAGCCGGAGAAATGGGCACGAGTTGGGCCTTCTCGAACAACTGTTCAATGGTGCTGCAACCGGTATATCCCATGCCGGATCGGAGGCCACCGATGTATTGATACAGGGTGTCGCTCACAGGACCGCGATAGGGTACGCGCCCGACAATACCTTCCGGAACAAGCTTCTTGGACTTTTCCTGAAAATACCGGTCAGAACTTCCTTTTTTCATGGCGTCAATGGACCCCATACCCCGGTATTGCTTGTACGTACGGCCTTGGTACAGGATGGTTTCACCGGGCGACTCTTCGGTTCCGGCAAAAGCCGAACCCATCATGCAGGAATGAGCCCCCACAGCAAGCGCCTTGACCACATCGCCGGAGTATTTGATACCGCCGTCCGCAATGATGCACTTATCCGCTTCGCGTGCGGCCCGACTGGCCTCCATGATGGCAGTGATCTGCGGCACGCCGACACCGGCGACCACACGGGTGGTGCAGATGGAGCCGGGCCCGATGCCGACCTTGACGGTATCCACCCCGGCCTCAATGAGAGCCTTGGCCCCTTCATAGGTCGCGATGTTACCGCCAACTAATTGCACCTCCGGGAAGGCTGCCCGTAGATCGCGTGCGGATTTCAAGATATTTTCGGAATGGCCGTGGGCGGAATCAAGCACAAGGAAGTCGGCTCCCACATGCAACAACGCCTCTGCGCGGCTCAGACATTCTGCCCCGACACCGATGGCACCACCGCAGATCAACCGGCCATAGGAATCCTTGACCGCATCAGGATACATCTTGTGCTTACTAATGTCCTTGATGGTGATCAGCCCTTTGAGACGGTTCTCCTCATCAACGACCAACAATTTTTCAATCCGATGCTGGTGCAGTTTGCGTTTTGCCTCTTCACTATCGATACCTTCGGGCACGGTAACAAGGTTCCGGCTGGTCATCATCTCAGAAACCAACGGGTTGTCGTCCTGGACAAAACGGATATCGCGGTTGGTAATAATACCGACCAAATGGTCTCCCTTGACCACCGGCAGGCCGGAGATATGGTACTCGTTCATAATGGCCTTGACCTTGCCGAGATCGTCGTCAGGATGCACGGTAATGGGGTCGGAAATCATGCCCGACTCAGATTTCTTCACGCGATCAATCTCACGCGCCTGCTCACGCACGGACATATTTTTGTGAATGACTCCCGCACCGCCGTGCCGGGCTATGGAAATCGCCATACGGGCTTCGGTGACCGTATCCATGGCTGCGGATATGAGTGGTATGTTCAGCTTGATCTGCGGCGTCAAATAGGTGGAAACATCCACGGCGTCGGGCAATACGTTGGAATAGTCCGGCAACAACAATACGTCATCGAAAGTCAGTGCCTTATCAAGTATCTTGCACATATCGTCATCCTCCAAAGCGTTTTAGTCGTGTATATCAGATTATTATGACTGTTTCGATTAAAATTGACAAGCCATCGACGATTCAATCAACCGCTTGCAACATCCTTCCCCGGCGGCTTCCACCTTGCCCTCCAGGACAGGCTCTTTTCCCTTGCGCATTTTGAGACACTCCCAATCGCAACACGCGGGCAACTGTCGATAGAGCCTGATCGTGCACATATTCCTGAAGTCAACCATACGCAACACCGCATGACGCGACTCCATCAGCAACGTAAAGACCTCCAGGGACGAAACACGATGTCACAATGGTTCCTGCTAGCTGCCCAACTCCTGCTGTACCATCTCAATTATTTGCCGATTTTCTTTTTCTACTTCCAAAACCTTACGGAAACAGGTTTCGGCAACGTCCGGTTTCCCCAAATAATGTTTATTGATCACACCAAGATTGAAAAGGGCCAACGAGTCATTGGGGGCAATCGTCAAAATCTCTTCATACACTGCTGAAGCCTTATCAAATTCCTTTTTGTTGAAATAGGCAACGCCAATGGCTTTGAGCAGTTCAATATTTCCCGGAGCCAATGCATTGGCTCTTGTTAGGGGCTTCAACGCTCGATCCCATGCCCGCATCATCAAGAAGGAATTACCCAGACCGATCAAGGCTTCGACATCATCGGGATTGGCTTCCGTGGCTACCATAAATTCACGGACCCGCCCCATGGGACCACTCATGCCCCGCCCCATACCAGGCGGTGCGGACATGCCCCCTTCAGAGCCATGCTCCTGAACACCATCGCCATCGTGGTCATGATCCTCAAATTGCGGCCCGGATTGAGACTGCACACGCACATAGAGATTGGGGTGATTCGCCCGATAGATAAAACTGGCAGCAACCATAGCCAGCACGCAGAAAATCACCAAAAGGATGACTAATTTGCGTCCCAAATTCACCTTAACCGTCATCGCTGTCTCCCAGTAATTCAATTTGTCTTTCACGTTTGTTCAGTGCCGCCCCCCTGGACACCAGAAAGCCCAGATAACCGGCAATGCCAATCCAAACAGCGGCGTTGGCAAGGATAAGATAGGTGGTCGATGACATCATGGATTTCCTTATGGTTGATACTGGTTCTATTCTTCGTCCCAGACAAGTTTGGACTCCAACTCGGCCTGCTTCGCCATTTGCTTCACCCGGGTCAGCAACAACCCGCCCCATATGCAACCAAAGGCAATGAGACCGGCAAACACCGTATGCCACATCTTGACCGCCATGCCGGAACTCTGCCGGGCAACACCGTCAGGGTGCGCACTGCCCCACAATTTTGCGGCAAAAAAGACAAGCGGCACATCAAGAAAAGCCACGATACCGAGCACCGCGCAGACAAGTGCCTTCCGCTCACGGCCCATCGACGTTGAACGGAGCACAAGATAGCCAGCATACACATACCACATGATCAACGCCGTGGTTAGCTTCGGATCCCAAATCCACCAGTGCCCCCATTCGGCACGCGCCCAAACAGACCCTGTCACCAGTGCAAGCGAGGCAAACAGCACCCCCACTTCAGCCGCAGCACCAGCAATACGATCAAACCGTTCTTCGCGTTTAAACAAATAAAAAATGGACGTCACGAACACCACAAAAAACGACACAAGAGCCCACCATGAACACGGGAGGTGCATATAGAAAATTTTCTGCACCACTCCTGATTGGGCAACGGGCGCATATGCCCAAATCATGTACTGATGGACAGCCACGGTCAGGGGCGCCAATGCCGCGAGAATCTTAATGGTCATACCTATTCTTCCCCACTGTAGACAAACGGGAATAACAACAGTCCAGCCCCGGAAAACAAACAATCAAAGGCAACAATCAGTCCGAGCCACCGACTGGTTCCTTCTGCCGGTTCCGGCGAAAAACACATGCCGAACAAGGTGGTCCCTGCCAACAAAACAGGCAATAACAAGGGGAACACGATGACCGACAGCAACGACTCGCGTGCGGCCTGGCCCTGACTCAGCGCACCGAGCAACGCGCCGATCACCACCAATCCGACATCGGCCCCCAGTAGCGTCACCACCAACAGCCAGAACGGGCCGGACACGGTTTGTCCGAGAAATGCCACCGTGGCAGGCAGAAAAACCAGTTGAGAAACAAGCAAAAGGCTCAAACCGGCAATCCCCTTACCGATCCATACCGCATGGACCGGAGCTGGTGACGCCAAAATGCCGATACGGGCACCGTTGACTTCTTCCATGGCAAACAGATCATTGAAGACCAAAACCAGCCCGAAAGAGGATGCGAGCCAAAAAAGGGAACCGGCCGCCTGTGGCGAAACAGTACCGCCCATGGGCCTGGAGAGGGAAAATAAAAAAATGAGGAGCAATCCGAGTAAAACGGCCTGCACCAGTCCCTGTCCGCCGGAAACCGAGAGTTTTACATCCTTGGCAACAAAGGCAACGGTTCGCTTCAGCATACGCCGCCCTCCGAAAAAGCCGCTTCTGCCACATAGTCGGAGGCAGGGCCGAGATAGGCGACCTTCCTTCCGCCGATGGCAAGGACCGTATCGGCCAACACGGTGTCCTCCGCCACATGGTGACTTATCCAGACAACACCAGCTCCCTTGTCACGGAATCCAACGATCTCCTTACGCAACAGGGCAAGCGACTTCGCATCCAACCCGGTTCCGGGTTCATCCAAAAAAATAAGTTTGGGATCCACCAAGTAAATCCGCGCGAGATTCAAACGCTGGGCCATGCCTCGGGAAAAAGAACCAGCCTTTTCTTCGGCCACCCGGTCCAATCCGACCCGTTTGAGCAGGCGCATCAGTTGCTCACGGGACAAAGACAAACCGTACATGGTGCCCCAGAATTTGAGATTGGCCAGCGCAGACAGTCCCGGATAGATAAAGGTCGCGTGTCCGAGATAGGCGACTTCCTCTGGCTCCGGCCGCATCACCACTTCACCGGCCGACGGCCTGGACAAGCCCGCCATTATCCGCATAAGGGTGGATTTCCCGGCCCCATTGGGACCGGCAACCAACAAAATGTGTCCCGGTGCAACCTCGCAGGAAACATCTTTGAAAATCAGCTTATTGCCGTAGAATTTGGCCGCTCTTTTGACGGCAAGGAGAGGATCGCCCCCGCCTGTTGTCATTATTGAGACTCCTCGGGACGACGGATTCGCCGTAGCACGAAAAACGGCAACACGCACATGATGGTGCCACCTATCCATATCCAATTGACCAACGGATTCACGCTTATTTTGAAACTTGCCCTGCCGTCTTTAGTAAAACCAAGGAGCGTGGAATACAACTCATCACCCAAACTGAATATGGTGGCAACTTCCGCAAATTGTGACTGCTCGAAGTTCTTGTAAATACGCTTGTCCGGCCGCATGAGGCCCACAACCTGCCCATCTTTGGAGACCTCCAATGTGGCGGTAGCTCTGGCCAACAACTCCGGTGTGCGATCCTCGACTACAGAAAGATATTTAACATCGTACGGCCCGATGTGGGCACTTTCCCCCTTGCTCAGGAGAAATTCGTTCTCAACCTTGTAAGGACCGGAAAACGCGATTCCGAGAGCCACAAGCACCACACCGAGATGAATACCATAAGCCCCCCATGAACGGCGGGATTGACACATGGCCGGATTAAGGACGAATAGCATCACGATAGATGCAATGGCGGCAATGGAAGCCGCCGCTGTCAGCAAGGCCAATGGCCTGGTCATACCCCACACGGCCAGAAAAACTCCCGAAACCACGAACACGCCAGCCACGGTACCAAGACCGATGACATTACGCACACCCCCCTTCCACCCCAACCAGGGACAGTAGCAGAAGACGACAACCAGCACCGAGAGAAACGGTAAACAGACCCGATTATAGAAATTCGCGTCCAACCCCATGGATTTGGTCGTCCACAACTGACTGATAACCGGCCACATCGTCCCAAGGGTCACGACCAGCCCGACCGCCAGCAAAAACCACGCGGTAATGACCAGCATCCCTTGCCGACTGATAAAATCGGACAAGGTGTGGTGCGTCAACCGTTCACTCAGGAGTGTGACCAGCAAGGCAATGACCAAAATGGCGACCTGTCCCCAAAACAACGGGACCGACACCGATGATTCACCAAAAGAGTGCAGTGAATCAATGACGCCCGAACGGGTCAAATACGTGGAAAAGATGCAAAGTAAAAATGTCAGGGACATCAAAAAAACATTGGTTCGCTGAAGTGCGTTGCGACGCGACTCGATAATAGAGGTGTGCAACACGGCGGTTCCGGCAAACCAGGGAATCAAAGAGGCATTTTCCACCGGATCCCAGGCCCAATAGCCACCCCACCCCAGCTCCATATACGACCACCAGCCGCCAAGAATGATTCCTGCCGTCAGGAAAAGCCACGAAAGGATATTCCAGTTGCGCGAAGCGGTGATCCAGGATTTCTGCTCACTGGCAAGAAACGCGGACAAAGCACAGGACGCCGGAATGGCATACATGCCGAAACCAAGAAACAGCAACGGTGGGTGAAAAATCATACCAGGGTTGCGGAGCAACGGATTGAGTCCGCGACCGTCATGCGGAGCCGGTATCATCTGAATGAAGGGATTGGACCAGCATGTCAGCAAAAGCAGGAAAAAGCCCTGAATGGCAAGAAAGAACATCCAGAAATAAAGACGCGTTCTCGGAGCCAACAAGGTATAGCCGGGGGTAAACATATATATGACGCCAGAAACCGCGATTATCAATTCCCAAAAAAGAAGCGCCCCTTCACGGCCACCCCAAAAAGCGGTCAGCGTATACACAAAGGAAAGAGTATTATCCACGTTCTCATAAACGTATTGAAAGGAATAGTCACGACTGGAGAGTGCCACCAGCATAAGCAAGGATGAAAAGATGATACCACCTGCACCGACCATCTGGCCGCGCTCAATCATGGCAAGGGAATCGTCCTTCCTGCTCCAGGCCGCGATTCCCGCCCAAATCGAAAGGGAAAGAAACACGAGAAAGCTGAACAGCAGGGCCACAAATCCGGTCAGATGCATAGACACTCCTTCAAAAAACAACCCAATGCACCGTTATGTTAAACGTCATGAGGCGCACATCCATGATTCAGGTCAAGGGCGATAAAATGAGATAAAACCGTCAGCAATCATGTGAATTATTTTTCACACGTCACAGGCTAGCCCTTTTGCCGCTCCATCTCCCTACTCTGTTCTTCATACCTGGAAGGACATTTGGTGACGAGAGTTTTGGCCATAAACGTCTGACCGTCAGAGGTAAAAGCTCCTTCAACAATGACTTCGACGTTTTCCTTAAACGTATCGGGCAACGCCCCTTTGAAATTCACCCGCAGGGATTTGTCGGCGTCCATTTTGTCAATAAGATCAAAGGAAGTGCCAAGCTTCCCCTCCGTTATAACGAGATTGAGAGGAGAGACCTTGCCGAACAGCCGAGCCTGCCTGATTTGCGTACGATCTTCAGCCAACGCTTCGGACACGTTGAGAAAATACACGCTATTTTCCGTCAGGCCGGAAAAGACAAGATAGACAAGACCGCCGAGAAACAGAGCCAACGCCACGGCATATATTGCTGTATTGTTTTTTTTTGTCATCAATATTCCTTAGAGTAGCACGGTGTGCTACGCGTTATCCTCTGTCGCCAACCGCTTCCCTCGTCCTGTCAACTCGTCCCGCTGTTGCCGTGCAAGCTCCCGCATATCCACAACCTGATCGGTCTCGTCAACTATCTCACTGCCCAAAATTTCTTCGAGCACGTCTTCCAGCGTCACAACGCCAGCCACCCCTCCATATTCATCCAGCACCACACAAAGGTGTAGCCGACTGCCAAGGAACTTCACCAGCACCTTATCCAGCGTGATGGTCTCCAAAACAAACTGGACAGGCCGCATAATATCGCTCAACTTCAAATCATCCCGGTCATCGGCCAGAGCCTCCAAAACCTGCCGCCGGTACACCACGCCAACGATATCCTCCTGATCGTCGTCGTACACAGGGATACGGCTGTAAGACCATGTCGGTTGTTGCTCACGCACCTCGGCAACGGTCATTTCCGCAGGCAGGGAAAAAACCACCGTCCTCGGCGTCATGATCTGCTCCACCGTCTTGGTGTCCAGAGTCAAGATGTTCCGAATGGATTGCTCCTCATACGGCTTGATGGAACCGGACCGGCGCGTCAATGACACAATGGCCCTGATATCGTCCTCCGTATGATCCGGCCCTTCATCCTTTTTGCTCACGACACGAGAAAGAATCCCCATAAGCTTGATGATCGGCTTGAATAGCCAGACCAATCCCTGAAGCGGCCTTGCCAACGGAGGAGCAATGCGTTCACTGTATACCACCCCGATGGTCTTCGGCAAAATCTCCGTAAAGATAAGGATAATTACGGTAAAACACGCTGTAAAGGCCCAAAGCGAATCTTTGCCGTACAGATTTGCCCATGCCCAGCCAGCCACGGCAGCACCAGCAGTATGGGCACACGTATTCAACGTGAGGATGGCCGTGATCGGTTCATCGACATTTGAGCGAAGTTTATGAAGTATCTGTGCGGACTTGCCGCCCCTGGATGTGAGTTTTTCTATGTCTGCCCAACTCATGGAATAGAGCGCAGCTTCGGCAACAGAGCAGAACATGGAAACAAAAACGGCCACACCAACCGCAAGGATAAGTTCTATCATTTTGCTATTTTCATTTTGTCTACGGACCAAACCAGATCGAACTTCTAAGAGGCAATGCTAACAGAGACATAGCCACGACGCAACGTAATGAGAAAGGGAATCATACGACCGCCATCCTGTGTAAAGAACAAACACGGCAACAAGCATCACGCTCGCTTCACATTTCCCTGCCTCTTGACTTCCGTCTCGATAGAAGCGAACTCAAGGGCATGAATCCATCCGGTGCCAAACAACCCAAAATCGTGTTTCGCCTCAGCCACATGGGGGATGTCGCACTCACCACTGGCGTACTCGCTCACTGGCGTGAAAAGCGGTCCGATACATTTATATTTCTTACCCGAACCGACAATGCACCGCTTTTGAAAAACCATCCGGCCATTCGCCGTGTTGTCGAGCTTGACGATTCCGAACTCAACGGTACGGCATGGGTTAAACGGGCAAAAGAATTGTCTGCGGAATACCGCGGCCATTCACTGATCGATCTTCATGGCACGTTACGTTCTCACATTCTGTCCCTGCTATGGAAAGGATCGGTACGACGCTATCCCAAGCTCAGCCTGATTCGCCGCCTCTATGACCGGACCCATGCGACCTGTTTCCGCAACACGCTGGAGGCCACCAACGTTCCGCAACGGTATTGCATGGCTTTTGGAGAACAACCGCCCCCTCCGCACAAACTTGTTCCACGAATATACCTGTCCAATGCCGAAAAAGAGTACGCCGCACAACATCTGCTGCCAATAACGTCAAAAAGACCGCTGACAGCTCTGCACCCATACGCCACACACCCCGCCAAACAATGGCCCCGCGAACATTGGCTACACCTGACACGCCTCCTGAATGAGGCCGAAATAGACTGGATCGTCATTGGCCGTAACGCCACCCCACTCCTCAACAACCGATTCGATCTGACAAACAAAACCAATGTTCGGGAAACCTGTGCTCTGCTGGCTCAAGCCAACCTCTTGATCACTGCGGACTCCGGCCCCATGCACCTGTCAGGAGGGGTCGACACGCCGGTACTCGCCCTGTTTGGCCCGACGGCCAAAGCGTGGGGATTCTATCCGGCCGGGAAAAATGATCGGATACTGGATAAAAATTTACACTGCCGCCCCTGCTCACTGCACGGAAGCACACCATGCACAAAAAAATTTGAATGTCTCGCAGGTATACAGCCGTCGGAGGTGTTTGCCAACATTATGGAAATGCTCGGTCAATCTGCACCGCTACCGTAATTCACAGCCGACAAAACCGTAGACTACGCACGTTTCCCCCAACGCTCCTCGACAGCCGCCTCCCGCTTTTCCAGTAGCTCAATGACGCCAGTCGGCACCAACATGTGCAGATTGCGCCGCTCCAGCCACCAGTGTCGAATATATTCACCCTTGATATCCAGGCGTGGGACATCGACCACTTGCACCGTATGCCCCTTTGGAAACGTCCAGAGATTCTCTTCATCCCTATCCGCACCAGGCCAATGCGTACGAATGAAGTCGGCCACTTCACCAGCCGCCTCCCATCGATTGACCACCACCAACGAGACCAGAGCGGGTATCTCCAACCCCCGTTTCCAATTGGGCAATTCCAAAAAAGTCGAAGCACCTAAAATAAATGAAAATTCCGTATCCGGTTGCTCTGTACGATAACAGTGTAACGTATCACAGGTAAACGAAACCCCCGGCCGTGCCCCCTCCAAAGGATTCGCCCCCAGTCCAGGCACTCCGTCAATCGCCCGCTCAACCAACTCCAACCGCAATTCAAAAGGCAAAAGAGCCTTGCTATCCTTGTGCGGAGGCTGTTTTGCCGGAACCAACTCCACCCTATCAAGACCAAGCCGCTCGCGCACTTCAATTGCCATTCGGATATGTCCGTTATGCACAGGGTTGAAACTGCCGCCGAGTATCCCAAGTTTCATAACAATCTCCTTGTGAGCCCCAAAATAGACACGTTCCCACAAGGAATCAAGATGCGATCAGCAGCACCATCGCCCCTGGCAGTATAAAATTCTGAACCGCATATCGCTCCACCCTCGAAATGTACAAATTTTTATACGGCCAGCAACATCTTCATATCCACAAAACACCGGAACCATTTTTTAGATGTATTGTAATCATTAGCAAAACAAGAAATAAACCTAAAAAGAAAAAGTGGCACATATATTGCTGTTATTCATGCACTCATCATTCTTCCTTTTTTTTGCACACGAGAAATAAAGGCTTTCAGAGGCAGTCCCTGAAAGCCTTTCTCGTGCTTGAAGGTTGCTCCCGCAGTAGGTACTCTTGCAAGAGGGCCGACACAGCGAAAATTGGACAACCATCTGAAACAAAATGATAAAGTCATTGAATCTATCTCGTTTACTCCGGCCTGTGGCTTTCGCTTTTGGTAGTGATATCTTGACCGTAAATCCCGCCCCCGTTACCATACGCCAATTTCGCAGGAGAGAACAGCATGCGTGAAACAGTGACCGGCTTGGTCCTGACATTTAACGGCGAACGCCTACTTGCCAAGTGCCTTGAGTCTCTTGATTTTTGTGATGACCTTTTGGTGGTCGACTCCGATTCCAGGGACCGGACCGCCCAGATCGCCAAAGAACATGGTGCGCAAGTTATCGTTAACCCATGGCCAGGCCCGGTGGCCCAATTTCAGTTTGCTCTTTCAAAAATCAAAACCGACTGGGTTGTCTCACTTGATCAAGACGAAATCCTCACGGAAGAACTACGAGACAATATCATAGCCAAACTTGACAGAAATGAAGACATCGCCGGTTATTACACGCCGCGCAGTTCTTTTTATTTCAACCGATTCATGAAACACTCCGGTTGGTATCCAGATTATCTGTTCCGAGTCTTTCGCAACGGCAAGATGGAAGTCTCCGCCTCTGGTGCCCACTATCACTTCAAGCCACTGGGTAACACGGCAAAACTCTCAGGCGACATTCTCCACTACCCATACGAATCGTTTATGCAGCACATGGAAAAAATCAACTACTATGCAGAGGAAGGGGCAAAAGCCTTACGGGAAAAGGGGTGTCGGGGAGGTCTGACACAAGGGCTACTTCATGGAGTAGCACGCTTTGGCAAGCTCTACTTCCTCAAGTCAGGCTTTCTTGATGGCAAGGCCGGATTTTACAATGCCATGGCCGGATTTTACTACACGTTCCAAAAATACATCCGTATCGAAGAAACAGAAAAATGGGGCGGATGAGAACAGGGCCGGATTGCACTTTATTGCGTGTCGATCCAGGTGTTCGCTTCCTTGATATCCAACGTGCCGACATAGAGGGCACGGCCTGAAATGGCTCCTTCCAGTCCTTTTTTCGACAGGGGGTACAGGGCTTTGATGTCATCCATGGTATGCACGCCTCCGGCGGCAATGACAGGCACACTGGTCTTGGCGCACAATGCTTCCAATCCAGAAATGTTAACGCCAGTCTGCATGCCGTCGCGGGCAATGTCAGTATAGACGATAAACCGAATAGCTTCCTTTTCAAGTCGCGGCAGCACGGAGTCCAAGGTCAATCCAGCGTCCTCAACCCAGCCTTTTGTTTTGAGCTGGCCGTCCACGGCATCCAGAGAAACGCCGATACGACCCGGCAGAGCCTTACAGAGTTCGGAAAAGACATCCGGCTCTTCAAGGGCCATGGTACCGATAATCAGTCGATGGACACCGGCTTCAATGTATTTTTCAGCTGTAGCGATGTCACGAATACCGCCGCCAAGCTGAACCGGGATATCAACTTCGGTACAGATAGATTTGATAAGGTCAACGTTTTTGGGCATGCCGGAAAAAGCACCGTCCAAATCAACGACATGAAGATACCGCGCGCCGAGTGCCGCCCAGTTACGCGCCTGGGCAACGGGATCAGAACCGAACACGGTGACCTGGTCCTCCTTGCCCTGAACAAGCCGGACACATTCACCATTTTTGATATCAACTGCGGGGAAAAGAATCATATTCTTATATCCTTATATATAGGGAATTGCAATCATTGAATAGCCAAAAATCCGCATGCGAAATTCACCATTTCTCCAACTTCAGGCGGACACGAATGTACGATTTTCACACAAGGTCGAAGCCCATTCTGGATGCGGATAAAAACTGTATTTTATGGCGGAGAGGGAGGGATTCGAACCCCCGGACGGGGTAAGCCGCCTCTGGTTTTCAAGACCAGCGCATTAAACCGGACTCTGCCACCTCTCCGTATAGAAAGCTTGACGGGAATCATCAATGTCCGAGAGCATCTTTTAGAAATACCCGCGAATAATGTCAAGAAGCATGTGTACCCACTATACTGGCCCTGTTTTAACCGCAGGCGTAGCCGTGCTACGGTGAGGATTAAAACAGGGCCAGCAACGCAGTAGATGTGCCGCTATTGCAAGCTGGCGCGCCATGGCTACGAAAAGACACTCCATACCATCTTCGTACCTACGCCGTATAATAAAATGGCAAAGATTCGTTTGAGCGTTGGTATCGGTAACGAATGAGCCAACTTTGCTCCATAGGGAGCGGTCACCGTGCTGGTGACAATTACGCCCAACAAAGCAGGGATGAACACATACCCCAAATGCGGTCCGGGAATCTCTTCTATACCCAATCCATTGACCACGAACCCGGCCGTACCGACCACGGCAATGGGTAACCCAACCGCCGCTGCCGTGGCAATTGCCGTATGCATGGACTGACGACACCACGAGAGAAACGGCACGGTCAGGGTTCCCCCACCGATACCGACCAATGCGGAAAAAATACCGATACCGTTCCCAACACCCAAAAAACCGACAGTGCCAGGCAACTCCCGCCCCCCCTGGGTCTTTCTGCCAGTCAACATTTGCGTTGCGACATAATACAGAAATAGGCCGAACAACGCTTTAAGCACCATGGTTGAAAGCACCGAAGCCAGCCATGCGCCAAGATAGGTTCCGGTAATAATTCCCGGTACCAATCTGCGAAAGGCCACCCAGTTGATAGCACCTCGCCTATGGTGTGCGCGTATACTGGATATGGATGTAAAAATGATGGTGGCAAGAGAGGTTCCCAAAGCAACATGCTGGATGTGGGCCTCTGGAAAATGCTGCCATTCAAAGGCAATATTGAGCATGGGAACGATGACCAATCCTCCCCCAATACCGAGCAGCCCCGCCAAAAGCCCCGCAACCGCACCAAGACAAATATACAAAAGATACATGGTAATCATGACAAATCCAGTCCGCTCCCCTGGAAACGAGCCCTACTATCATCCATTGAAAATGGTACGCGAAGTTATGTCCTTGACGGTTTGTGAACCCGTCAGAACCATGGCTTGCAACAACTGTCCCTTGATGGTGGAGAAATAGGTCGCAACCCCTTCCTGCAAACCGCCCACCGCAGCAATGGAAACAGGGCGACCGATCATCACGGCATCCGCACCAAGAGCCAACATTTTGAGGACATCAACACCGTCACGGATACCGCCGTCGGCCAGAATCTCGATCTGGCCGGACACAACACGGGCAATACCGGGAAGCACCTCGGCAGCACCCGGTACGTGGTCAAGCACACGGCCACCATGATTCGACACCACAATCGCGTCGGCACCGACTTTCACGGCAAGCTCGGCTTCATCAGGAGTCATCACCCCCTTGAGGATGAACTTCGCACCCCAATCGTGCACTCTGGCGATAATTTCTTTCAATTCAGCTGGCGGCTTGGGAGAAACAGGACGCCCCATCTGACGCAAAGTGATCAGCCCGGCAGCATCCACATCCATGCCAAAAGTCGTACAGCCGGTCTCACGGGCCTTTTCCAGCTTTTCGTCCAATTCATCGCCTTCCCACGGCTTGATAAAAGGGATGCCATATCCGTCATTCTTTCGGATGGCAGCATAGCCGGCCTCGTGAATAAAAGGAGGCACACCATCCCCGACACAGCCGATGACGCCAGCCTCCCTGGAGCCGCTGACAACAGCATCAATGTACGCTTCCTCGCTTACGCCTCCACCCATATTAAAGGACACGCCACCTATGGGAGCGGCCATGACCGGCATGTCGAGATCGTAACCGAGGACCGTACAGTGGGGACTAGGCTCAACAACTTCGTGCAACAGACGCATATTCAACGTAACTGTGGCTAGTGCAGCGAGATTATTTTTAAAGGAAGCCGCCGTATTCAATCCTCCCATGCCCGGCACTTCCCCCACACAAGCACGGCCATCACAAATTTTACAAACCTTGCAAAAATCCTTCATCAACTTTCTAGCCCGATCATGAATCTCTTTCATGCGTCCTCCTTCTAACCTTATGATTTTACTGAAAATACGATCTTTTCGACCTGTTCCAAATGGTCGCGCATAGCCTTTTCCGCTTGCATAACGCGCCCCTCTCGCACCGCTTCGACAATAGCTTTGTGAGCAACCAAAGACGCTTTTTGACGCTCCCTTGATTGTAGCCCCAAACTTCGACTTTCATAGAGGTCGTCATGTAACGCGACGACCACGGCCCGAAGAACCCGGTTGCCTGAGGCCTCGGCCAGAATTTCGTGAAACAGCTGATCGAGATTGCCACCAAACACCCCTTCCTCGTAAGCGGCCTCCTGCTCTTGCAAGACATTTTCCAACCAGGTCACATCACCAGGCGATATATTCCGAGCTGCCAATGCCGCAATTTCGGGCTCGATCAGTTTGCGGACTTCAAAAATATCACGCAAATCCGGCTGATTTCGTAAAACAGATTCAGCAAAAGAGGTCACGAAATCACCGCTGTCAGGCGCACAAACAAATGTCCCTGCACCTTGCCGACTCTCAAGCACACCCTTCTCTGCCAATGCCTTGATGGCCTCACGTACGGTATTGCGGGAAACGGAAAACATCTCTGCCAACCGTCGTTCCGGCGGCAACTTGTCGCCCGGCGCAAGCTCCCCGCGCTCAATCATCGCCCTGATCTGCAAAACAATACCTTCATACATGGTTTTTCGGCTCACAGGCTTGATATTCATGGACTCCCTCCATATCGAAAACCGTGCCGGAAAAAACAGGATACAGCACATTCGCCGACATACGGTGTTGAGTGTCAAAACCAATAACAACCCAGACCAGACCGAAACCAATCACGCCGATAGAAACACCCCGCTCTCAATATTGGTTGGACCACTTGTCCTATTAGACCACGTAGACAGAAAGGTCAAGGCTCCACCAACAAATTGCCAATACGTGTGGCGACGGATATAAGCATTGATTGCTTACAAATATTGTACTGGGAGGGGACGCAAAAGATCAGAACGGGCCTATCAAAGCCCCGTCACCTTGTAACCGTACATCAACGGCCTTGGCTCCGGTTTCTTCATCCACGACGTCAAAGGTGACGTTTTCTCCTGGCTCCAACGTCTGAAAACCATCACGCACTATTTCAGTATAGTGAACAAAGATATCGGCCCCGTCTTCACTTGTGATGAAGCCGAACCCTTTTTGCTCATGAAACCAGCTTACTTCGCCCTTTCGTCGCACCGCAACCTCCATTGTAACAGAAACAATATCCCCTCCATGCCTGACCATGGACTTTGCTCAAACGAAGAGCCGCCAAAGAATCGCCCGTGCCACCGAATTTTAACACCCACCCGGCAATACCGCAACATGCCCTGCTGGCAGGAGTATAATACTCCTCCACAAGATTGTCTCCAGGCCCGATGGATATTAACATGGCGTAAAAACTCACCCTTGATGAAAGAATACATGGGGAAACCCGGCATGCATTGATTCAAAAAGAAGGTTCCTCCTTGCACTCCCTCAACAGCAAGGCTATACATATGCGTTGACCGTTCCGGGATAAAGTAAAATTCCATACGAAAACCGTCTTCAACAACCGCTCGTCGGCTACTGACATATCGGCTTTCCCGCTACCTGGAATAGTTCTTTCTTATTTGAAATTATAAAAGGTAGATTGTGCATATACGTTATCGCTTTACCATCACCGGCCAAGTTCAGGGAGTGGGGTTCCGGCCTTTTGTGTACCGCATTGCTCAAAAAAACAGTGTGACAGGCTCGGTGAACAATTCCAATAAAGGTGTCATCATTGACGTTCAGGGAACCATTGAACAGGTCGATCAATTCGGTAAGGAGTTGGCCGGAGAATTGCCTCCTCTTGCCAAAATTATCACTTTTGACATGGAAGAGTTGCCTGTTGTGGAAGAGGAGACCAGTTTCAGCATACTGAAATCCACCGGCGGCAAAGGACATTCGGTCTTGATCAGCCCAGATGTCGCCACCTGTTCCGATTGCCAGGAAGACATACGCACCCATGACAACCGCCGATTTCGCTATCCATTTACCAACTGCACCAACTGCGGCCCCCGTTACACCATTACCCGCTCCATTCCCTATGACCGGACGCAGACGTCCATGGCCTGTTTTCCTCTATGCCCGGATTGTCAGGATGAATATGACAATCCGCTCAACAGGCGATTTCATGCCCAACCCAACGCCTGCCCCTGCTGTGGGCCGAAGATATGGCTCACGGACAATGCCGGCATGATAATCGCTCAAGGCGACGAATCAATACGTCGCCTAAGCTGTGAACTGGCAGAGGAAAAAATCGCCGCAGTCAAAGGACTTGGGGGATACCATCTGGTATGCGATGCGACCTCAGACGCCGCCGTCAACGAACTCCGCAAACGAAAATACCGACCGGATAAGCCATTGGCAATCATGGTGCCCGACACAAAAACGGCCCGACAGCTGGCAGATATTCAGCCAATCGAAGAACAATGGCTGACCGGATTCCAACGCCCCATTGTCTTGGTGGCGAAGCAGGCCAATTTCCCTCTGCCCGAAACCATTTCCCCTGACACTCATTTTATCGGGCTCATGCTCCCATATACACCACTGCATCACATACTACTCAGTGACTTTGCTGCGGCTGCTCCAGATCGAATCCCCGCACTGGTCATGACATCGGGAAACATTTCCTCCGAACCGATCTCCCTTGGCAACAGGGAGGCTTTCAACAGGCTCTCCAGGATTGCGGACCTCTTCCTTTATCACAACCGCGATATCCTCATCCGCACCGATGATTCCGTGGTCCGCTCCAATCCTGTTACCGATACACCCATTCTCATGCGCCGGGCTCGCGGATTCGCCCCCTCCCCGATCTCTCTGCCTGAATCGGGGCCAACCGTACTTGGAACCGGTCCCGAACGCAAAAATACCTTGACCTTGACCAAGGGAGACAAAGCTTTCCCAAGCCAGCACATCGGCAATCTTACCAATCTGGAAACGTTCAACTTCTACACGGAAAGCCACGCGCACCTCGAAGCGATCCTCCAGGTCAAGCCGGAACTGATCGTCCGAGACCTGCACCCAGACTACATGACAAGCCAGTGGGCCGACAGCCTCGGCAAGGAACGCAACATACCGGTACATTCCCTCCAGCACCATTTCGCGCATATTCACTCGGTTCTGGCAGATAATCAGTTCTCCAACCCCGTCATCGGCCTTGCTCTGGACGGGACAGGGCTTGGCGAAGACGGCACTATCTGGGGCGGCGAATGTCTCTTGGTCGAGCCGGAAAGCCTGGAACATCAACGGCTTGCCCACTTTGCCCACATCCGGCTTCCCGGAGGAGAGGCTGCCGTGAAAGAGCCATGGCGCATTGCTCAGGCCGCGCTGTGGGAGATCGGCATACGCCAACCCGGAAATTACCGTTGGCCGTGGTTGGACGACTTTGCGCAGGAATCCTCCTTTCTCCCACAGCTGCTCGCTCAGGGAATCAATACCCCCAAGACCTCCAGTTGCGGACGCCTGTTTGATGCCGTAGCCGCCCTATGCGGCTTGGCAAACACCATCACCTATGAGGGACAAGCCGCCATTCGGCTTGAAAAGGTGCAGGACAAGTTTGAGACCGAAGCCTATCCATGCTCACTCATCTCCGAAGACCCCCTTTTGCTCAATACCCACGACCTTATCCGGTGCATCATCACGGATCTTGATGCCAAAGTCAGCGTACCGATCATTGCCCGGCGGTTCCACCTCGGCCTTATCAACGCATTGGCTGAAATGGTCTATTCGTTCTCCTTGGCACTGGACATTCACCACATCGCCCTTTCCGGGGGCGTCATGCAGAACTTCACCATTGCCACGGAACTTCCGGTAGCCCTACAATCATTCGGACTGACTCCTCTCATCCATAAAAACGTTCCCCCCAACGATGCCTGCATTTCTCTGGGGCAGGCAGCGTGGGGACAAAGGAAATTGCTACTCGACAAATAATTGCGGAAAGCGTTCTGCCCCTGAGAACTCTTTCAGACACCCTCATCACGCCTTCACCGCTCCCAGTTGGCATACGGCAACTCATCGCTGAACCTGTCCAGATACCCAAAATAATTGGATCCGGTTTGAGCGGATTGTGTGCGTCAAGTTCAGCAATTTCGTCTTGGCTTGTGAGTCGTTCCCCAAGGGGGCACGGACAGACGCATCGTTATGCCGCGCGTCAGCCGGGAGCGAAGCACGGCTCCTGCACAGCGAGCGCAGCTTGGCTCTCTCGCACTTCTTGGCCGATCAAACGCGTGAACAATCGTTTGCTTTGGCGACCTCGCCATACGCGCTCTCATGGATGCAAGGACACTTCAGCCGAAAGAGCCAAATACGTTCAGCCCTCTTCCTGCGTGATGGATTCAAGAGCTTCAGCCACGAGTAGGCCAACAGCGGTATCGACAATCAGATTATCCCGAAACGTCCGTATGGGCGTCGTGTCATCTGTCATGGAACGCAACTTAGGCTTGGCCTTTGCTGATCGAAGCAGTCCCAGACACCATGCGGCATAGGCCCGATTATAATGATCATCTTCATCCAGTGCTGCCAACAAAAAACGTTCACTGTGTTCGACATACTCAGGCCGCTTTCCGGCCAATCGAGCCAACCCCCAAAAGACATCACGACGGAGTTCAGGGTGATCTAAAAAATTCCCGTCACACGCTCCATCACAAAAGATATAGGATGCCAATATCTTATGAAATTCCTTGGCGATTCTTTCATTTTTTACCATAGCCTCGGCCATGAAATGCGGAATCCCCCAGCCCAGATTCCCGGACTCTTCGTTCATGTACCACATGCAGGTACGCATCAGCACACGAGCCTTTTCCATGGAGGCATCAGCCATACGCTTCACCGTCAACCCAAAAGCGGTGATGACGCGCCACCTGACCGCTTCCTCCTTATCCAAACGCAAGGAAAACAATGGCGGCACCAAATCCTGCGGTGCCCACTCTTCCAACTCATCTAAACGATTCAGCCAATTCTCATCGGCCAAGAGGGCTTGGACATTTTTTTTGACTCGGCGAAATCGGGACATGCAGACTCCAGTGTGTAATCAATGCCAGTGTAGCATCAAAAAAAGGAACTGCCCAGGCAGTTCCTTTCATTATAATCACTAAACGGCAAAGCACAACAGGAAACGTTGCGACTTAATGAGATTCCACTTCATTTTTGAACTCAGGGTCCACGTCAAATCCGTATTCCACAGCCTTGGCAAGGCATTTTTTGGCGTCATCCCAGTCTTCAAAGTGCGCGTCTACAATAGCCTTGTTGTTCCAGGCTGGCGCAAAATTGGGCACCTTATCCAATATCTTTTTCAGCAACTTATCCGCCTCTTCATAATCGCCGACCGTGATATAGTAGGAAGACATCGTCGCTTGCGCCTGAACAAAGTCAGGGTCAAGTTTCAGAGCCTTTTTCAAGGCCTTGAGCGCCTTATCTTCATCGCCCTGTTGCAGGTAGATAAAGCCTATATTCCCCCATGGAACGGCAAAAAACGGGCGTTCCCTGGTGGCCTGAATATTGTAGTTCAGACAGCCGTCCATGTCGCCACGCTGCATGGCGATACCACCAAGTTGGACATAGCCTTCCGCCATTTTGGGAGAATTGGCTACCGCTTCAAGGAAACACCGCTCGGCCTCAAGAAAGTCACGCCGCGACAAATAGGCCACACCGAGATTATAGTGCGTGTTGCCACAGGTATTGTTTTTTTCAAGTTTGGCCTTGAGGTTTTCAATATATTCATCGAGACTGTCAAATTCTTCCATTGCGTCGATTCCTTAGATTACGGCGTAATGCCTCGTTTTTTCAGATGTTCCGAGTACCACAGACAATACTCGAAAACAGGCCGTACCTTCTCAAAGTTCATGACCAGCATGACGTTAAATTCGTTAACAGCGTCGATATACTCCTGATTGGCACTGTTCCCGGTCTGACGAATAAACAGCTGCGTCAGTTGATCGGAAGTAAAACCGGACATATCCCGACGAAGGTCAATGGGGTCGAACGGAGCAGCGAACGGATCCCAATTCTCATAGCCCATACGGTCCACGAACTTCCGACGCCGCTTGGACATCTTTTCGTACATATAGCGTTTCCGCTGTTCAATGTCCTCGTCCGGGAAGTCTTCGTAGTTGATTGTCCCGGTCATACGTTATTCGCCGCCAAGCACGACGGTCTTGGTTTCACAAGTTTCACAAGCGGACTTACTTTCAGAACAAGATGAACACGCATTTTGCTTGGGGGTAGCATCAGGAGCCACGAGTTCCTGCCGACTGTTGGCCGAACCGGTAAAGGTCGTCCCTGTCTGGGCCGCTTTTTTCGGGGTGGGCTCTTCCTTGCCCTGCACGCCGAGATAAGTTTCGTTAAAATCCGTAACAATGGCCATGGACACCGGAACCAGCATTTCGCCAAGCTCCTTGTAACGGCTGCCGATACCCTTCTGTAAATCCTTGCCTATGCCGATCAGCTTGTCGATAATAATGTCCATGTTCACCGTGGGGTACTTTTCCCCTCCCATGAAACCGGACTTGCCACAGGTATGCGCTTCCCCACCGATGGAGGTCGGCACGCCGTAGAGGCGGCAGGTGATGGGACGATTCTCATAGATCGCACACAAATCATCATCTCCCAACAGAGGACAACGAACACGGGCGCGAGAAACTTCCATCAGGATTTCCGACGCTGGCCGCCCTTCCTGACTGGCCTTGTATACCTTTCGTTTCAGCTTGTGAATCTGACGGTCTGCCAGGTCGGCACGTTCCATGATACGGCTACGTTCCATCCCGGAAAACTTCTTATTAAATTGATAATTTATGTATATAGCCTCGGCAAGAGTGATGTCGAACAGGGCGTAACAACAATCGCTACACCCCTTACCACACTTCACCAAGTCCGCCATTTCGTTTTCAAACTTGCTGAAAACGGCATCGACATCGGCAACGGTTTCTTCGTACCTTTTAAAATATTCGCTGAAATCCATGGACATAGGAATACTCCTCACCCCTTTCGGGATTGGACACCCGTAAACGGGATGCCATGCAGGTTACATAAGTCGCCAATCAAGGCCGTCAACTGCGAGTTATCAGAAAAATAACCGGCCTGTTTTTGCTTCTGCCAAACACAATTCTGGCTGCGACAAGAGGTTCAAACGCCTGTCATACGCGACGCGCTTGAGCCGCCTGATGCAGCCAAAAAACGAAAGGGAACGAAAGCACGCTTTCGCCCCCAAAGCCATATCGAAATCAATATTAATATTCACCAATGGTGATAGCATCGGATTCGCAAACCTCGACACAAGACTCACAACCGAGACATTCTTCTTCATTAATGGCAACAGCTTTGCCATCCTGAAGCTCGTAAACTTCGACGGGGCAAACGTCAACACATTCCCCGTCACCGATACATTTGTCATTGTCGATAGTGATAGTGTAGCCCATTTTTCCCTCCAGAAAACAATTTGGGATTGTCCGCACAGTGCGAACCACTCTTTACTGCATATCCGGCTTGCCTGCCGGACTACCGCAAATCATGCATTGAGGATACCCTAACCGATACGCCCAAGCACACTTTGCAGATATATAGCGTGTAAATTCGTGTCAAGACGAGAAAATCATTCTCAATAATCAACATGGCGCACAGGGGGAAACTGAGCAGTTGAGATCAAGCCCGGACTGGTCTATCCTACATGGATTGGACCTGAAGATTCACCCTCATTTCAAATTTTTTAAGGATATATATGTTTACACAGGAAGAACTCAAAAAATACGCTGAAACGCTCTGGTGGGGGCTCTCAACGGCTCGCATCAACCCGTACCAACCCGGAGACTTCGTCTTCATCCGTTTTGATGCGGCCGCCCTGCCGCTGGCTGAAGTCATGTTTGACCTCCTCATTGAAAAGGGCATCAATCCGGTTCCACGCCAAAACATGACGCCCAATATGGATCTGTCCTTTTACGGTAAAGGAACGGACAAGCAACTCACAGATATTCCTGCTGGCGAAAAGGAATTTATTCAAGGTCTTAACGGCTTGATATCCTTGATCGCCCCCGCATCGCTCACCCACTTGCAGGATGTTGACCCCAAACAGATCGGCAAGGCCGCAGTGGCACGCAAATTCATGCGCGACATCATGGAAGAAAGAGAACTCCGTGGGGATTTTGGCTGGACGCTTTGCATATATCCGACCCCTGCCCTTGCTGAGGCCGCCGGACTCTCCATGGAGGAATTCAAGGCTCAAGTCGTCAAGGCGTGCTTTCTCGACCATGAAAATCCCCCGGCCAAGTGGGATGCAATCTTTGCTGAGGCCGAAAAAGTCAAAGCATGGCTCAACGCTCTGGATATTGAACACGTTCGCGTCCAGTCCGAAAACACCGACCTTGTCGTTGTTCCGGGCAAAGACCGTCGTTGGCTCGGCGTTTCCGGCCACAACATCCCTTCGTTTGAGATATTCCTTTCCCCTGATTGGCGTTACACCGAAGGTGTCTACTATGCGGACCAGCCGTCTTTCCGAACCGGCAACTACGTTGAAGGCGTCAAACTGACCTTTGAAAAAGGTATCGCCGTCAAGACGGAAGCCAAAGTGGGCGGTGAATTCGTTGCCAAGCAGTTGACCCTGGATGAAGGGGCAAACCGCCTTGGAGAATTTTCCTTGACAGATCATCGTTTCTCCAAAATCAACGCCTTTATGGCCAACACATTGTTTGATGAGAATTTCGGCGGCGATCAGGGCAACTGCCACGTCGCTGTCGGCGCATCCTATTCCGACACCTACTCCGGTGACCAGTCAACCTTTGATGACGCCAAAAAAAAGGAACTCGGATTCAACGACTCCGCCCTTCACTGGGATCTCGTTAACACCGAACAAAAAATCGTCACCGCAACCCTCAAGGGGGGCGAAGAACTTGTCATCTACAAAGATGGCGAGTTCCAGTACGAATAACCGTATTCCTGGGATCCGTTCTGTGACCAACGACAGCATGCTGTTTTTATAGGTGACAACACGCTTCTCCGGCCTCATCCCCCGCCATCTTCGGGGGGGGGGATGATTGCACAAACAAAGCGCATTAACGCGGTCAGGACATGACGTCTTTCCACGCAATGCCGCCGCAATAGACCAAGGGGCTATCATGGCGAAACGAAATATCTATCTGAAAACAATCCTGCCGGAAGAGGCTGTCCGCCTCGCCCAAGAGGTTCTTGACAAAAACGCGCTACTGTCGACCAAAACGCTCCCGGCCCATGAAGCGGCAGGGCGCGTGACCGCAGCACCTATCTACGCGCGATATTCTTCACCGACATTCCATGCAGCGGCCATGGACGGAATTGCCGTGAAAGCCGAATCCACGTTCCTGGCACGGGAAGATGCGCCGACCCGTCTTCGTCAGGGAGAGGAATTTCAATTCGTCAACACAGGCAACCCGTTGCCAGACAAAATGAATGCGGTCATCATGATCGAAAACATCGTGCAGCAAGACGAAGGGTCGGTCTTGATCGATGCCCCGGCCTTTCCATGGCAAAATGTCCGACGCATAGGTGAAGATATCGTTGCAACGGAACTACTCATCCCACAAAACAGGGAACTGACACCCTGCGATATCGGAGCACTACTCTCGGCCGGTATTTATGCGATTGAGGTCAAAGAAAACGTCAAGGCGGTCTTTCTCCCAACCGGAGATGAAGTTTTGAATTTTCTGGACAAGCCAGAGCCACAGGCCGGACAGGTTATTGAATCAAATTCGCAGGTATTCAAGGCATATGCCGATGCATGGGGAATCAACGGTACGTGGAAAGCACCGATACCGGACGACGAAAAGACCCTGCGCAAAGCCGTGATGGCCGCCTTGCAGGAGGGCAACCATATCGTCATTGTCGGGGCGGGTTCCAGTGCCGGGAGCAAGGATTACTCAAAGCGCGTTTTTGCCTCCATTGGCAAGGTACTGGTGCACGGCATATCGGTCATGCCGGGAAAACCGACATTGGTAGCCGTGACCGACGAGCGGAGTGGGTGTCCGGGCCGCTTACTGATCGGTGCGCCGGGATACCCGGTCTCTGCCGTGGTCTGCTACGAAAAAGTGCTTGGCCCGATTATTTCATGGCTGCAAGGCACAAGCCTGCCGGAACCGGTTATGGCTGAAGTCACACTGGCCCGGAAAACCCCCTCCAGACCCGGCATGCGTGAAGCACTAAGGCTGGCGGCCGGGCGCATAGGTGATCGCATTGTCGCCGCCCCCCTGGCACGAAGTGCTGGCATGATCACCACCATGACCAAGGCGCAGGCCGTGGCCTACATCCCGGAAGAGGTCGAAGGGATTGAGGAAGGCGAAAGCATACACGCTGAACTGCTCGTTCCCAAAGCCGATCTCGACAGGGTACTTGTCCATGTCGGCAGTCACGACAATACCCTTGATCTACTTGCCAACGAGCTTATGGGACTGACGACTCCCCTGCGTCTGGTTTCCAGCCATGCTGGCTCCATGGGAGGACTGACCGCACTGAAATCCGGCTCTGCCCTGTTTGCCGGTGCCCATTTGTTCGACCCGGAGTCCGGTGATTTCAATTTCCCATTCATAAAACGATACTTGACGGATATTGACGTCACCGTGATCAACCTCGCCATCCGCCATCAGGGATTGATCGTCGGCAAAGGCAATCCCCTCGGCATCACAGGCGTAGACGATCTTGTCCGTGACGACGTGCTATTCATCAATCGCCAACGCGGGGCCGGAACCCG
>PDWI01002824.1_pt1 | contig 25613 bp, 22 predicted proteins | sample 1430891 | NCBI WGS metagenome assembly PDWI01 (sample SAMN01162508, study PRJNA174530) | Oral metagenome, whole genome shotgun sequencing project. | biome: Marine environment; feature: Marine mammal; material: Swab sample of the gingival sulcus; isolation source: swab sample of gingival sulcus...
ACAGCACAGCACAGCACAGCACAGCACAGCACAGCACAGCACGGTTCGTTCTTTCGGTGGCAATTATTATAGGCTGCCTTTTCCCTCTTAACTCTTTAGCAAAAAATAGCAGTTTTCGTTCAATTGGTTCTACAATAGCCTCAGATTATCGTAATTTTTATTCAAAAGAATCTCTTACCAGGCTGGGCATTGGTTTCCTGGCAATGGGGCTTGTCGCAAACACTGAAATTGATGACAATATCCATGAATGGTATCAGGATGATATCCGCAACAATACCACAGAAGACCTTGCCGAAAATGCCAAATTCTTTGGCGAAGGAATTTATATCATTCCATTTTCCCTCCTATCCAGCAGCCTGCACTATCTTGATGCAGACTCCAGTCTCGGCAAATGGGGTCGCAATACAACAAGAGCCTATCTTGTCGGTGGACCTGCAATGCTGGCAGCACAATATCTGACTGGGGCATCACGACCGGGCGAAGATCCCGACCAAGGCTCCGACTGGAAACCGTTCAATGATAACAATGGCGTCAGCGGCCATGCCTTTATTGGCGCAGTTCCTTTTTTGACCATAGCAAAAATGAATGACGATACCTTTATCAAGATACTTGCCTATTTCGCATCAACACTCACCGCATGGTCAAGAGTTGACGACAGTTCTCACTATACCTCTCAGGCAGTACTTGGCTGGTATATGGCATATGAATCTGTAAACGCAGTCTTTACAACCGATAATCAAGAGAAGAAAATCTCCTTTACTCCTGTTGTTGGAAAAGACTTTTATGGTATGTTTCTTTCCATGCGTTGGTAGAAGAGATTTATTACAGGGAGTTTTCCTCTGCAAAAGATGAAAACTCTCTGTAACAAGGAAAGTCATAGGCACAGAAAAAGAACTGACGATATATCATTATATGGTATAACTCTCTATCATATTAAATTTTTTCGTAAAGAATATCTACCAAAGAGGAACTATATGAAGAAAGAGGTTCTCTTTTTTGTGCTGATTCCTGCAGTCTTTAACCTTCTGTTTCTGGGGCTCTATTTTTCCGGGATAAACAGCCTGCAACAACTGATAGCACCAAGGATGGAGACACTTTATCCACCTTCCTGGCGAGAATTTGGCATGGTTGAACAAATGCAGAATATCCTCCTTTTTTCTACTTTTGGAATTCTCTTTTACGCAGCACTTAAACGAAAAATCAGTACTGAAAAATACTTCTTTACCTTTGGTTCCGTTATCGTACTGTTTCTTTTCCTTGAAGAAATTGACTATGGACTCCATTTCGCTCACTACTTCCTGAACAATGCCATTGAGATACCGCGTTTCAACTGGCATAACCAGCAAACATTTTCCGGAAGGGAAAATGGACATTACCTTAAACAGATCAGTGATCTTCTCTGCATTATCTGGTTTTTGCTTATCCCAATGGTAAAAACGAAATGCAGCTTTCGCCCCCTTGCCTCAATAATACCATGCCGCTGGTTTATTACCGCCCTGATCGTCTCGTTTATCTTTTCGCTCCTTGCCCATTATTTAAACGAGCAAGGGTTTGGAATTATTGATAACCAGCAAGGCTTGCTGGATGGCAATATCTCTGAATTCAGGGAGACCTCAACCTATTATCTCTTTTTGCTCTATGCGCTGCAACTTGCAAAAAAAGTTGATTTCAAAAAGAATTAAACGCTGTTGCTCTCTTTTTTCAGCAGCCGCACAATATCTTCTGCCACTCTTTTTGATGCCCCGGAGCTGCCTAAAGCGGCCCTTACCCCGGCAAGCCCATCCAGCATTTCCTGCCGTTTCCTGCTATCCTCAAGCAATGGCATGATCTCTGCCGCAATACGCTTGGCAGAAACTTCCTGCTGCAAAAGCTCCGGCACAACCTCCCTGCCTGCCACCAGATTAACAAGACTGAAAAAATCGATCTTTACCAGCATTTTGCCAAGCATATAGGTAAATCTGGCAAGGCGGTATGCCACCACCATCGGTACCTGCAAAATGGCAAGTTCCAGCGTTACTGTCCCGGAAGCGGCAATAACGGCACTACAGGCCGACATCATTTGATAACGATCCTGCGACATCACAACAATATCAAGCCTCTTCTGATACTCTTCCAGCCCTGCCTGCCGCAAATCATCCATCGAAATGGTTGATGCCAGAGGGAGCAGGAAAACTGGCGGCTGGGCAGATTTTTCCTGAATCAATGCCGCAGCCTCAAGAAAAACGGGCAAAAGCCCTGCTATCTCCCGCCTGCGACTGCCTGGCAGCAGGCCAACATATTTTCGTGCCGGATCAAGGCCGTGTCTGATAAAAAATTCTTCCTGGCTGCACTGCAATACGACACTATCCAGCAAGGGGTGCCCCACATAATGGGCGGCAATACCATGCTTGCGGTAAAAAGGCTCCTCAAAGGGAAGGATCACCCCCAGCCCGTCCACCCGCTGGCGCAGGATTTTCACCCTGCCGCTGCGCCATGCCCATACCTGGGGGCAAATATAGTAATAGACCGGAATACCAAGTTTTTTCGCAACTTTTGCCAGCAGAAGGTTAAAATCCGGCAAGTCAATAATAACCAGCATATCGGGTCGCCGCTGGCGCAACGCAGTGCGCAACATACGCTGCGCCCGGAAAATATCTGCGCCACGAGCCACCACCTCCACCACTCCCATCACAGAAATCTTTTCCGCATCAAAGAGGATTTCGGCTCCGGCTCCTGCCATTTCTTCTCCACCCATACCATAAAAACAGGCAGCAGGAATAAGAGAACGCAATGCCTCAATCAGCCGGGCTCCATGCAGATCACCCGAAGCCTCACCAGTAACAATCATTATTTGGGGAGATATATCTAGCACAGGAAATACTTGCCTTATCAATTCGTTATCATAAAAAAACAATCTCCGTTCTGCTGCGCAGAACACAAAAAAGGAGACAAAAAGAAAGGCGCATAGTAGCCTGTTCCTCTTTTTTTTGCAAAATCTATTGCTTTTCGATATGTTAGCCTGAATTGACCTCTGGTGAACATTATTAAATTTTCAGGGAATATAATTTGTTTGTATAACAGTCTGATAGTAAAGGAAAAAACAAAAATCTGCTACAATGTTGATGAAATATCCGGGTTAGCCAACGAGTTGGCGTTGCAGCCCATTTTTTACCCCTTCTATAACAGATTGAGACATAGTATAAATGAAGACCATCGCCCTTTTTTTCGCCCGCCCCCTTGCTCCTCTCTATGCAGCAGTAATGTGGCTGCGGCAATATCTTTATCTCCACGGCATTTTCGCCAGTGAAAAACCGCAGGTTCCTGTCATTTCGGTGGGAAATCTTGTGCTTGGCGGCACCGGAAAAACACCAATGGTGCGTTATCTGGTTACTCTTCTCCAGGAAAATGGCTGCAACCCGGCCATTATCAGCAGGGGGTATAAGGGCACAGCAAAAAAAAGTGTCAATATTGTCGCCAGTGAAGGGGAAATCCATCTCTCGGCAAAAGAGGCCGGGGATGAACCCTATATGCTGGCGACAAGTCTGCCGCAAACTCTGGTACTTACCGGGAAAAAACGCATAAACCCGGCAAAAAAGGCGGTGACTATGGGAGCAGATTGCCTGATCCTTGACGATGGATTCCAGCATCTTTCCATCAAACGGGATATTGATATTGTATTGTTTGACGCCTCCTATCAGGCCGGCAATAGCCGCCTGTTGCCCGCCGGGCCGCTGCGAGAACCGGCTATCGCTCTGCGCAGGGCAGACTGCTTTATGCTCACCGGCATTACCACAGCAAACAGGGAGCGGGCAAATAAATTTGCCGAGCTACTGAAACAACGATTTCCGACAACGCCCGTTTTTTTCGGAGAACGGAGTTCCCTCTTTTTCCGCCGACTTGAAGGCGGCACTTGCACCAAACCAGCAAAAACACTGCTTGCCTTCTGTGGTATTGCCCAACCTGAAAGATTTCGCAAAAGTCTTGACCACGCCGCTGTTCATCTGCAAAAATTTGTTGCCTTTGCCGACCATGCACCATATAGCCAGGCACAGATAAAAAAACTTGAAAGAAAAGCAGCAGAATGTGGAGCAACGGCACTTGTTACCACAGAAAAAGATAGTGTGAAACTGCGGCATCTCTCTTTTTCCATGCCCGTTTTTATCGCAGGTTTTACAATGGAGACAACAGACGAATTCACCAAATTTATAAAAAAACATCGCTCATTGGCACATCTTTTCCGCACGACGAAGGGCAGAATCTAAAAGTATCCAATCGGCCAGAACACTCCAGAAAAGAAATTGGCAATAAATATATTCAGGATAAAAAGAAAAAACAGTTATACCAGTATATTCGTTGCCAATCACAATCTGCTCTGGTATAGTCTTGCCCCGGTGCTTCTGTCACCCGTCGGTGGGTAACTGTTCAACTTGACATGAAAGAAGAACACAACCAGAGCAGCACCTTAATCTTCCATACAAAAACAAGAGCAGAAACGTTATTACCAACAGCGCATAACTACACAAGGAACGTCAAAAATGTTTTCACCATTCTACGCTTTATTTGGCTGGCTCTCAAATGATCTGGCGATAGACTTAGGCACCGCAAACACAGTTGTTTACGTTAAGGGAAAAGGTATTGTGTTGCGAGAGCCATCGGTTGTTGCAGTACGTCAGGAAGGGCGGATGAACAAGGTTCTTGCTGTTGGTCAGGAAGCCAAGCAGATGCTGGGCAAGACTCCCGGTAATATCACCGCCATCCGACCAATGAGGGATGGTGTTATCGCCGATTTTGAGGTAACAGAGGCAATGCTGCGCTATTTTATCAAAAAGGCACATAACCGCAGGGCATTGGTTCACCCTCATATCATCGTGTCTGTTCCTTCCGGGATTACCCAGGTGGAAAAACGGGCGGTAAAGGATTCTGCGATGTCTGCCGGGGCACGCGAAGTGTATCTTATTGAAGAACCGATGGCAGCCGCCATTGGTGCAGGACTACCTATTACCGAACCAACAGCTTCAATGATTATTGATATTGGCGGCGGCACCACAGAAGTAGCAGTCATCTCCCTGAAGGGTGTGGTCTATGCAAAATCGGTACGGGTTGCTGGAGACAAGATGGACGAGGCCATTTTGCAGTATATCAAGCGTCAGCATAACCTCGCCATCGGCGAACGTACCGCAGAGCGGATCAAGACCACCATTGGGAATGTAATGCCGGAAGAACCGTATGAAGAGATGGATGTCAAAGGGCGGAACCTTGGCACTGGCGTACCGATGACCCTGAAAATCACCTCCGGGGAGATTCAGGAAGCTATCATGGAACAGGTTGATATAATTATTGATGCAGTACGGGTTGCGCTTGAGGTTACACCGCCGGAGCTGGCGGCAGATATCGTTGATAACGGTATTGTGCTGACCGGGGGTGGGGGCTTGCTGAAAAACCTTGATAAACGGTTGGCAGAAGAGACCGGAATGCCGATTATTGTTGCCGAAGATCCCCTCTCTTCAGTGGTTATGGGTTCTGGCAAGGCACTGGATAGTCTTGATATCCTGCGAGAAATTACTATTGACTAAAAATAAGCACAATTTTTGTCTGTAAATCCTTAACCTCCTCGTTTTCCGTGGTACGACCAAGAACGACAAGAAATACCTCAAAAGACAGGCGTTCCTTTTGGTTCACCTTGCGAAGGGGAGGGCTTCTTACTCTCTTCCTGTTTGTTGGACTATTGCTGCTTGGTTCTCTTTTTGGTAGTAAATTTGGTACCCTGCACCAGCTCACTCTTGATATGGCCGGGTATTTACAGAGCGGCGTCACCCATACCAAAAGCAGAATAGCAGGGTTCAAGGAGGATTATATCTCAAGCTGGGCATTGCAGGAAGAGAATCAGCGCTTGCAGAAGATGGCGGATAAATACCTCGCCGAACTTGGTAAATACCGAGAGGCATATCGACAGGCAAAAGCATTTGAAGCCCTGCTGAATTTCAAGAAACAGCTCAATGTACAGCCAGTCGCAGCACGAGTTGTTGGCAAGGAACCAGTCTTTTGGTGCAAAACCATCATTATTGACCGTGGTCGGGCAGATGACGTCCTTGAAGGGATGACGGTTTTTGTCCCTGCAGGGGTGGTCGGTCAGATAATTCATGCCGCCGAACACTACTCCAAGGTATTGCTGGCCAATGCTCCCAGCAGTGCCATTGATGCCCTTATCCAGAAAAACCGGACCAGAGGGATCCTTCAGGGTGCCGGAGCAAAGGGTTATATACTCAACTATGTGCAGAAAAACGTTGATGTAGACATAGGCGATCGTATCGTTACCGCCGGAATTGGTGGAATATTCCCTACAGGACTGGTACTGGGAACAGTGTCCGAAGTGCATTCAAGGCAACGGGGGATGTTTCAGGAAATAATAGTAAAACCAGAGGTCAATTTCCAGAAACTGGAGTATGTTTTTGTTGATCCCACTGACCGCAGAAAAATTATTGATTCGATAAATAATGCACCAATCTGGCAAAAGTGATGACTGCCCTTATCTTCTGGCTTATAGGTCTTACTACCATTATTGCGCAAACATCGATCCTGCAAGATTTGCCAGAATGGTGTAGCCGTCCTGATTTTCTCTTTATCCTGCTGGTCTTTGTCACTTATCGACTGGCCTGGATTCCCGGATTGATTGTGGTTCTTTCACTCAGTTGGCTGATAGATGTGGTCTCCGGCATTCATCCTGGCATCTACCCTCTTATCTGCCTGCTCCTCTTTGTTGCGCTGAAGGTTCTCAGCTACGGTAATCCGATAAAGGAGTCAAGCTACCAGATCCCCCTGCTTGGTGCAGCCTGGCTGGTCGGGCAGTTCCTGCAACATATCATCCACTCCTTCTGGCTGGATCAGATAGGCCCGGACTGGCAATGGGGACAACATCTCCTTGATGTTACCCTGCTAATGATTGTTGCAATCCCCCTCTTTGCTCTTTATAATAAATTGTTCAGGTTTCTGAAAAAACGTCGACGATAGCAATAAATCTCACCACAAGGGACATAGATATCTGCAAACATCTCAAATATATTATCGGTACCCCGACTCATCTTGAGGTACCTGAAAAATCTGAAAAGAGTCATGTCTTACCTCCTTCTCTGAAAGAAACTCGATGAAATTATCCTCCAGACTCCCCGGAAGCAAAAGAACTCGATACGATGTAATTGCAGAACATGATGATCTGTCGCTTATACTATTGCAAAAAAGGTTGTTGTTTGCTGCACTGGTCATTCTTCTTTTCTTTACCGCAATCACGCTACGTCTGTGGCATCTTCAGGTAACAAACGGTGAAGAGTATAGAAATAACGCCAACAAGAATCGGGTGCGTATTCGCAAGACAGCCCCGCCCAGGGGACATATTCTCGACCGCTTTGGTCGGGAAATTGTCTCCAATCGACCTTCCTTCAATGTCACCCTGGTAAAGGAGGATTCAAAGGATATTACCCAGACGCTGAAAAAACTTGCTCCCATTCTCGGTATGACCGAGGCAGAACTATGGGAGAAAGTGCGTCTCTCGTCGGGAAATCCGCACTACTATCCCATCGTCCTCAAAGAAGACATCGACTGGAAGACCCTTGCCTATCTGAAATACCATAACCGGCAATTCGCCGGGGTACGTACCGAAGTCCAGCCGGTACGCGTCTACCCCTATACCGATCTGGCTGCCAATATTATCGGCTATCTTGGTTCCATCACCAAAAAAGAACTGAAAGAATCTACCGAAAAAGATATCTATCAAGGCGGCGATCTCATCGGAAAACGGGGGCTTGAAAAACTGCGAGAGAAAGATCTCCGCGGAGAAAAGGGAGAAAGACTCAGTGAGGTTGATGCCAAGGGCTTTGAGCAGAGAATGCTCAAGGAGGTCGAGCCTATGCCCGGCAGGGATATTCAACTTACCATTGATATTGATCTGCAACGGGTTGCAGAAAACTTTATGGCCGCAGGCGAAAAATCGGGCGCCGTGGTTGTTCTTGAAGTCAATACAGGCAAGGTTCTGGCAGCCGTTTCGGCACCATCCATCCACATCACCGATTTTGTCGGCGGCATTTCCAGCAAAAAATGGCAAGCCCTGCTTGCCAATCCGAGAAAACCTCTCCTCAACAAGGTCGTTCAGGGAAGCTATCCTCCAGGCTCAATCTACAAGATGATCACCGCTCTGGCCGGACTGTCGAAAGGCGTTATCAACGAGAATACACAAATCTTCTGCCCTGGATATTATCGTTTTGGCAATCGCATTTATCGCTGCTGGAAACATAGCGGCCATGGCAAGGTAAATCTGAAACAGGCCATAGCCCAGTCCTGCGATGTCTATTTCTATCAGGTTGGCCAGACCGTGGGTGTTGACGTGCTGGCGGATTTTGCCAGGAAACTCGGTCTTGGCGCAAAGACCGGCATTGAGATGGCATACGAAAAGTCTGGACTGACTCCGACAAAAGAGTGGAAACAGCGTGTGAAAAAACGGCGATGGCAGGATGGAGAGACCCTCTCTGTAGCCATCGGTCAGGGCTTCAATCTGGTTACCCCTCTCCAGATAGCACAAATGACAGCCGCTATTGCCAATGGCGGTACCGTTTACCGCCCGCAGATTGTGGAAAAGGTGATCGCCCCGGGCGGCGAGGTTATCGAAAATTTTCAGCCGCAAATAGTACGAAAAATCACTGGACGTGACTCCTTTTTTCACCTTATCCAGCAAGGAATGACTGAAGTGGTTGAAGGCAGACGGGGAACAGCCCGCAAAGTGCGGATAAAAGGCATTCCTATTGCGGGGAAAACAGGAACAGCACAGGTGGTTAAAGTTGCGCAATATCGAGGGTTGAAAGACGAAGACATCCCCTATAATTATCGGGATCACGGCTGGTTTACCTGTTATGCTCCTGCAAACAAGCCGCAAATTGCGGTGGCAGTCCTGGTGGAGCATGGACTGCATGGCAACTCAAGTGCCGGTCCTGTTGCCAGGGCAGTGTTACAGCAATATTTTGCTGATCAGATCAAACAAAATGAATTATCAAATAATTAAATTCCAGAAATATGTACCGAATAAACCGCAGACTTATCGAAAATTTTGACTTTTTCCTTCTGTTCCTCATTATTTTTATATGCGGTATGGCGCTGTTTAACCTCTACAGCGCATCAATGCCACCCAAGGGTTACGGTACACCACCTTATATAAAGCAAAGCATCTTTATGGGTGGCGGACTTTTAATCTTTTCTCTTATTTGCAGCTTTGACTATAAGCATTTCCTCTTTCTCTCCTGGCCCATCTATCTTTTCGTTATCATTGCATTGATAGCAACCAACGTTATTGGTGCCACAGCCGGAGGAGCGCAGCGCTGGATTCATTTAGGCCCCTTTAATTTTCAACCATCAGAAACCGCCAAACTTATGCTGGTGATCAGCCTTGCCAGTTACTATGCAAGAAAAGAGAAACGAGATGGCTACTCCTTTATTGATCTTCTCATACCGATGGGGCTTACTGCTATTCCTTTCCTGCTTATCCTGTTTCAGCCGGATCTTGGTACTGCCCTGATGCTTGGCATCATCTTTGTCTATATGACGATCTTTGTTCGTTTAAAATGGTCAACCTATGTTATCTCTGGAATGCTGGCCTGCTGCTTTGGCGTTTTCGCCTGGATGAAGATACTCAAACCGTACCAGAAGCGACGGGTAGAGACCTTTCTCAACCCCAATGCCGACCAGATGGACCAGGGCTATCAGATTGCCCAGTCAAAGATCACCATGGGCAGTGGCGGCTGGACAGGCAGTGGCTATATGCAGGGAACCCAGGGGCACCTTCATTTTCTGCCAGAACGACATACCGACTTTGCCTTTGCTGTCTGGGGCGAGGAGTGGGGATTTATTGGCAGCATGATTTTTCTGGGCTGCTATTTTTCGATGCTGCTATGGGGGCTGTATGTCGGGATAACAGCAAAGGATCGCTTCGGAACACTGCTCGCCTATGGCGTGGTGATGCTTATCTTTTTCCAGGCAGTAATCAACCTGTTTATGATTATGGGCTGGCTGCCGGTGGTGGGTATCCCTCTGCCCCTTGTCTCCTATGGCGGCTCATCACTGCTCACCACCATTGCGGCACTGGGGATTTTAATGAATGTGCGAATGCGCCGCTTTCACCCAATGCAAGGATAAAAGGGAAACCACTACTTTCAGTTATGGTCAATCACCAGCTCAGCCAGCGCCTGAATAAAACCGGGCCGGGTGTTGAGTGAAGGGGTCCCAACAAAAGCCATACCCCGCTCCTCTGTGATATTGCGATAGAGCATATCAATTTCATACAGGGTCTCCACATGGTCGGAGACAAAACTGATCGGCACCATCACCACCCCCTTGCACCCTTCTGCAGCCAAAGACTCCAGCATCTCCGGGGTTGACGGTGAAAGCCACTCAACCGGGCCGCTACGTGATTGATAGCAGAGCCGCCCCGCAACCCCCGTCAACCGTTCAATGCCGGCAATGCTCTGTTCAAGATGCTCCACATAAGGGTCTCCATCGTCAATAAAAGAGACAGGCAGACTATGCGCCGAATAGACCACCGCAATATCCTCTATCCCCCTTGCCTTCAACGCATTGATCTCACTTTCTATTCCCTGGGCAATAACTTGCAGATAGGAGGGTTGATCCGGCCATGAATCAATAATATCCAGAGGAAGGGAAGAGTTCCGGCGAACAAGTTCCTGTTGCAGGAACTTTACCGATGAGCCAGTTGTTGCCCTTGAATATTGTGGATAAAGCGTCAGAGCAATCAACCGGGTAACGCCTTTTGCTGCCAGTATATCAAGCGCCTGCTCAGGATAGGGAGGCCAGTAGCGCATCGCCATGGTCACATGATAGCTGCCATACATCTGTAACCGTTCCTCCAGCGCCGCAGCCTGGGCAGCAGTAATCTCGGGTAAAGGCGATTTTCCGCCAATCCTGCGATAGTTTTCAGCAGATTTGGGTGCCCGCCGCCAGGCGATAAATGCAGCAATATATCTCTGCAAAAATGCCGGGCCAAGCTGGATAATATCCCGGTCGGAGAAGAGATTGTATAAAAAGGGGCGTACCGCTTCAAGGCTGTCTGGCCCTCCCATATTGAGCAAAATAACCCCGGTAATTTCCTTTCGCATGGTTATACTCCATCTGGTATTATATTCTGCGAACCTTCAGTTCATTGTTTACCATAAAAAAAGCGTACTGCCCATGCCCTGTCTCCAGATATGGATTTTCCAAAAAAATTACAGGAACACTCCACTATGACCACCGCAGCACACTATCGCACTACAGCCCTGATGCGACGAAAGAGGCAGACGACCGCCACAATCCATAAAAAATCACAGATGATAGAGGAAAAACTGCTCAGTATGCCACAGACAGGAAAAGCTGCGCACATTTTTTTTATCTATATTAATTTTCGCAGTGAAGTGGAAACAAGACACCTTATCTCCGTCCTTTTGAAAAAAGGAAAAACAGTATCGGTTCCACTATGCCATCCCGAAAAACATCAAATGGAAGCCATTGCGATAGAAAACCTCGACCAGCTTGTCTCCGGTGCCTGGGGGATTCCAGAACCGCCACCAAAACTTGCCAGCACCAGCAGGGTTGATCCGGCAATAATTGATATTATTGTTATGCCGGGTGCAGCATTTGACTGTTATGGCGGACGCGTTGGCTATGGCGGCGGATTTTATGACCGCTTTGTTGCCAGGGTTCCACAGGCACAACGAATAGGCCTTGCCTTTGAGTTGCAGATTGTTCCCCGCATCCCTCTGGCACCGCACGATGCGCTGGTCGACTCTATCGTAACCGAGAGAAGAATCATCCCTGCTGGCAGAGGAAAACTTGTCAATTATCCTGTCGCCCGGTAATATAGCCTGATTATTCCCCTCTGCCGGGGAGAATATTTTTTATCAAAAAAACACACCCGACCAATAATCATACGGAGCAATGCGATGCAGGACAGTTTTCTGGAAAGAATTTTCAAACTTAAACAACATAACACTACACTATCCACAGAAATACTTGCCGGGTTCACCACCTTTATGACCATGGCCTATATTCTGGCGGTAAACCCCGGAATCCTCTCCTCTACAGGAATGAATTTTGGCAGCGTTTTTACTGCCACTGCACTCTCCGCCGTACTTGCTACCCTGGTGATGGGACTTTATGCCAATATGCCCTTTGCCCTGGCACCGGGTATGGGGCTGAACGCCTTTTTTGCCTTTACCGTGGTCAAGGGCATGGGATACTCCTGGGAACTTGCGCTCACCGCAGTTTTTATTGAAGGAATTATCTTTCTGCTGCTCACCTTTTTCAATATCCGGGAAGCGATTCTTAACTGCATCCCCCTCAGCCTGAAATACTCCATCTCTGCAGGAATCGGCCTGTTTATTGCCTTTATCGGCCTGTACAATGGCGGTCATGGCATCATTGTTCAGGGGCAGGGAATCCCCCTTACTCTCGGCGACCTCTCTACCAGCACCCCGTTGCTGATGATCATTGGCCTGCTGATAACAAGTGTGCTGTTGGTATACAAGGTTAAGGGAGCCCTCTTCCTCGGTATTATTATCACCACAATCATCGGTATTCCGATGGGGATAACGCAACTGCCAACAGCTCTCTTTTCGCCGCCTCCAGCTCCGCTGTGGTGCGCATTTGAATGGCAGAATATCCTGTCGATGGATTTTCTGTTTATCCTTTTTACCTTCCTTTTTGTTGATATGTTCGATACCGCCGGCACTCTTGTTGGTGTTGCCACCAAGGCGGATATGCTGGATGGCGATGGCAATCTGCCAAATGCCAAAAAGGCGCTGTTTGCCGATGCCCTCGGCACCACTGCGGGCGCATGCCTGGGAACATCAACAGTAACCTCCTATATCGAATCAGCCGCAGGCGTGGGTGAGGGAGGACGCACCGGACTCACCGCCGTTACTACCGGCATACTCTTTTTTGTTGCCCTGTTCTTCTCGCCTCTTTTTGCCATTATTCCCGGTGCCGCCACTGCTCCGGTGCTTGTCCTTATCGGCCTCTTTATGTTAAGCCCTGTTAAAAACGTCGATCTGGAAGATTATACCGAGGCAATCCCCGCCTTTCTTACCATCCTGATTATGCCGCTCTCCTACTCCATTGCAGACGGTATTATGTGGGGAATCAGCAGCTATATTATTTTGAAACTTTTTTCCGGTCGAACAAAAGAGATTCCTGCGGCCAGCTATCTTATTGCAGCGCTGTTGGTGATGAAGATCGTTCTCCCCTTTATAATAGGGAAATAGGTTGCCCCCAGTTAAAGGATTATAGTCATAATGAAAAAACAGGGAAGTATCATTTTACTGCTCGCTGTCTTTATTGCAGGGTTTCTTGCCGGAACGGGCTTTGCCGTATGGAAGATGGATGCGATACTACAGGACCAGGGAAAAACAACTGACACAGATCAACCCTTGCCTACCGGTCACATTGCTCAATTGCAGGAACAGCTAAAGAAAAATCCACAGGATGGGGCAGCATGGAGTCGTTTGGGCAACCTCTACTACGACAGTAATCAACCGCAACAAGCAATTGAGGCCTATGAAAAAGCTCTGCAATTTCAGCCGGCAACGGCTAATCTACTCACCGATCTTGGGGTAATGTATCGTAGAGTCAATCAGCCAGACAAGGCCATAGAGTATTTTAACAAGGCCATAGCCCAAAATCCGCAGCACCTTCCCTCCCGTTTTAACAAGGGCGTTGTGCTGCTGGGCGATCTGGCAAAACCTCGTGCTGCCATTGCTGTCTGGAGAGAAATTATTACTATTGATGCCAACGCCACCACCGGTTCCGGGGAGAAAATTGCCGATATTATCACCAGCGTTGAGAAAAATCTTGCTGCCAGGAAGAAAGAATGAACCAGCCGCTATATAGTGAAAAACAGTTTTTCACCTTTGCTCATCCTGCAAAAAAGCAGAAAAAGATGCGGCTGGAGAGCGGGGCGGAACTGGAAAAAGTCACCATTGCCTGGGAGAGCTGGGGCAAGTTAAACGAAAAGAGGAACAACACGGTTCTTGTTCTCCATGCCTGCACTGGTGATTCCCATGCCGCAGGTGTTTACAAAAATGGAGGGAAGGAGGGGTGGTGGGATTTTCTTATCGGCCCCGGCAAGGCAATTGATACCGAAAAATATTTTGTTCTCTGCTCCAATATCCTCGGTTCCTGCATGGGTTCTACCGGACCGGCTTCCATCAACCCGGCAACTGGAATACCCTATGCTCTTGATTTTCCAATGATGACCGTGGGAGATATGGTAGAGGCACAAAAGAAACTGCTGGAACATCTGGGCATTGACACTATTCATGCTGTTGTTGGCGGCTCGGTGGGCGGGATGCAGGTACTTGAATGGTGCGCCCGCTACCCGGAAAAGATCAACGCTGCGATTCCCATTGCCACCACCATGCGCCATTCGGCTCTGGCCATCGCCTTTAACGAGATTGCCCGACAAGCGATTATGACTGATCCCCACTGGAACAAGGGTGAATATTATCAGGGAAAACCGCCAGCAACCGGCCTTTCTGTAGCAAGAATGGTGGGGCATGTCACCTATCTTTCCGATGAGGCCATGCGCCGTAAATTTGGCAGGCGACTGCAGAATAAGGAGTCTTTCTCCTTTGGTTTTGATGCCGATTTTCAGGTGGAGAGCTATCTGCGTCATCAGGGATCAAAATTTGTTGAACGCTTTGATGCCAACTCCCTGCTCTATATCACCAAGGCAGCCGATTATTTTAATGTTGCCGAACGCCTTACCGCCAACAGCCCCCTTATTGACGCAGGGGCAGCAAAAAAAATCCGCTATCTGGTAGTCTCCTACAGCAGCGACTGGCTCTACCCCACCTATCAGGCAAGGGAGCTGGTGCATACCTTGAAACGCTCCGGCCAGGATGTCAGTTTTGTTGAGATTGCCTCCGATTGCGGCCATGATGCCTTTCTTATCCCCGAACCGACCCTGCCGCAACTGCTGGGCGGCTTTCTTGCAGGAGGCGACAATGGAGAAGCATAATTTTGCACAAAATATCCGCTTTGATCTGCGCACCATCGCAAAACTTATCCCTGAGAACAGCTCGGTGCTTGATCTTGGCTGCGGCAATGGCGATCTGCTTGCCTGGCTCAAGGAGACCAAAAATGTCCGCGGCACGGGCATTGAGTATAGTCAGGAAAAGGCTGCACATTGCATCGCCAGAGGCCTTTCGGTATTACAGGGCGATCTCAATGATGAGGTGGACGACTACCCCGATAACAGTTTCGACTATGTTGTCCTCAGTCAGACGCTGCAACAGGTCTATGAACCCGCCCGGCTGCTGCACTCGCTCTCCCGCATTGGCAGGAAAGTAGTGGTGAGTTTTCCCAATTTCAGCCACTATGTGATCCGCCTCCACCTTTTTCTTAAAGGCATGGCACCAGTAAGCAAGGAACTGCCCTACCACTGGTACGACACCCCCAATATCCGGGTTATCACCCTGCGGGATTTTCGCCGGTTTGCAAGGGATGTCGGCTATAATATCGTCGAGGAGATTGCAATTAAGACCTCACACAAAAACACGCAAGGCAGAATAATCCATACCTGTAAGCCGCTTCGTGCCACATACGGCATATATATTATCGAAAAGCCGAGATAAAGGAGAATTTATGACTTCATATAAAGAGCCGCCGCCTGTGCATCATCAGCATCCAGCAGAGAAAAAGGCCGAACAGTCGCCCACTCGTAGTCTCCATGCCCAGGTGCCCGATGTGGTAAAAAAACTGCTCTCTTCCTGGAGTTCCAAAAGCTGCTATGAGCATATCAGTGCAACACCCATTCCCTCACAACGAAAAATTATTGATATTGTTGAACAGACAAGAAGAATCCTCTTTCCCGGCTACTTTACCCAGAATCGGCTCCACCCCACCAATCTGGAGTTTTATATCGGCAATGAAACCACCGATCTCTACGACAAGGTGACAGAGCAGATCCATATGGCCATCCGTCATGATTGCAGCCGCAATAACCGCCCCTGTATCAACTGTGAAGTGATCAGCCACGATCTGGCGCTCCAGTTTGTAAAAAAACTGCCGGAGATTGCCGAAACCCTGGCCAAGGATATTGACGCAACCCTGGCTGGCGATCCGGCCACCAAAAGCTCTGATGAGGTAATTTTCTGCTATCCCGGTCTGTTTGCCATTTCGGTCTATCGCATTGCCAATGCCCTGTTTCTTCTTGATGTACCGACCATTCCCCGTATTATGACGGAATATGCCCATAGCAAAACGGGGATTGATATTCACCCCGGCGCAACCATTGATGCCGGGCTGTTTATTGACCACGGCACCGGCGTTGTTATTGGCGAAACAACGGTTATTGGTAAAAATGTGCGTATTTATCAGGGGGTAACCCTGGGAGCACTCTCGTTGCCAAGGAACTGCGGCGAAAAGCTACAGAACCAGAAACGGCACCCGACGCTGGAAGACAATGTTATTGTCTATGCCAATACCACTATTCTTGGCGGTGAGACCATCATTGGCAAGGGAGCCACCATTGGCGGAAATATCTGGCTTACCGAAAGTGTGGCACCCGGCACACGGGTACTGCGGCGGATGCCTGAACTCTCTTTTTCTTATAAGAAATGATGAATATACTCGATAGCTGCGGCAATACTCCCCTGCTCAAACTCTCTGCCGATTTTATTGGCACAACGGATGCAACTGTGCTGGTAAAGGATGAATCCCGCAACCCCTCTGGCAGTATCAAGGCACGAGCGGCCGTGGCAATGATCAAAACAGCGATAAGAGAGGGAAAAATTGATGGCAACAGCACCATTATCGAACCGACCAGCGGCAACACCGGGATTGGCCTTGCCTTTGCCTGCGCCAGGCTCGGCCTGCGGCTGATCCTTACCATGCCGGAGTCGATGTCTGTTGAGCGCAGGAAACTCCTTGCCCACCTGGGCGCAGAACTGCACCTCTCCAGCGCAGAAGATGGGATGCAGGGGGCGGTTGATACCGCCAGACATCTGCTTGCAACAACAGACAACAGCTATATACCGGATCAGTTTTCCAACCCGGCAAACGCTGCCATCCATCAACAGACAACAGCACAGGAAATATGGCAGCAAAGTACAGGTAGGGTGGATATATTTGTCGCAGGCGTTGGTACCGGAGGCACCTTTACCGGTGTTGGCAGAGGCTTGCGCAGCCATAATCCTGCTATTCGCCTGATTGCTGTTGAGCCTTATGAATCACCAGTTTTATCTGGAGGAAAAGCTGGCTCTCATATTATTCAGGGCATTGGCGCAAATTTTATTCCTGCCCTTTTTGATACATCTCTTGCCAACGAAATTTTGCCAATACAGGGAGAGGCGGCGATCGCTACCGCAAGAGAACTTGCGCAAAAAGAGGGGCTTCTCTGCGGGATTTCCTCTGGAGCTGCGGTATCGGCAACAAAAATTTTGGCACAGCGTTCTGAAAATAAAGGAAAAACAATAGTTACCGTGCTACCAGACACAGGAGAACGTTATCTCAGCACCACCCTTTTTACCTAAAGAATTACCTGAAAAGGATATTGTTTTATAATATAAGGAAAAATTTTCTCCAAAGATACTCTATCATATTAATATAATGACAGTTTTCACCATCGCAAACATAAAAATATTGCAATATTAAAGATTTCTTTTATAGTTATTTTTTGCCCTTTTTTATACGGGTTTTTTGAATTAATCAATAAAATGACAGCGACTTTTATGACAACAACTACGTCAGCAATAAAAAAAGGAATAAAGGCTCCTCTGCTGTTGCTTGCGGCCATTATCTCCTCTCCAGGTATCGCCCCGGGCTATGAAATTCACTCTCCAGACAACAATTCTTTTTATAATTTCAAAGGGTTTGGTACCCTGGGAGGCGTTGTTTCCGATTCTGACAAACTTGGTTTCAAGCGTCATATCCTGCAAGAAGATGTAGTTACCAGGGATTCTCCCCAACTGCTGACCGACTCCCGCGTTGGTTTGCAAATGAATGTACGGTACAAAGAAAAGCTTCAAGGAACTGTTCAGCTTCTGGCAAACCAGAAGACAAAAGAGCTTAACGATTTTATTCATCTTGCCTATCTGCAAATGAATGTCAACCCGCAACTCCTGATTCGTAGCGGGCGCCTGCCTCTTGATGTCTGCCTGATCTCCGAAAACAGGAATGTGGGCTACAGTTACCTCTGGAGCCGGCCTGTGCCTGAATTTTACGGGCAGTTCTTTCTTAGTTTTTTCAACGGGTTTGATGCTGCCTATAAATTACGCACCAGTGTTGGCATTTTTGAGTTACGCGGCGCAACCGGTATTTTTGATACAACTGTCCCCTACGATAACGGCAAGGATCTTGATATTGAATTTCGCTCTTTCTGGAATACCAGCATTCGCTACGAACGGAGTCCCTGGCAGGTATGTCTTTTTTATATGAACGGAACTGTTGACAAGACAAGTGACAGTTTTGGCAATTTTACAAGTCAGTTTAAGGGGATACCTCCAGAAGTGCTCTTTCCTCTGCAACCATATCTGGAAGAATTTTACCTCGTTGAAAATTCAACTGTGGAACAGATTGCATGCAGCATAAAATACAGCAGCAAGGGTTGGATTTTACAATCAGAGATAGGGCGCCTGCAATTTGAAAAAGCCATGGGGCTTGCCCTTGACTCTGCGTATTTCTCCGCGGGTTATCGTCTGGGTGCATTTATACCGTATGGCGTTATCGCCTGGCTCAAATCAAGTACGGATAATCTGCCTCAACTGGCTCCCGCCGGAACCTCCCCGACCATGCTACAATACGCGATAAATACATTACATAAATCGCTTGACAGCCTGGAAGCAAGGCAGACAACATTCAGCCTTGGAATACGGTGGGATATCTATGATAATATGGCTATTAAAGCTCAGTGGAATCACCATTGGATCCCTGAAGGAGGAGCATACCTGTGGGGAAACAATTTTACTTCCATCGACGACATGGAAGTAAATACCTTTTCACTCTCACTTGATTTTATTTTCTGATATGAGAGCTGCACTAAACATCATTGCCACTGTACTTATGCTTCTCTGTCCTGCAATAACGAGAGCTGATATTGTGGTTGTCGTCAACCCTGAAAACCCGCTGAATTCGATGACCAGAGAAGACGTGGCCGATCTCTTTCTTGGTCGCTACAGTGCTTTTCCCACAGGGAAACTGGCCATTCCTGTGGATCAACCAATGGATAGCAAGATACGCACGGTCTTCTACAATGATGTTATGGGCAAGACCGTAGCCCAGGCAAATGCTCATTGGGCAAAACTTATTTTCAGTGGCAGGGCAACACCACCAAGAGTGGCTCCAGATGCAACAACCATCAGCAGGATGATTGCTGAAAACAAAAATGTCATAGCCTATTTGGACAAAAGCAGAATAACTCCAGAGATGAAAGTAGTATTAACCATTCCATATAAAGGGATAAAACCTTGAACGCTCACCTCAAATCCGGCAACGACCAGGATCGGCACCGCAGTGTATGGATAATGAAACATCTGCATTTTCAGATATCCATACTTTTCGTTGTCTTTTCTTTTGTACTCGTTGTGCTGCTTGCCTGGTATGTCTACAATAACAGCTACAATGAACAGGTTGCACATGTCCGCCAGGCAACAATAGAGCTAATGCAAACTGTTGCCGAACCTGCAACAGTTGCAGGGTATCTTAATCAGGAAGACATGATCAGGGACGTTACTGACGGATTGGTCAAAAACAGTATTGTTCGTTATGCAAGTCTCACCACTCCTCAAGGGATAAATATCTTTTCCGGCCATCCCCCTTCCTTGGAATTACCCGCCTACACTATCGAAATGACACTTACCTCTCCTTTTGCCAAAGGCAAGGTTGGCAGCCTTGTTGTTGTCCAGAACAAGAAACTTATTGAACAACGCGCAAACAGAACTGGCTGGATAAATGTACTTACCCTTATCTTTGCCAATATACTGGTTGTCTTCTTCGGAGCAATCTTTATCTATATATTCCTTACCAAGGCAATCAAGGAGACAGGAAAGCAACTGCATAATATTACTCCTGGCAGTACAAAACAGCTTGACGTGCCGAAAAGACATCGGGCCAATGAATTTGGTCGTCTTATCAACGATATTAACTATCTTCTAAGCAAAACAAAAAGTACTATCGACAGTGAGCGAGGCCTTCGCCAAAAAGTTGAGGATCTTGAAGAAAAATATAGAAGAATTTTTGAATACGCCTGTGGTGCAATGATTATCACAACACCAACAGGCGAGATAACCATGTCCAATATTGCATTTGAAAAGCTACGGCAGATGACAAGCAACTCCAGATCTTCAAAGAGAAATATCTGCCAGATATTTGCTGATACAAGTCTGGTTGAGGAGATGCTACGTACCACTGTCAATAGCCATCAGGTAGTAAGTAACGACCTGCTTGTCTACTGTAACAACCAGGAAGAGAAATGGTTCCATGCAGTTTTTCTCTACAGTGAAGAAAAAGAAGGAGAGAGTGGCGGCACCATTGAGGGGATCCTTTACGATATTACCGAGCGATATATTCTGGAACAGGAATCTCAACGCCAGGCAGAGCGGGATCACTTAACCCATCTCTACAATCGACAGGGAGTAGAAAACAAATTGCGCAAGCATCTCGGCAGACGCAAGGGGGAAGAAGAGATGACCCTGTTGATGATAGACTTGGATGGCTTTAAACAGATCAACGATACCTACGGTCATGATGCTGGGGATACAATCCTTGTTGAGGTGGCAAAACGCCTTAAGGAATCATGCCGTGAAACAGACACCATTGCTCGTTGGGGTGGAGATGAATTTATTATTATTCTCTATGCAGGCTACGAGGAAGAGGACTGTTTTGCCATTGGCCGGAAGATTCTGAAAAGCCTGAATGCCCCCATTGATATTGGCAATGGCAATGTTGGCACCGTTGGTGCCAGTATCGGTATAAGTACATCTCAACAGGGGAAATTTGATAAGCAACGCTTATTAAAAAACGCTGACAAGGCGATGTATGAAACAAAGAAACGCGGGAAAAACGGCATCTGCATCTATGATGCACAACAAAAAATAGTTAGTTGCAAAATGTACCGCTCCTGAAAAGACCTCTCCAGAATTACACCCCTCCACAAAGAAGTGTTATCTGCGAATGCAGAGCAGTAACTGCTGTATCAACTTTCAAAATTCGCTCACCTATCGTACAGCTGACAAATCCTTGCTGATGGAATTTTTCCACCTCATAATCCACCCATCCTCCTTCCGGGCCAATAGCAAAAATAATACGCCCTGAGCTTTCAGACAGGCCAATGGTCCGCATGCCCTGCCCCTGCGGGTGGGCAATAATCCGGTGTTGATACTCTGCTGCCAGAGGAGTAAAGGTATCTTCAATAAAGGGTTTGAACCGGCGATACTGATAGACTTCCGGCAAACGGGTATCCACCGCTGCCTGCTCCAGACCTTTACGCAGATACCGCTGATACTCCTGCTGACCAAGAATACTGCTCTCCCAGAAACTTTTCTCCACCCGGCGGCTATGAATCAGAAAAAAACGCCCGATACCAAGGGCTGTTGCCTGAGTGAAAATTCTCTGCAACATAATTGGCCGGGGCAGAGCAAGAATCAGGTCAATTTTGGGAATGGCCGGAGGCGCAGAAGTGAGTTCTATATGTAACTTTGCGGTAAACGGATATTTTTTCTGCAGGAAAAGAATCTGTCCCTGGCCAAGAAAACCGCCGACTTCGCCAACCCGAACCCAATCTCCTGTTTCTGCCCGCAGCACCTTGACCAGATGTTCGGCACGCTCTCCCTGCAAAAGAGTGGTATTGTCCTCTTGTATTTCTGTTCTATCAAGGAGTATGATATTCATATTTATAAAAAAATGGCGAAAAAGACCGTATAATCCAACAATATTTTTCACTGTTATGATGATTTTCTGTTACAATCTCCTGCAACTTTTACTCTTCCCCCTGTTGCTGCCAGCCATTGTTGTCATTATTCTCCTGCGGAAAAAATACCGTAAAAGAATTTTACCACGTCTGGGTTTTACCCTGAACAGACAACTCCCATCAGAAAGAGAGAGAGGCAAACGCCCTGTTTTCTGGATCCATGCACTTTCTACCGGAGAGACCACCTCAATAATCCCTCTGGTAAGGAAGATACGAAACGTAATGCCGGATGCCTGCATCATTTTTTCCACCACCAGCAACTCAGGACAGCAGATAGCAAAAACACTATATCCTGACGATATTGACAGCCTTATTTATAGCCCGATTGATATCCTGCCCGTTGTGCACTTCTTTATCAACAAAATTCAGCCAGACTGTTTTCTTCTGGTGGAGACAGATTTCTGGCCTAATCTTCTCTATAGCCTCAATCGCAACGGAATACCTTCCATTCTGGTCAACGGCAGGGTATCCGATGATGCACTGCAAGGCTATAAAAAAATGGCATTTTTCTTCCGCTCGATGTTTGCCTGGCTCGATGCCCTCTGCCTGCAAGGGGAAGCAGATAGAGAAAAATTTGCCGAATTTGGCATAAAAAAAGAGAAGCTCCATACTCTGGGTAATCTTAAATTTGCGGCACAACCAGCAATTGAACCCGCCCTGTACAGGGAGATTGAGTCTCTGCTGCCATATGCGCAAGGCCCCCGAATGTGCCTGCTCGCAGGCTCAACCCATCCCGGAGAAGAGGAGATCATCATAGAGGCTCTCTGCTCCCTGCAACAGCACTTCCCTTCTCTCTGCCTGATAATTGCCCCCAGAGACCCGTCCCGGGCAACGGCCCTGAAAAGATATTGCGCAGAGAAAGGATTTGCCGCCTCTTTGCGCACAACAAAAAAAAACCTGCCACCAGGAGGAGTTTTGCTACTTGATACCATTGGAGAACTTGCCGCCTGTTATCAATTGGCAGATATTGCCTTTATCGGCGGCAGTCTGGTGGATGAGCGGGGGCATAATCCGGTGGAACCAGCACTTTTTGGCTGCCCGGTTCTCTTTGGCCCTTCAATGGAGGATTTCAGCGAAATCGCAACAGAGCTGCTGCATACAGGTGGTGCTTTTCAGGTGCGCAACGGCTCCGAACTTACCGCCATCCTGCGCTCTCTTCTACAATCGCCCGCAATGCGTAACAAGGCAGGAACAGCAGCAAAAAAATGTATTACACAACAACAGGGTGGAGTTGACCGGCACCTGCAACTCATCCGCAGCCTGCTTTTGCAAAAGAGAGGGAAAAAGGTGTGAACCTCTTTTTTCAAATAACTGCATTCAACCCCCTTGTCTGCATAACAATTTTCCTTGCATTGGGTATCACAGCAGGATACCAGTTGCCGCTGCCTTCGGTATATCGAACAGGACTGGCCCTCTTTCTCTGCCTTTTACTTCCGACACTGCTGATTATTTGCTGCAAAAAAACCTGCTCTGCCAGAACAAGACTTGCACTGCTGATTCCCCTCTCCTTTTTATTGGGAGTACTCCATATCTCTTTTGCCTTGCAGATTCCGGCAGAAAAAAGGCATCTCCTTTCTCTTTTCAAGCAGAAAAAGGAGGCTGTTATTGTCGGATTGCTGCAAGAAATGCCAACCTTCAACGGCAAAACGGCCTCTGCGGTTATATGCAGTAAATGGCTGCTTTTCCCGGCAGGAAAGGCCTTTACTCCGGCACAGGGAGAAATTTTGCTGCGACTTAAAGGAGAATGGTCGCAGGATATTCTGCCGGGGGATACAATCATTGTGCGTGCAGATATAAAACGCCCCAGAAGTTATCACACTCCCGGTGCCTTTGATTACAGCCGCTACCTTGCCGAAAAAGGAATTTTCCTTACCGGATTTATCCGTTCTCCACTGTTTCTACGTAAAATTTCTCTTGAAAATCAGGAAAAAACAGGAATAAGAGTCAAAATAGAGCGATACCGCACCATAATTGCCAATGCCCTTAACCACCAGCTTCCACCACAGCAGGCCGCACTGTACAGGGCCATTCTGCTTGGTGATCGCTCCGGTATTGCCCCATCAATTATCGAGGATTTCAAGGCCTGCGGCATCTTGCATCTGCTCGCCATTTCCGGGCTGCATCTCACTATCGTCTGGTCTATTTTCTATTTTGTCTGGTACCAGCTTCTAGGCAGATCAGAGTTTTTACTGCTTCATTTCCCGGTGCATGGCATATCTGCACTACTTACCCTGCCCTTTATTGCGATCTATGCCCTGCTGGCCGGATTGCACCCTCCAGTGCTGCGGGCAGTCATTATGAGTACGACATTGGTTATCGCCCTTATCCGCAGGCAGCAAACCTCCCCGGCACCGCTGCTTTGTATCGCTGCCCTGATCATCCTGCTGATACAGCCAACGCAACTCTTTGGCCCCTCATTCCAGCTTTCATTTCTGGCAGTGGCAGCGATCTTTTTCCTGCTGCCGTTGCTTAAAAAAATTGTCTATCCGCAACAGGACAACAGCGAAGGAAAAACACATTGTATCAAAAAGATATCGCAATGGATAACTGCGGCGTTTCTTCTTTCCGGCGGAATTTCCCTGCTCACGGCGCCAATTACCGCTCTTCATTTTAACCGGATAAGTGCTATTGGTGCATTTGCCAATCTGATCGTTGAACCACTTCTCTGTCTATGGGCCCTGCCTTGCGGAATCGTTGCCACTCCCTTTCTTCTGGCGCAGGAAAGCATCCCCTCCTTCATCCTTTTACCATTGTATCTTGGAGCAGAAGGCATACACCTTGCCACCGGCATACTTTCCCAACTGGCAAAACTCCCTCTTGCCTTCTTCTGGATTGAAACAGCAGAACCTTTCTTTTTCCTGGGTACAGTTCTTTTTTATGGCGGTCTCTTCCTGCTGGTCATTGGCCGGGAAAAAGTTGCCGGTATAGATAAAAAAGAATCCTCTGCTTTCAGAAAAAAGATGCTCATTGCTGGAAGCAGCGCCATTTGCCTCTCTTTTCCCCTTCTTCTCTATAGGCCACCGTATGAAAACCGGATCGTCTTCATTGATGTTGGTCAGGGGAGCGCAACTGTGATCGAATTTGCAGGCGGTACAACCATCCTTGTTGACGGCGGGGGAACATCGCTCTCTTCCTCCTCTGTCGGCGAGCGGGTCATTGCTCCATACTTGCGAAAAAAAGGCAGAAAAAAAGTAGATACCATCGTTCTTACCCACCCGGATGCAGATCATGGCAACGGCCTTGCCTATATCCTTAAAAATTTTTCACCGGAAAAACTGCTGGTACGGGCAACAGAAGAAAAACACCCACTACAGCAACGACTACTGAAAATTGCACAGGATACCGGCTGTATGGTTTATGCTCCACAAACAAGCGAACCCATTTTTCAGAAACAAAACCAATCATTTTCCTGCCTCTATAATTTTGGCAAACCAGCACACCACTTTTCGCGCGAAAAAAACAGAGGGCTGGTTCTCTTTGCAGAACTTGACGGCTGGCGGATTTTACTGCCCGGCGATATTGATATGGAGGCGGAAAAACAGCTAACCGCAATATTTCATAAGCGTTCAAAGAATGGTTAGCCATGCTTTTTTGTACAATGAAAAAGCATGACTCCAACCCCCTCTTTCTCTTGAATGCC
>PDWI01002825.1_pt1 | contig 25611 bp, 29 predicted proteins | sample 1430891 | NCBI WGS metagenome assembly PDWI01 (sample SAMN01162508, study PRJNA174530) | Oral metagenome, whole genome shotgun sequencing project. | biome: Marine environment; feature: Marine mammal; material: Swab sample of the gingival sulcus; isolation source: swab sample of gingival sulcus...
ATTGTTTTATTTTTACGTTAAAATTCTCCCTTTTCTGACATCACAAGCGATGCGGGGTACCCGTAGCGAAAGTAAGCGTTAAAAACAAAATTCTGTCGGGATTATGAATAAGTCTGATAATTAGACATTTATATACTAACAGTACTAAATCGGGGACTATTTTTATAATAAATAATGAAATTTATTTGAGAAACAAATCTTTTTAAAAAACAATCTCCTATGATAACCTAAAATATTGCATATTCTATCCAATAGGACCTATATAATAGGGGTGCGTAAAATGTTACATACCCTATTGAGCAGGGTGCGTAAAATATTATAGAGGGGTGCGTAAAATGTTGCATACCCTATTGAGCAGGGTGCGTAAAATATTATAGAGGGGTGCGTAAAATGTTGCATACTTAAAATTCTTATCTTTCTGATTAATAGGGATTTATTTAATTTTCGCCATTTTAAATAAGTTTCTTATATATAATACTTATATTAAATATATATATAATATTATAATTATTTTTATTAATTTAATATACTTCACATACTTTAGATTCCAAAATAAAAATTTCTTAAAAAAATATTGAATTTACTTTATTAAGAACCGAAACAATTATTCAAAAAATAGGTTGCAGAAATAGAAAAAATCGTGTTTTTCTTCTGCAATTATCAATTTTTTGAGTTTTTGAAATAACTATTTCATTTACAATATTATAGGCTCTTCCAAAAAATTAGAGTTTATTGCGTTGCAAGATGTGTCTTTGTGTGTACAGATTTTCGTAAACTCCAACTCTGTATCCACAAAGACATCTTGCCTTTTTTCAAAAGGAGAAAAAACTTCGGAACTCGTTTTTTTTCTTAAATAAATATAGACTTAATTTATTCACTTTTATTTCTTGATAGTCTTTTTTAGCCTTAATTGTGTTTTTTTAGTCCTTGTTGGTAGTTTTTAGTCTTAATTAGTCCTAATTAGTCCAATCTAAACATCTGATATTGTTTAAATTACATTTTCTATTAATCTTTGCAAAGTAGTTTTAACAGAACAATAGAATGGCTAAAAAAAGAGATGTAAGAATAGATTTGAGAGTGAGTAAAGAGACAAAAGAAAAATGGCTACAAATCTGTGAAAAAAGAGATTTGGCGATGACAGATTTAATTATTGATTCTGTTGACAAAAGAATTTCTAAGTCTGAAAGACGAGGAGTAATGGCGTTCATTGAAAAACAAGATAATATTTATTCAAAAATTGAGAACAATATTAATCAGTTTGCAAAAATTGCAAATACTCAAAAGAGTGTTAGTGAAAATGAATTAAAGAGATTTAATGATAGTCTTTCAATTCTTTCTCAATTACGAAAAGAAGAAAAAGATATTTTCTCTAAAATATTTTTGTTGTTGAGTAATGGTTATTAAAATCTTAAATTCATCGGGTATGGATTTTAACGGTGTTAGATATAACACTTCTAAAATCAATAAAGGATTAGGAGAATTAATGGCGATGAAAAATTTTCCAACTTTGGATAAGAATAGCACCCAAGAAGATGTTAAAAATTATTTGAAGTCCTTATCAAATAATAATTTTCGTGGTAAAAGCAGAATTAAAAATCCGCAATTTCATGCTGTTATATCCACTAAATTTCAAAAACACTCGAAAGAAGAATTAACCAAAATTGCAGAAGAAGTAATGAAAGAACTGGGATATGGGGCACAACCGTATATTGTGGTTTTTCATAATGATACTGATAATAACCATGTACATATTGTTTCTTCTCGAGTTGATAAAAATACAGGTAAGAAGATTGATGACAGTTTTGAAAAATTAAAATCGCAAAGAGCTTTGAGTAATGTTCTCGAAAAACTATATGATATAAAAGTTGAGCGAGAGTTAGATTTACTTTTGAAATATGATGTTAGTTCTATTAATCAATTGAAAATTTTACTTGAAAAAGAGGGCTTTAAATTCGTTTCTAATCAAAATGATTCAAATGAATTTTTTGTTTTAAAAAATGGCGTTAAACAAAAGTCTTTAAAAGCTGATAAGTTGAATTTTAAAAGTAGTGGAGATACACAACGAAAAAAACAATTGAAAGCGATTTTTTACAAGTATAAAGATAAGTATTCAAACAAAGTCTTTAGAGTTATTGATGATAGAGATAAAAATGGAAGACTTAATGAACCGGAAAAAGAAAAAGCCGAAATTAAAGTAGACTTTGATAGTGAATTTCAGCATAATCTTAGGAAACTATTCGGTCTTGATATTGTTTTCCATAATAAAGATGATAAAGACCCTTTTGGTTATTCTATTATAGACCATAAAACCGGAGCAGTCTTTAAAGGTAGTGAAATTATGAAAATGCAAGAGCTTTTTGAATTTACTACTGATAGTATTGACAAAAAGACTTTTGAGAAGTTAAAGGCTTATAACACTCGAAATGATGATGAGCGAAAGTGTTTGATAAATTATTTAAAGAAACACAATATTGATGTAAAGGATTTTATGCTTTTCCATAACAAAGGAACAAAAAATATAAATGATTATAGTGAATTAAAAAAAGAAGTAATTGATTTTATTCAGCATGGTAAACATGCTGATAGAGTTACTATAGAGCAAACAGATGACGGACGCTATTTTGCAATAAATTCTAAATATCATCATATACAAGAATTAAAATCACTTGTAGGAGATAGTGTATATGCTGAATTTATTAATCCTAATCAAAATGAAAATTATAGCGAAAATAAAATGAAATCAGAGGGTATTGGAAATATCATTGATAATGTATTACATGATTTTTCTAAAAGTGAATTTGGTAAAAAAGACCCTTTTGAAGATGATTTATTAAAAAAGAAACAAAAAAAGAAGAGAAAATAATATGATATTAACTTTTAGTACACAAAAAGGAGGAACTGGTAAGACTACTCTTGCTATTGCTTTTGCAAACTATCTTTCAAAATTTTATGAAAAAAAGATTAAGGTTTATGATTTGGATTTCCAAAAATCTTTTTTTCAGAAATGGGAAGAAGATAAAAATATGGATGTTCCAAAACTATATGATGTTGAAGTAATCAAAGATGCTGATGACTTTTTTGATTATGAAAAAATTCTTGAAATGAAAGATAGTGATACTATCTACATTTTTGATTTAGCCGGAACATTAGATGATAGTTATACTGATTTATTGATGTATGCGGATTTTATCATTATACCATTTGAATATTCAGATGTTTCAATGAAATCAACCTTAGTGTTTGTGAACTTTCTTGGATATATAGAAAGTGAAGCAGAAAGAATCTTTATCTCTTCGAAATATGATAAAGGTTACAATTATCTAAATCAAGAAGCTATGGATAAAGAAGTAGCAAGATTTGGAAGACTTTTAAGCCCTCCAGTGTATAAAAGAAATTGTTTACAAACTATTAATACGAGAGGTTTAAGCTATGACCAAAAGTACGCAGTTAAGGATACTTTCGAAAATCTTTTAAAACATTTAAAAAGTAATAATGGGACGACATTTTAAATTACCTTTTATCATACGAATCGAAGATAAATATAACGATATTAATATTGAAGATTTTCTTTCCGATTGGAAAGAGAAAGAGGGGAACAGACAAAAAAGAGAGGTGCAAATGGATAATGAATTGCACATTGAATTGAAAAAATTTGAAACATTTGGAGTGGGGTTCGATGAAATTTTAGATTTAGCACTTAGATATGCTTTATCTAAGAGAGAATTTAAAAAGCTCGGAGCACAAGTTATTGAATTAAAAAACGAAGATAAACTTTAAATTATGGGAACATTTATAATAATAATCTTGGTGGTTTATTTTATTTACTATGGTGCAAATATCGTTTATGACCTCTTTTTTAGAAAAGAGAAATCTACAGAGCATGACGATGATATTCAAGAGTTCAAAATAGAAGAAATAGCGGAAGATAATAAAGAAAATGTTAAATCTATTGGAATAGATGATGTTGAAACTCTAATAACTCCCCAAGAGGAAACAAACTATAACGAAGAAGAAGATAATGGAGAGGTAGAGGTCAATATGAAACAACTTCAACAAAAACACGAAGAAGAACAACAACTTGAAATATTCAATAAAGATAAAGACGAGATAATCAAAAAGGAAAAGAAAAAGCGTAAAGAAAGATTTTTTGAATTAATGAAATTAGCCGAAACTAATGTGCAAATGGTCGGGGATATTCAAGGTCAAAAAATTTATGAATCAGCAATGCAATTTTAATTTAACATATATATAAATAACTTAAAATTTAATTAAATTATGATGAACAGAGATTTTATTAAGAAAGCAATTGTATTAGCATTAATAATATTTATTGCTGTACCAGTAATGGCACAAGGACAAGCAGGTATTCAAGCCGCTTCTGATACTATTAAGGACTACTGGACTCCAGTTAAAACATTAATAATGGCAATTGGAGGTATTGTTGGTTTAATTGGAGCTATTCGTATCTATAATAAATGGACTAATGGCGACCAAGATATAAACAAAGAACTTATTGGTTGGGGTGGTGCTTGTTTATTTTTGATTATTGCTCCACAGTTTGTGGATTCATTTTTCCAAATGTCATAACATGAGCTTCTTCTTATACAAGGGGTTAAAAAAGCCCCTTGTATTCTTCGGATTAAAAGACAAATACATTTATTATGCTGTAATAATAGTAATTGTTGGAGGAATAATTGTAGCAGTAGCTTCTTCTATTATAGGTTTCATCGGAACTTTAATTGGTTTTGGAATAATTGGTTTTGGAATTTGGGGTACTTTTTTTTTACAAGATAAAAAGGGACTTTACAATAAAACTAAAAATAATAATGAACTACATGTTTTTCCTAAAAGGATAAAAAATAGAATACTATTAAAACTTCAAGATGAAAAAAAATAAAATTTTTGATATTCCATTTATTGGATATGATTATGGTAAGAATAATCAATGGAATTTTGATGTTCTTATAGGTAAATTTGGAAATCCTATTATTGGAATCCGAATTAAGAATATTGTAGAACAATATTCTGCTGACCCCAATATGTATATGGATTATCATAAATTATTATATCAAGCATGTGCAATTATAGGAGAGGGACATATTGTTCAAAAAATTGACGTTTTTGGGAAACAAAAATATGTTGCTGAAAAAGAAAAAGAATTTTTGCAACAAAAATATTCAGAACATTTCGAGGGAAGAATTTACAAAACTATTGATACCTTATTAATTTTTACTGAAATTATAGATAAAAAAAAGAAATATAAATTTTCAGAAAAGAAATATAAGGAGTTTAGAGAAAAATGCAATAAAATTTACATGTTATTAAAAAATAACAAATGTAATGCTCAATTTATGTTTCAACGAGATTTTGAATATTATATGGGAAATATTCTTTCTATGGAGACGAAAGATATACCTGCTTTTAATAATATTAAGAGTACAAATGAATATTTACGAATTGGAAAACAATTTGTAAAAACAATTTCATTTGTTGATGTTGAAAAAATTGACTTGCCCAATGAAATTGAAACTTATTCTGTTTTGGGAAGAGGCACAGCATCTGATACAGCTGTAGATAATTTTTCTTTTGTCAACGAATTAGAGAATTATAATATGCTTGTTTATAATCAAGTAATTGTGATTCCAAATCAAATCCAAAGGCAAAGAGAATTAGAAAAAAAGAAGAAAAAACACGAGGGAGCAGGAAATAATGCACCATCTAATCTAATAGTAGCAGAAGAAATTGATTTGCTACTTCAAGACATTGCTATTGAGGGTGAATTAATCGTAGATGCTCATTTTTCTATCTCTTTTTCTGCAAATTCTTTGGAGGAAATGGAGAAAACAGAAAGCCTTATTGACAATAACCTTTTTACCAAAGGAATTATTGTCTCAAAAAACGCCTATAATCAGTTGGAGCTATTTCGGAGTGTTATACCCGGAAATGCGACAGAATTAAAAGAATACGATTTATTTACTACAACAGCAGGAGCAGGGTTGTGTTTTTTTTTTAAGGAAAGTTACCCGATAAATGAGGATAGTAACTTTTATTTGAGATTTACAGACCGACAGGGAGTACCTCTCAAAGTTGATTTTGCTGACCTGCCTATGAAAACCGGACGAATTAACAATAGAAATAAATTTGTTCTCGGTCCTTCCGGTTCGGGCAAATCCTTTCTAATGAATAATATTATTGAACAGTATTTGACTTATAATTATGATGTTGTAATAGTTGATACTGGAGATTCTTATTCTGGAACTTGTAAATATAAGGGTGGTAAGTATATTCAATATACTGAGGAAAAGCCAATAACGATGAATCCTTTTTTAATGGCAAAAGAGGAATTCAATATCGAAAAAATGGAGTTCTTAACGAATCTTATCTTTTTGATTTGGCAAGGAGCTGATGCTACAATGACGACTACTCAAAAGTCGATTCTTGATAATGCATTATTATCCTATTATCATCAATTTTATAATCAAGATAATGAATGGTACCAAGAAAAATCAACGGAAGATTTAATATTATATTTAAACAAATACAATATTGATGAAGAGGATATTCATCACGAAGTAGAAAACTCGTTTAAAAAAAGTCAAACTTTTTACGATATATTGGAGTTGCCATTTAATGCTTCAGATAAAGAAATTAAAGAAAAAGGAAAACAGCTTATTAAATTGTATCATCCCGATAAAAATATGGGAAATCCTAACTACGATAAGGATGTTTTCTTAAAAGTTTTTGAAGCTTACCAAACATTATCAAATGCAGAAGAAAGAAAAGCATATAATGAAGCTCATTTAATATTATCTCAAAAGGCAGAGATAGTAAAACGTCCTAAAAATGCCGAAGAATATGATAAAATATTTAGAAACTCTATCATTAAACGAATTAGTGAAATAGAACACAAGTTTTCTATAGAACAACTTTCTTTTAATAGTTTCTATGAATATTGCCAAGAGTTTTTACCTATTTATTTAAATAATAAAAAACATAAAATAAAAGAGGGAGAATTTAATTTAAGAACATTTTTATTTGTTCTTAAAGACTTCTATAAAGGAGGTCGATATGCAAAAACTCTTAATGAAAGTGGAGACAGTAATCTATTTTACGAACCTTTTATTGTTTTTGAAATTGATAATGTAAAAGATAATCCAAAACTATTCCCTATCGTAACGCTTATTATAATGGATACATTTATTCAAAAAATGCGTTTACGCAAGGATAGACGAAAAGCTCTAATTATCGAAGAAGCATGGAAAGCAATCGCTTCCAAATTAATGGGTGGATATATTCTTTACTTATATAAAACGGTGCGTAAATTTTGGGGAGAAGCTGTTGTTGTCACTCAAGAACTTGATGATATTATTGGAAATACGGTTGTTAAAGATTCTATTATTAACAACTCAGATACATTCATATTATTAGACCAAACTAAATTTAAAGATAATTTTGACCGTATTGCTTCTTTACTTTCTCTAAATCAAGTGGAGCAAAACAAAATCTTTACTATAAATAACTTGAATAATAAATCCGGGCGAAATCGTTTCAAAGAATTTTATATAAAACGAGGTTCTAAAGGAGAAGTCTATGGCAATGAAGTTTCTTTAGAGCAGTATTTAACATACACAACAGAAAAACCCGAAAAAACAGCTATTGAGTATTATTTAAAAGCAGAAAGCAACTATGATAGTGCATTAGAACGTTTTGTTGCTGATTTTAAAGAATTTGATGATGAACTTGGAGATATGATTGCTTTAATTAATCTATATCAAAGACCTATTGATGAAAAAGTTAAAAAGTTTTACCACAATATAAAAAACAAAAATCAAGGCAGAGATGTTTTTAAAATAATAAAAAATCAATTAGAAGAAAGAAATTTAAGTCTGAACGAATTATTAATAGCTTGCTAAATAAAATAAAATGAGAACAATTTTTACAATATTATTTTTCTTCTGCATAAATGGGGTGATAGCTCAAAAAATTTACATTGACCCTGTTACTACGTTCGCTTTAAAAGGGTATTCAAACTCAATTAAAAGAGGTCAAAATAAAACTGTAAAAGAGCAATCTAAATTGCGTAAAGCTCAAGCTTTTTTACACCTACAAATGAAAAGAGCTAATGATATCCAAAAGAAAGTTTATACAGGTTTAAAAGAAGTCTCAGGAACTTTACAAAATGGAATACAGTTGAAACAAATTTACTCGGAAATATCTTATTGTCATAGGTATTCCAGTAGAATTATGCGATTAATTAGAGGTAAACCTCATTATGCTGTTTTCGGAGCGAAAGTCTCCGAAAAAACGTATGAACAATTATTAAAAATAGGTAGTGAAATTACTGGGCTTTTAGATAATTCTGAAAAAAGCCTTGCTACTGCCGGAGATAGATATAAAATATTATTTCGAATAGAATCAGAAATAAAACAGCTAAAACTATGGTTAATTTCGGCTTATTTAACAATAGAAAGAGCCATTAGAATTGGTTTTTGGAAATCATTAAACCCATTACAGAAATATATCAATACAGATAAGGCTCTTGTAAAAAATATATTACGAAAATATAAACACAATTTCTAAGTGATGAAAAAATTTTACCTCTTAATTCTTTTTTGTGGCTTATTCAATTCAACATTTGCTAAAGGTACTTATGTTAATTTTTGGATGATGAATTGGGAAATTAAGCATACGCTTCAAGAAAATGAAAGGCAAAAAGATATGCACAAGAAAGAAGTGCAAAATTTGGCTTTAGAAAAAACAAATAGGAGTAAGTGGTCTAAATTAAAAAAGGTTGTAAAAAAAATACAAAGCAGATTATCAATTGTAGACTTAGCATTGCAAGCAATACCAACTGGTGTCCAATTGACAAAAAAGATTGATAAAATAAGAAAAAACCAAAAATCTATTTTTAAGGAAGCTAAAACGCTTCCACCTAATATTAAAGTGGTTATTGATAGACAAATAACATTTATTAAGGATTCTCAAATGGTATTGAGGTTAATTATAGGACTTGTTGCATCATATGGTGCAATAAACCAAATGGAAAAAGCAGAAAGAAAAATTTTATTGGATTATGCTGTTGATGAAATGGAACAATTAAGAAGACAATCTTCTTTTACCTTATATCTAATTCGAGAAGCAAAATATAAAATGAGAATGAAAAAATTGCGATTTAAATACTATATCGAAAAAGACAAAAAAGTCATTAATGATATAATTAAACAAATTAAAAAGTATTGATATGAAAACTTTAATAACTATAATTTTACTATTTGTTTTTGGCTATAACTGTTACGGACAACTTGCTTGGAATAAAAATCTGACATTTCAATTACAAAAAAATCAGTTTGTAAGAATGGCTAGTGAGAAGTATTATAGAAAAAACTATGAAAAGCAATACAATCTTTACAAAAAGATAAACAAAGATGTAGCTAAGATTGTTGTTGTTAATGAAATGATTTATAAAAATCTAACTAATGTTAATAAAACATTAAAGCAAGGAAAAAGATTGGAATATTTCTATAAATACATAAATAAAATTAGAAAGAATACACAGCGAATGCTTTCTCTTTTGCCGGGTAATATTCATTTTTCTGTTGTTCTTATGCGTCCATATACAAAGCTTTTAGAGGAAGCTATTGGTTTATATACTGAGGTTAAAAAATCAATATTAAGAGAAGATAAAGATTTTATTATAGACCCATACGATAGAGAAATTCTGATTGATAAAATGTTGCAAAAAGCAAGATTAATAAATGGTTATATACTGCATATAATCAGTCAATTAGAAGCAAAAAACAGAATCTCTTTTTTAGAACGAATACCAATTTTAGGAAACTATATTTCTTTAGATAAAGAAATCGTAAATAATATTATTTGGAAATGGAACAGATTATAAAAATAAAGTTTTTACTTGTTTTTCTACTTATTGGGAATTTAGCAAATGCCCAATATGCTAAAATACTAAATGATAGAGCCATAGTATCACATCATAAGCGTATGGTTTTTGAAAGGTGGGGATATTTTTATCCTAAACCTAAGTATAAACATTTTTTATTTTTCAAGGTACAAACCAATGTTGCTGCTTCTACTGTTTGGGGTTATAGCCTTTATGGTGTTAAACCTCCCTCTTGGTTATCTCCTCCAAGAAATAAAAGATATAGAAAAGGTGCAGATATTAGACCTTTAAAGCCTACTGGTTTACAAAACCAACGCTATGGATTAAGAGTTTTAGAGAAAAACGAAACAAATAAAATAATTGAAGAAACTAAAGATTTAAAAAATAAAAGTTTAAGAGATTTTTCTCATTGGACTTCTGCTATTAGGTCAGCTGACCCTTTATGGCTTTTATACTATAAAAAGATGTTAAAGCCATTAATAAAATTTAAAAGTGAACCTAAGAACCATTATGATTGGAAATTATCAAGTGCTCAGATTTATCAAAAGTTGAGACGAATAGGTGCAATTGATAAATTAAAGGAACAATTAGATTTATTAAAACATAATTATAATGTATCACGAACTGTTGATATGCCAAGAGGAAAACGAATTTTGCTATACCATAAAACTCTTATTGGTTGGAGAAAGTTTAAAAAGAACCTTGATATGTATAATAATGATGCACAACATTTTCTTACTGCAAAAAAAATGCTAATAAAAAGTAAAACTACTCAAACAGATTATGGTTCTGATGTCGATATAATTGAAGAAACACTTAATAAATATAAAAAGAAATTATAAAATTATGAAAAGAAAATATTTACTCCCGATTATTTTTTTGTTGCTATTATTATTGCCCTCCATTGTCTTTGGGCAAAGCGATACAGAAACTGCTGAAAATCTCTTAAAATATACGAAAGGAGACGGAGCTTTTGAAAATTGGTTTATGAATGCATTTATTAGTGCCGATAAGGAAATCGAAGACTTAGCCTATTCTGCAAGTATTCTTGGAAGAGTGATAGGTGGGCTTGGTGCTTTGTTAAGTCTCGGATATATGGGATTTCAAATGCAATCGGGCGATAGGGAGTGGGAAATTATGCCCATGATAAAACCTATAATTGTTGGACTAATATTAATGAATTGGTTTTCTTTTTATTCATTAATTCAAGAACCATTTAAAAAAATGTCCGAACCGTCAGAGGGCTTCTTTAAGACACTTGAAGCGGAAGCCGATGCTTTAAGAACTCAAAGATTTGCAAAACAAATGGCTCTTGTCGATTATTTAATGGAAGAAGAAGCTAAATCAAAAATGGCGGAAGCAAAAGAGAGTTGGGTGCCCGGTTCTGAGACTTTTGCAGAATTATCTATTACGATTACAAAATGGGCAACAAAAATGGAGTATAAATTTCAAAAATCCATTGGAAGTTTATTGGAAGCAATAGGATTATCTATTTTAAGAATAGGTACTTATTTAGTTTTCTTTATTATGAAAATATGGGCATATGTATTAATTGTTCTTGGTCCTATTGCTATTGGTTTTTCTTTAATACCCGGATTTGAAGCAGGACTAAATAGTTGGATTGCTAAATTTATTAATATCAATTTATATGGTTTCATAGCGTTTATGATTATTAATCTTGGACAAATACTAATAATCTCTGCTTATAAAATGGAAATAAACAGGATGAATGAGATGATGACTGTTGATAATGTTATTACAGAAAAAGGCAAAGCACTTGTTGCTACTTACTTGGCTAATGACGGAATGATGTATTCTGTTTTATTTACTGTTGTTGCTTATGTTATTACCGGAATAGGTGTTTTAATGACACCTACAATTGCAGATTCTATTGTTACTGCAGGCGGAGCTACAGTAATGACCAAAATGAAAGGTGCAGCAGCTAAAACTTCTTCTGCAGGAAAAGGAGTAAGCAAAGGAGCTTATAATACAGGAGCAGGTGCTTTTAGTGGAGCAAAAAGTGGGGTGAAAGGTAAAAGTACTACTCGTGGTAAAATAGCCGGAGGTTTAATGGGAGGACTGAAAGGTGGATATAATGGTTTAATGGGAAAATAAAAAGAATTATGGCATTAGTAAAAAATTTAGAAGAAAGACTAAGAGTAAATAAAATTATTTCTCTTTCTGCATTAACAGTAAGTTTAATTATTGTTTGTGTGGCATTTTATTACTCTTACAAGTTAGTAACGGATTCAAGAAAATCTATTTATGTTATTGATAATGGAGTGCCAATATTGGTAAAACAAACGGACGAATTACTGAATCGTCCAGTTGAATATAAGGCACAAGTAGAACTTTTTCATCGTTTATTCTTTACACTTGCCCCAGACGACAAATATATTAAATCAAATATTGAGGACAAAGCTCTTTACTTGATTGATAATACAGGCAAAAAAGAATATGCAAATCTAAGAGAAAGAGGTTTCTATAACCAAGTAATCAGTTCAAATTCTACAATAACAATTGTTACAGATTCTATTAGGTTAAGATTAGATAAGAAAAAATTTATTTTCTATGGAAAGCAAATAATTAATAGAAAATCAAGTGTTATTGTCCGAAAATTAATTACTAGCGGAAATTACGATAATATAATTAGAACACCTCAAAATCCTCATGGAGTTTTGTTAGAGAATTGGAAAATATTAGATAACTCCGAAGTGTCTAAAAAGTATAAATATAATTTTTAAAAAATAGTTAAATGAAAAATAAATTAAATCAATTTTGGAGGTGGTTAGAAAAACATCCTAAAGAAGTACTTAGGTATGGATTGATATTTTTAATCATTGTTTTCCTTATATCCTTACTACAACTCTTTTTTTTTAAACCGTCATATGATGTAAGAAATATGACACCTAACCCCCAAGGATTTCAATACCCTAAAAGTGAACAAATAATTCGAAGACAAAAAGAATTACAAAAGCAAAAAGATGAAAAAATAGGGAAAATTATAAAAGAGTTGGAAATGTTTCGTAAGAAACAGGTTTTAATTAAAGAGGATAGTGTTAGGATAGAATACCTTTTAAATCAATATAATAAGCTAAAAAATGAAAAAGAATAAAATTAATTTTAAAGATAAAAAGTATATTTTTCCCTTAATACTTTTACCTTTTGTATTGTTTATTGGTTGGCAAATTATAGAAACATTTGACAGTCAAGAAACAACCACAGTACAAAAGCAAGAGGAGTTATCTACTTCTCTTGGAGAGGTAAGAGATACTATCTTGTCAAAGAATGAAGCTTATGAAAAGTTTTATCAATCTAGGGAAAAGAGAACGATGATTTCAAATCTTGATGAAGAAAAAGATACCTTGCAATATTATTCAGAAACTTTAAATGAAAAACAGAAGCGGTTTATTGATTCTTTAGAATTTGCGAAACAAAACAAGGAAAATAAATCTCATGAAAAGATAAAAACAAAACAATCCTATTATTCCCCGAAAAACAAAGAAGAAGATACGGATGAAGAAAAAGATTATAAAAGGTCTCTTGAAATTATTAAGATGTTAAATAATAGTGGTTCTGAAAATTCTAATAACAAAACAGAAGAACCGCAGGAAGAAGAAAAGGAAGAAGACCCTCTAAAATTAATGAAGAAACAAATGCTTTTTATGGATTCTATCGAACGAGCAAGGAATCCGGAATTAAAAAAACAGATGCAAGCTCAACGAATTTTTGAAAGGAATAAAGCAAAAAAAGAAGCGTTTCTTAATTCTACATTAAATGTAACTAAAAATAAATCAAATGGAGCTTTTAATACAGTTTCTAAAAAGAAAAAAAGCAACCTTATAAAAGCGGTAATTGACGAAAACATTAAAGGTTATTTAGGTAGTCGGATAAGGTTACGTGTTTTAGAGGATGTTTATGTTGGAGAAACTAAAATGTCCAAAGGAACAACATTATACGCTTTAATAACAGGATTCTCTTTACAGAGAGTCAATTTAAGTGTTGTTTCTGTGTTATTGGAGGGCGAAATTCTGCCTATTAATTTAACAATCTATGATAATGACGGAATGAAAGGTCTTTATGTGCCACAAAGTGCATTTAGAGAAATGATGAGAGAAATAGGTTCTAATACCAGTTTCGTACAAGGAACTGGTATGGGAGAAACTCAAAGTTTTTATAATACTTTAGGGTTAGGCGTATTAAATTCTGCTACACAAACAATAGCTAAGGTTATTCGTAGTAATAAAGTACGTTTGAAATATAACTCCTATGTGTTCTTAGTAAATGAAAAACAATTAAAACGTAAAAAATGAAAACATTAAAATTTAATCTAATTGCAATTATAATATTGCTGTTTGGAAATTTAGCAAAAGCTCAAGAATCAAAAAAAGAAATTAATTTATTAGAACTTCCCGAAGTTTATATTTCCGAGGGGGTAAGTTTATTTTTTATAAGTCCAGAACCTATTCAGTTTGTCGATTTATCGACTAATTCCCTTGTTGGTGATTTGCCTGCGGAGAATGTATCTCGTGTAAAAATCAAAGGTGAAACTGATTTAAAAGAAATAGAATTGAATTTAAAAAATGGTCAAAAGAGCTTAGGTGTTATTACAGTTGTTGGACAATCTTTTATGGCTCAATATCGAACCGTTTACAGAAAGATTGGAAGCAGTAGCCCTACTACAAATATTCAAATTCAACCCGACAATATGCAACCGTTGGAATTTCCTAAAATTGGTTTCTCTTATGTTGAGCTGAAAAAATTATCTATGACTTTGTTTGAAAAAAGAATAAGAACTCCTTTACGGAAAAATAAAAAATTTAAGGTTAAACTACAATTAAATAACGCCTATGTGTATAATGACTACATATTTTTAGATGTTGGTGTGTTAAATAAGAGTAATATTAAATATAGTATTGAGAGTATAAAATTCTCAATCGATGACAAAAAAATATATAAGGCAACAAATAATCAAAGTGTTACTTTACACCCTGTATTTAGATTATTCTTAAAGAAACAGTTTAGACGTAGATATCGAAATATTTTTGTTTTTAAAAAATTTACTTTTCCCAATGGGAAAGTATTAAATATTCGACTACTTGAAAATCCTGTTTCCGGCAGAACTGTTGAGTTAAAGGTAAAATATTCTGACATTTTAAAAGCTGATGTATTTTAACTTATGCAAGGACAAGAACAACAACACCAAATAAAATTATATGGCTTCTTTCAAAAAATGGTATATGCTACCGTTGTAATGGATTGTTTGTGCCTTTTTTTTGCTAATTCAGATATTCCAATTTTTTCAAATCTTTTAAAAAGTTTTGTGAAATTAGGATTCTTTTTTCCCCCGGTCAATGCAAAAATATCAACCCTAATTTTAATAGGGTTGGTAGCTGTTGGAACTAAAGCGAAGAAAAATAAAGATTTAAACATTGTAAAATCTATTATTTTACCAATAGTTATAGGCGTAAGTTTAATTTTATTTTCGCTTACATTAACAAAAGAAGCAGGAAATCCTAATATGACAAGAGTTCTTTCATTCTTTAGTCTTTCTCAGTTGTTGTATATGTCCTTGTCTTTTCTAGGGGCAATACTGACACAAGTTGGAGCTGATAATATTTCAAAAATATTAAAAACGAATATCGGTAAAGACCGTTGGAATACTGAGGAAGAAAGTTTTGACCAAAATAAGGAATTAATAAATACTGACACGTCTATTAATATTCCTTATTTGTTTAAATACAAAGGGAAAATATATAAAGGGTGGTTAAATATCGACCCATTTAGAGGAACTGTTGTAATAGGTGTTCCGGGAAGTGGTAAATCATTTGGAATTATTAATCCCTCTATAAGACAATTTATAGCTAAAGGGTTTAGTATCTGTTTATATGATTTTAAGTTTCCGGCACTTGGCGAAATTGCTTACTACCACTATTTATTAAAAAAGAAAAAAGACCCTAATTACAAACATCAATTTAATGTTATTAATTTAAATGAAGTTGAGAAATCGAAAAGGGTAAATCCTTTAAATAGGAAGTATATAAAAACACTTGCTGAAGCACAAGAAATATCTGAAGCTATTGTATCTGCTTTGCAAAAAGGTGGAAGCTCAAATGGTGGTGGCTCTGAACAGTTTTTTACACAATCAGCCATAAACTTTTTATCAAGTAGTGTGTATTTTTTTGCAACCTTTGAAAATGGGAAATATTCTGATATACCACATTTACTATCCTTTATGAATAAAGGATATAAAGAGATATTTGATACCCTCTTTTCAAATGAAGAATTAGAATCGTTATTGTCTCCTTTTAAATCTGCTTATGAAAATAAAGCTTTTGACCAATTAGAGGGGCAAATCGGTACTCTGAAGATATTTATGTCAAGGTTGGCTACCAAGGAATCATTTTGGATTTTCTCGGGCGACGAAATCGAATTAAAAATATCGGATAGAGAAAATCCCTCTATCTTGGTTTTAGCATCTGACCCAAATACACAAGACATAAATTCAGCATTATACTCTTCTATTCTGAATAGAACTTTAAAAGTAATTAACGATAAAGGAAATTATCCTTGTGCTGTAATTGCTGATGAGTTCCCAACTATCTATATGCACAAGATAGATAATGTTATTGCAACAGCTCGTAGTAATAAAATTGCGGTTATGCTTGGATTACAAGAATTACCACAGTTAAAGCAGTTCTACAAAAAGGAAATTGCAGATACAATTACTGCCATTGCCGGAAATATTCTTTCCGGGGCAGTTCGTGACAAAAACACATTAGATTGGTTGGAGAAGCTCTTTGGAAAAATCAAACAAAAGACATATTCTCAATCCATTTCAAATCAAGGTACGACTTCAAGTATTAATGAAAAAATGGATTTTATGATTCCTGCAGGAAAAATCGCCACATTAAAAACTGGAGAAATGGTTGGTATGTTGGCTAAAGGAAATCATGACGATGAAGAAGAATTCAAAACTTCTGCAATGAATGGAAAAATTAGTCTTAACATGGCTGAAATAAAAAAGGAAGAAGAAAACTATGTTAAAATGCCTGTTTATTACAGCTTTAAAGATAAAAAGGGAGTTGATAGAAAAGAAGAGGTATTGATGACTAATTTTAGAAGAATAAACAAAGAAGTTGATTTGATTGTCAAAAAATTTATAGTGTAAAAATGAAAATATTGCTTAAACATATAATTTGCTTGTTGTTTTTCTTCTGCATTGACAGTAGTGTATTTGCTCAGTTCAATACACTACGTTATGAAAAAGTAACACCGAATATTAAAGAAACTATTCACAAGATAGATAGTGTTTCTCGTGATAAAAAAGTTACTCGAAAGAAAAAAAGTAGTTGGTTTAAACGATTATTTAAAAGAAAGAAAAAGCGGAATTTTGAATATCAAATAGATTCTTTAAAAAACTTGATTTTAAAACAAAATAAAGAACAAAAACAAAATATCAATCAAATAGAAAGTTCGTTGGGGAACATTATAAAAAAAGAGGTTGCTAAAGCTTCGAGTAAAAAGGCAATTGCCACCAAAAAAGAGCTTCCTAAAATACATACTCCTCTAAAGTTAATGTTTATTACTTCGTCTTTTGGTGTTAGAAAACACCCCATAGATAGTGTGTTTAAAATGCACAATGGTATTGACTTAAAGGCAAATTATGACCGTGTTTATGCCATTATGAATGGAGAAGTAAAAGAAACAGGATTTGATAAAGAAAGAGGAAAATATATGAAAGTTTCCCATTCTGATAGAATTGAAACTATTTACCTGCATCTTTCTGAAATATACTATAAGAAAGGAGAAAAAGTAAACGCAGGCTTTATTATTGCAAAAAGTGGTAATACTGGTAAATCAACAAGTCCTCATTTACATTTTGCAATAAAAGAAAATGGAAAATACATTAATCCAATGAGTTTTCTAAATCAACTTATAGAAATTAATAACATCTTAAATATTAATAAAAATGGAAAATAAATTACCAACCGAAGACTTAAAGAGATACGGAATTATAAATGAAGATAATTCTTTTTCAAAAAAGTTATCTGCAGATGATGTAACAAAATTTTTAAGTGGTGCTTTTATCGTTGCGGATAATGACCTCGATAGGATAATGTTTCAATTATCGGACAATAACACTAAACTAAATGTTAGAACATTTAGAAGAGATAAGAAACTGCAAGATATTTTGGAAAACAGTAAAAATGAAATTACGTTTTCTAAAATTAACGAAATAGAGGGGAATAAACAAAAAAGAGATGACGATTATAATGTTAAAGTCTTTATCCCTCAAAAAGAGCAGGATAAATTAAATATTAAAGAATATGATTTGTTCCATGATATTAAGGAAGTAACAAAACTTGTATTAGCAACCCAAGAGTTAAAACAAATTGACAAGTATAAAACCGAGCTTTTAAAATTAAAAGCTTTTATACAGGATAAAATAGACAAATTTCCCGAACTTGGTAAACAACTAACGGAGAATATTAATATTGTTAGCAACGAAATTAATTCGGTAAACTCAACAAGTATTGAATTAAATAAAAAACAAGAAAAATCTAAAATAGATTTAGATGTGAATGACCCAGACCTTTATCAAGATGCTAATCGAGAAAGAGAAGAACAAGAAGAAATAGAACAGGAACAAAAAAGAGGAAGAAGACGATAATTTGATTTTTATTCAAGTATTATAAATACAATCAGTAGAATGAAACTAAAAAAAGATGAAATTATTGAAAGAGCAACTCTTATAGGAATGTTTGTAGGAGTAATAGTTTTAATATTAATAGCTTTATTTGGAACAAATAGTGTTTTAGGATAAATAATTTAGAATAAAACAATAAAAATCCACCTTAAATTATTAGGGTGGATTTTTTATTGCATAGTAGTTTTTAGTCTTAATTAGTTTTAATTAGTCCAACTCTAACTAATTGTTATTGTAGTGTTTATATTTTTAATTATCCTTGTAAAAGTAACTTTAAACAATAAAAGATATGGAACAAAATTTAAATCCGGATTCTAAAATGATTGGCGGAACAGTAAAGGAAATTGCAGGAAAAACTTTAACAGATAAAAATTATTTATACCTGTTTGAAAAAGGAACTCAAAATCTTATTAATGCTTATATTGAAGCAAATCCTAAGCTTGAAAAAATACCACTAGCTACAGTTGATTATTTTAAACTTTCGAAGAAATGGAGTGAAGAGCTAAATAATCCCTCTGAAATGAGTAAAGGAATTACAGTTACTGAAATAGATGAAATCAGTGCAGATTATTATAGAAAATATGAGAGTATCAGTAATAAATTGAGATTGTTAGAAAAATTTGAATTAAAAACGACACCTTTAAATGAAGAAGAAAGAAAAGAAGTTAATGAAATTTATAAACAAATTAACGATATAAAAAGTACAGAGATAAGTCCCGAAGTTACGGATACTAAAATAAAAGAAATAAAAACGTATGAAGAAAGTAAATTAGAACGTTGGGAAAGAAAAGACCAATATTATTCATTCATAAAAGATTTTGTCATTAATGAAGATGTTGAATTAAAAGATAAGTTGGAAACTTTTGATAAGCTACCAAAAGAAACAAAAGAAAGATTTTTCCAGCACGGTGTAGAAGATACTGTTTATTCAATACAGAATGAAAAGCAAATTCTTTTAAGTGATAAAGCTATTGAGCAAGTGAAAAACAATCATGCCATATTTATTAACGAATTAAGTAATCAAAAAGTGCAAAAAGACTTGGTTACGTTCCTAAAAGAAACCGGGATAAAAAATAAAACAGAAATAGTAGATAATAAGATTGTAGTAGAGGGCGATTTGGATTTTTCAAGACACGGAGATTTCTCTCCTGTGATTAAATATTTGCCCGAAAATCTTACAGTTAACGGTAATTTGAATTTCGAAAATGGTGTTATTGAGAAATTACCAAAAAATCTTACGGTAAATGGTCATTTGAATTTATTTGGCAGTGAAATTGAAAGTCTGTCTGAAGATTTAAAAGTCAAGGGAAATTTAGATTTGGACGCTTCAAAAATTAAAGAATTGCCAAAAAATCTTAATGTCGGAGGTAATTTAAGTTTAAAAAATACAAAAATTACAGAGTTGCCCGAAAATCTTACAGTTAATAAAAATTTAATTTTAAGATATACAAATATCGAAAAATTACCAAAGGATTTAAAAGTGAGAGGAGAATTGGATTTGAGAGATACACCTTTACAAATAAATAATAAAGAAATGGAACAAAAATTTGACAAAGAAAAGTATTTACAAAACCAAATGAAATATTTGGGTTTTGGAGAAAGCAAAGAGCTACACGAAGCATTAAAAAAAGGAATAGAGGGAAATGAAAATGAGTTTCAGATAAAAACAACATCTCATTCTGATAAAACGTTACCCGGAAACAGTATTAATTTTAACCTTAATTTTAGAAAAACAGAAAATGGATCTGTTTTTCTAAATTCTTACGATGCGAACCTTACAAATGAAAAAGGAGAAGTTTTATCGCATCGTTTTAAAGTAAAAAAAGAAGATAATATCACAGCTAAAGAATCAATTAATTTGTTAGAGGGACGAGCGGTAAAAACCGCTTTTATAAATTCTAAAACAAACGAAAAAGAACCAACTTTCATTAAATTAAAATTAAATGAAGAAAAAAATGACTACGGTAATTACAAGTTGGATTTTTACAATGCCCAAAATATTGATTTACCTAAAATTATAGAAAAATCAAATTTGATTTTTGATAAAGAAGAATACAAAGATTTTACCCTTAAATCTTTAGAGAAAGGAAATCTTGCTACTGTGAAATTTAAACATGAGGGGAACGATATTGAGGGCAAAGCAAGTTTAAATCCACAGTACAAAACATTGAATTTATACGATAGTGAAATGAATCGTTTAAATACCAATAAGCCAATTAAAGGTGTTGATATTGAAGAGAATGAGAAATCAAGAATAAGACAACATAATACCAAAAGAAGTTTGTAATATGTTGAAAACAATAAAAATTTTTATATCAGTAGCCTTTCTTTTTCTTGTTGCTTGTTGTAATAATTCAGCTCCCAAAATAAAGGCAGAAAAAGGGGCTATTGATATAATAACGAATATTTACTTTGAAGCATCTAAAGGTTTAGATTCAGTAAATAGTTATCACATTACTAAGTTAAACTACCAAACCAATTCTATCGTAGAATTAGTGCCGGATTTAGATATTCCGCAAATAATTAATAATGTTTACTACATAAAAGACTCTGTTTTCTTGAATATGGGAACAGTAGAAGATGCTAAGAAGATAATTGTAAGTAGTAATAAAAATAAATGGTCTTCTGTTTACGAAAAAGAAAATGGAGCTGTTTTTTTTAAAGGGCTTATTCCGGGATATAATAAAAGAAAAAACATAACCGATACTGTTCTCTTTAAAAAGAAATATATCCGTTTTGAAATTAAGGATAAAAATAATTTTTCTCGTTTTTATGTACATAAAAGCGATACCGTTTATCCTTACTCTTTGAATAAGCAAATAGACAATGATTATAAAGGATGTTTAGAAAGAGTAGATTCCTACAATAAGGAAAAAGACATATTTGTTACAGTACAGCTGTTATTTCGTAAAAAAATGGACGAAGAAGCAAAAGATATATTTGATTTTAACTCTTTTGCCAATAAGAAAAGATACAAACAATGAGAAAAATAGTAAGTATAATCGGGCTTTTACTTTTTATTTCTGCAACTGTTTTTGCTCAAGAAAAAAGTAATTATACCGAAATAATAGAGGCGATGAAGCACTCTACTCCAAATATTGAAGATAAAGGTAATACCTTAACCTTAAAGTTTATAGAGAAGAATTGGACAGTTAAAAAAGGCGATGAGATTTTAATTTTGTTTCCAATGGCAGGAAAAACAGATTTTCTTTTTATTCAAAAGAAAAAAGGACTGCTTAACGCTAAACTATTAGGACAGGTTGCCGATATTGTGGGAACAGGTGCAATGGCAGTTGGATTAAGTTCTAACAATATGGATGTCGTAATTAATGCAATGGAAGTATCAAATAAAGCAGATGCTGTTGGTTATGGTATTGATGCTTTAAATAAAATAGATGATTTAAACATCTCTAAAAAAGCAAAGAAAATAGCCGGGAAAAAAGCTACTGTTTTAAACTGGAAAAACGTAGATGATGATTACGTTGTTTATGTAAAAATAGGAAAGAAAAAATACCAAATAAACTATGCCGGAGCAATACTAACAAACGAAATAAAAGTGAATATATAAAATTCAAGATATTGTTTAACTAAAAAAAATAAAAAATGCTTAACAGACAAACATTAATTGGAAATTTAGGAGGAAATCCGGAAACTGTAACTTTTGAAAATGGAGGTAAAATCGTAAAATTTTCAGTAGCGACTACGCTAAAATGGAAAGATAAACAAACAGGCGAAACCAAAAGCGATACTCAATGGCACAACATAGTCGCTAATGGTGGACTTGCTGATGTTTGTGAAAAATACCTAAAAAAAGGTAGTAAAGTCTATATTGAGGGGTACACAAAGCATCGTTCGTATGAAAAAGACGGTGTTACACGATATTTAACAGAAGTAAAGTTGCAAGAACTGAAAATGTTAGGTAATAAATCTGATGAAATTGCACTCACAGAAGCTCCACAAGTAGAAACTCCTGTGAGTGAAGATGATGATTTACCCTTTTAAAATTAAAGGAATACGAAAGATGCTTAACAAATAAATATTATGAAAAATAAATGTTGAAATGAAAAAGTGAAAGCAATATGAGTTTTACAGAGCTTGAAAAAATAATTAAATCGTTAAGCTTAATGGAATTGATACTAATTTGGATTGTCCTTGAAATCATTTTTACTTTTATATCAAAAATAATTGATAGAAAATTTATTAATAAAAAAGATAAATCATTAAATACTATCCAAAAAGTATTTTTTATAGAATTTATTTTCTACTTACAAGAAAAAGGCTTGAAAAACAAAGAAATCTATGATTTTATATTTCCTTATAAATCATACGAAATAGCAAGGATGCTAATTTATGAATTTAGAAATTTCAAGGAAGAAAAATGCAATTGGATTGCTGACAATTTCAAGGAATGTATGAATAATTATAAAATTTCCAAAACAGAAGATTCTTTAGAAAAAACACCTACTAAAAAGGAAGTTTTAAAGGCGTTAAGAATTTTAAATATTTTTCTTATGTCAATGAGAGTACAGGGTTATTTCGGTACCCCCCCTCAAAAAGAAGAGGACTTAGAGCTTCAAGAGATAATGATTAATAAATGTCTAGAAATAAAGGCTTTTATAGAATCAAAAAATCAAAATTTATCAAATTAATTCTCTTAAAAAAATAAATGTTATCTAATAAAGTTCAACAATCTATAATACTATTAAAATCACTAAAAAAGACAGAATTGAGCCTTGCTTTTAGTGGTGGTAAAGATAGTGTTGTAATTTACGATTTGGCAAAGAAATCGGGTATTGTTTTTAAGGCTTTCTATTGCAACACAACGTTAGACCCGGCAGGCACTATCCCATTTATCCGCAATAATTATAAAGATATCGAGATTTTACAACCTCAAAAATCATTTTTCAAGTTAGTAGAACAAAAAGGATTACCTACGCGACTAAACAGATACTGTTGCCAGCATCTTAAAGAATTTGGTTCTATAGGTAAAAATGTAATCGAGGGTGTTAGAGCTTCGGAGAGCCAAAATCGAAAAGGTCGGGACTATATCCAATGCGACACTCGAACTTGGCAAAAAGGAGCAAAACACATCTACCCTATTTATGATTGGTCGGATGCGGACGTATGGCAGTATATCAAAGAAAACAAACTGCCTATTGCTCCTTGTTATTCTAATGGATTTCAACGATTAGGTTGCGTTGGTTGTCCGCTTGCATCAAGGAATAAAAGAATTGCCGAATTTAAACAAGAACCAAAGAAGTTAATTGCCATAAAAAAAGCTATTACAAAGGGTATGAAAAATAACCCTCAATGGAAAATCACTAAGTTAACAAGCAATAACCCCGAGTTAGCTATTGAATGGTGGTTAAGTGGAAAAACGATGAATGAATTTGATTTTAGTCAACGTTTATTTAATGAACCTATTGAAATATTAAATTATGGATAAAATTAAGTTACCTTATAGAAAAGTAAAATTTGAGGACTACCCTTTATATTTAAGAAATGAAGTTTTAAAAAAAATGATATATCTAAATAATATTCATAGTAAAAACGACAAACCTTATTTTCCTTTATCTATCCAAACATCTAAAGCACTTGAAGATTATATTCAAAAAAATAACTATGACGTAAATAAATACTTTCAATGTTATACACTCGAAACGATAACCGATTTTTGTATAATTTCTAAATTCGCAAAGGACTGTAATACAAATGAACAAAAATGAAAAAAAGATGCAAAAGAGATATTTTATAAAAGGACAAAAGAAAAACTATCAAAAATTATTAGAATGGAAAAACATTTCAAATAATTTAGAAAAAAGGATTTCTTCTGTAAATATTAATCCTGCAACAATAATAAATTTCATTAATAATGAACAAAAAATATCTATTTCTGTTTATGAATTATCCACTTTTGTAAGTTATAATAGTAGCTTTATTAAATCAGAAATAAAAGGATATATTTCTAAAAAAGACAATAAAATATATTGTTCTAATCCCGAAGAGATAATCAAGTTTATTCTGTTATCTAAACCCTTGAAAAGACAATTAAATTTAGATTGGTGTAAAAGTAACTTTAAATTTGAAAAATTAAATAAAATAATTTTGAAAAACCTTTTATTGGGAAAAATATCATCAGAAAAAAATTATCTAAAAAATATTTACTCAAATTTAGTCGATAAAAATCAAATCATTCCTTACAAATCAATTAAGAAAACCTCTTTGAGCTACTATAGATTAAAGCCATATATATCGGTTTCAAAAAACATTGAAAACCTTATCAAAAACAGTCATAAATTAGATTTTGATTTTATGTCTGATTTTAGAGAAGAAGCATTTTGGTTGCAAGAAAAAATTGATTTTAACTGGAGTAAAAAAAGAATGAAAGAAGTGCATTCTAAATGGTCTAAAAAAATTGCTGAGATTAAATTCAAAAGTTTTGGGAATGAAATAATAGAATATTCTTCCTCCATTAATCTTCCTTATATCAAAATCATAAATTCAAAAAAAGAGCTGTATTTAGAGGGAAAAGAATTATCTCACTGTGTTTTTTCTAATGGTTATTGGGAATATATTAAAAATAAAGTAGGTATAATATGTAGTTTTAAAAAAGGAAATGCTAGAGGTACTGTGTTTATTATAAAAATAAATAAAAAGGAAGAAAAACAAGCTATCGCAGTTGTAAGACAGTTTTATGGATATAAAAATAAACCTATGAGTAAAAATAATTGGAATATTTTAAACAACTACATAGAAAATGAATTAGGTCAATTTGTTTTGAAAGAATTAAAAAATGTAAATTAAAATGAAATTAATCATAGCAGAAAAGCCCTCACAGGCACGAGAATACGCACAGGCACTTGGAGGATTTACTACCAAAGACGGATATATGCAAAGCAACGAATATTATTTGACTTGGTGCTTTGGGCATTTAATTGAATTGGAACGAGATACAAAATATCGTGCAGAGGGCAAATGGGATAAAACTTACTTGCCTTTAATT